>ERZ761602.4380-NODE-4380-length-18319-cov-5.987735_pt1 | contig 18319 bp, 13 predicted proteins | sample MGYA00512165_ERZ761602 | MGnify/ENA primary metagenome ERZ761602 (study PRJEB28899, sample SAMN02445085) | bioreactor sludge metagenome | biome: EBPR sludge; isolation source: Thorneside wastewater treatment plant | place: Australia: Brisbane, Thorneside... | reverse complement strand
CCTTCCAATGAACCGTTCGCACTCTTTTTTACCAACGGAAAGCCCCAAGGCACTTCTTTTCCAATAAAATTTGACGCGCGGAGGGTGATTTGGAGCTATCGCACTCGTACAACAGAAGTACAATCTATAACTGATACCGCTTTGGCGGATGCCATGCTGTTTCAAAAGCTTGACCCGCCTTCTAAAAAGCAATTTATTTCCACTATTCCGGTAGCTCTTTCGGATACTCCGGTCAGGTCGTTAAACTTATTCTCATCAAGGCTCAGTAATATCAGCCAGGTTCCAAATCCAACTCCGTCACCACCCGGCACTATTGAAAAAGACGGAGACATTTTTTTTACAGCAGAAAAATTTTTGAATTATTAATTAAAAATTACCACTTATGGCAACCACATTTAAAACACCAGGCGTGTATGTTCAGGAGATTGTAAAATTTCCACCGTCAGTAGCTCAGGTAGAAACATCCATCCCTGCATTTATCGGCTATACTCAAAAAGCGGCTGATAAAAATAACAACAGCCTGTTAAAGAAGCCCACCCGCATTACTTCACTTTTAGAGTATGAAACCTTCTTTGGTAAAGCCCCTACGGAAGACGACCTGGAGATTACTTTTGTTGAGGAAGCGAATGCCGACGGAACAAAAAAAGAAACGGTATCTGTAAAATTTGCAACAACCGCATCGCGGCATATAATGTATTACGCTATGCAATCGTATTTTGCTAACGGTGGCGGGCCCTGCTATATCGTTTCTGTGGGGCCGTTTAAAGATCCACCGGCTGATTTAGTGCTCAGCGAACTTGACGCAGGCCTTAAAACACTTGAGAAAGAAGATGAACCAACGTTGATTGTTTTTCCCGAAGGGCAAAAAATGAAAGAAGCTGAATATTACACTCTTCAAAACAGTGCCTTAGACCAGTGTTTTAAATTGGGTGACCGTTTTTGTATTATGGACATTTTTGATACAGGCGCAACCCTAACAACAAGTGGGGAGGTAGGCACGGCTGCTACAAATTTCAGGAACGGCATAAGATCAGAGCCGGACAGGGTGAAATACGGGGCGGCTTACTTTCCTAACATTAAAACGGTGTTCCCTTATATTTATGATGAAACTAAAGTGAACATCAAGCATACCGATGGCGCTGCAGACGGGTCATTTAACGATAAATCTTTAAAGGAGGCTGCAGATACCAATACAGCCATTTACAATAAATTAAAATCTGCCCTAAATGAGTTTTACGTGGTATTGCCTCCGGCTGCAGCGATGGCGGGGATTTATGCCTCTGTAGACTCCGGGCGCGGTGTTTGGAAGGCGCCTGCCAACGTTAGTGTTAATGCCATAAGCACCCTCACTTTTAAAGTTACTAATGATATACAGGATTTTTTGAATGTAGACCCGGGTACCGGAAAATCTATTAACTGCCTACGCGCATTTACAGGTAAAGGCACCTTGGTTTGGGGTGCAAGAACGCTGGCAGGTAATGATAATGAATGGCGTTATGTACCGGTACGCCGTCTGTTTAATATGGTGGAAGAAAGTTGTAAAAAAGCCACCGAACAATTTGTGTTTGAACCCAACGACGCAAATACCTGGATAAGGGTGCGTGCCATGATCGAGAATTTTCTCACCGTAATATGGCGCGATGGCGCATTGGCTGGCGCTAAACCCGAACATGCTTTTTATGTCGCGTGCGGATTGAATCAAACAATGACGGCACAGGACATACTCGAAGGCAAAATGATCGTTGAAATCGGGTTGGCTGCGGTACGTCCTGCAGAGTTCATAATGCAGGAAAGTTGAAGAGTGCCGGTATTAACAATCTTAAACAAATAATTTTAAATTAAAACTATGGCAACATATCCACTACCAAAATTTCACTTTCAGGTTCAATGGGGCGGAACCAGAATCGGCTTTACCGAAGTAACCGGACTCGATCGCAGCCTGGAAGTAATTGAATACCGCGACGGTGCAAGCCCCGAGTTCCATAAGACAAAGCAACCGGGCCTGGAAAAATATTCGAACATAACCCTCAAGCGTGGAACCTTCGCCGGAGACAACGAGTTCTATGAATGGCTGAACACGGTACAAATGAATAAGATTGAAAGACGAGATATTACCATTTCTCTTTTAAACGAAAATCACGAACCCGTAATGGTTTGGAAGGTTAAAAATTCTTTTCCTGTTAAGGTGCAATCAAGCGACCTTAAAGGTGATGGTAACGAAGTGGCCATCGAAACGCTCGAAATTGCGCATGAAGGTTTAGTAATCGCCAACGCCTGATAATAAATGCCAACTTTAGATTTAAATCGTCCAATTACGGGGTTTCACTTCCTAGTTACCTTTGAGCTATTTCCTCAAACCCCGTTCGATGTGCGCTTTCAGGATGTGAGTGGTCTTTCCATGAGTATGGCAACAGAAACCATAAGCGAAGGTGGTGAAAACAGGTTTCAGCATAAATTACCCACGAGGGCATCATTTTCCGATATTACGCTTAAGCGCGGTTTGTTTGTTCACACAGAACTCTATAAGTGGTGCAAAAAAGCAATAGAAGACTTTGAATTTCAGCCGTTGAATTTAGTCATCAGCCTTTTAGACGAAAACCATATTCCGGTACACGTATGGCGGGTATTCAACGCTATCCCAACAAAATGGGAACTGTCTTCTTTTAATGCGGAAAAAAACGAAGTGGTAATAGAAACGATGGTGATTACTTATAATTATTTCACACCAATGCACACCTGATTATCAACAAATCAGGAGCGGCGTTTTGAATCTTCGACTTGTATTTAATCAAATATAAACTGATAGTAAAATGCCTGTACAAATAATGGAATTAGTAATAAAAGCAACGGTTAAAGAAAATCAGCAACATGGCAACGCCGGTGCTAACGGAAGCCGGTTGGATAACTCGCCAGAAAGTAAAGAGGCTGTCGTGAAACAGTGTGTTGAAGAAGTGTTGAGTATATTAAAACAAAAGGAGGAACGTTAATATGATTACGGGAAGAGTTGAAAAGATGCGTATTGATGGTTACGAGTTGGCGGACTTTACCAGGCCCACAGGCACATTTTATGTTCAGGTGAACCCAGAAACTTTTACACGCAACTATACACTGGAACTTGAGACTGCAGCCGCAGCGGGTAATGCTGGTGCCGAACTGGGCTATAAGGGTACCGCGCCACAAACTATGGATGTGGAATTTTTGCTTGACGGCACCGGCGTACTGCTGGCTAATGGAGCCCCCAATAACTTAACTGCAGGTAGTATTGGGCCTGAGTTGGATGTGAGTGAAAAAGTGAAGGAGTTAAAACGCATCATTTACGATTTTATCGGCAACACACATGAAATACCTTTTGTAAAAATCACCTGGGCCAAAGAAACTTTTAATTGCCGTGTCACTGCCATTAATGTTACGTACAAATTGTTTAAACCCGATGGCACTCCATTACGGGCATTAGTGAAATGCACATTTAAAGAACACGTTCCGGCGCCTGCTAATGATAATGCCACAAGGGCATCTTCTCCCGATCTTACGCATATTAGATTTGTGAAACAGGGCGATTCGCTACCATTTATGTGTTACAATATTTATGGAGATGAAAAATTGTACCTCGAAGTAGCTCGTGCAAATGGATTGACTGATTTCAGGAAGTTAACCACAGGGCAAAAAATATACTTTCCCCCAATTGAAAAAACAGTGGTCACATGAGCGAAACAAGAACGATACCCGTATCTCCTTCTGCCGCTGCTTTACCAACCTTTACGGTAAAAATTGATGGTAACGCAGTGCCCAGAACGCTCAGTATTATTAGCGCGGTTGTAACAAGAGAAGTAAATAAAATTCCTCGCCTACATTTGGTTATTCAGGATGGGTTGGCCGCTACTTCCGATTTTCCTGCAAGTAATGAAGCATTTTTTGTACCCGGTAAAAGTATTGAACTGTGGGTAGGTTATAGCATGCAGGAAGGGATGGCTTTTAAGGGCATTATAATTAAGCATTCAATTCGTATCAGGCAATCGGGTAGCCCGTTGTTGCTGGTGCAGGCCGCCGACAAGGCAATTGCCATGACTGCCTCGCCCCAAAGAAAATATTTTACTGATATTAAGGACAGCGATGTATTCAATGATCTTGCCAATGCGTATGGACTTGAAGCGGATATTGAACAAACCATTGTAACACACGGGCAACTGATGCAATTTTATTGCAGCGATTGGGATTTTATACAAACCAGGGCTGAAGTAAATGGCAAACTATGCTTTTGTGAAAATGGTAAACTGGTGATAAAAAAACCTGTGCTGGATGCGAAACCAGTTCTGCAATTGCTATACGGCGCCACTATTATTGAATTAGATGCTGAGATGGATGCGATGCAACAGTATAGTGAAGTAAGAGCATATAGTTGGAACCCGGCCGACCAGAAGCTTGCTGAAACGAGCGGTAATGAACCGCAGGGATTAAAAGAGCAGGGCAATGTCAATGCACAAACGCTTTCGGCAGTAGCGAAATCAAAACCCTATCCATTAACACATTCAGGAAACTTGAACGAACAGGAACAGCAAGTCTGGGCTGACGCACTTTTGTTAAAGAGCCGCCTGTCTAAAATTAAAGGCAGGGCTTCTTTTAACGGGTACCGACAAATTATGCCAGGGCAAATCGTAAGCCTTGCCGGTTTGGGCAACCGGTTCAACGGCCCGGTATTTGTGTCCGGCATAAGGCACGAAATTGAGGGCGGTTACTGGAAAACGAATATTCAGTTTGGACTTTCGCACAAATGGTTCGCTGCAGAAAACGATGTACAACCATTGCCAGCTTCAGGAATGGCTCCGGCCGTTAAGGGGCTGCAAATAGGCGTTGTGGTGCAATTGGAGAAGGACGCCGCTGGTGAGTTTAGAATTAAAGTAAAAATACCCGTGGTTGATATGAATGGAGAGGGTATTTGGTGCCGCGTGTCAATGCCCGATGCCGGTAAAGAACGTGGATTCTTTTTTCTACCTGAAATTGGAGATGAGGTGGTGGTTGCATTTCTAAACGAAGATCCCGCCCATCCTGTAGTGTTGGGTTGCCTGTACAGTTCGGCCAAGCCAGCCAAAATCACACCATCGGATGATAATCATCAAAAAGGAATTATTTCCCGATCGGGAATGCAATGGTTGTGGGATGACGATAAAAAAACGTTTTTGGCAGATACCCCGGCGGGCAATAAAATATTGTTGTCAGAAGATGAGAAATTGCTAAAGTTGGAAGATCAAAACGGCAATAAAATCACCATGAACAGCGACGGTATTAGCATAGAATCGCCGAAGGCAATTGTATTAAAAGCTGGCACGGACATTAAAGCCGAAGCATCTGCAAATGCGGAAGTGAAAGGTGCATCGGCAAAATTTTCGGGTGATGCTTCGGCAGAACTTAGTAGCGGTGGCAGTACTACTGTAAAAGGTTCAATGGTTATGATCAATTAAAAAAGTATAGTATGCCCCTTGCAGCAAAAATAGGAAGTGTGCACGTATGCCCGATGGTCAATTCAAATGGTAGCCCACATGTGGGTGGCCCGGTTACAGGAGTTGGTGTTGCCACAGTTTTAATTGGTGGTACACCGGCCATCACTATGGGCGATATGGCAGTTTGCGCAGGGCCGCCAGACACGATCGTAAAAGGTTCCGCAACGGTATTAATTGGTGGTAAACCTGCGGCGCGCATGGGTGATCCCACGGCTCACGGCGGGTCAATTGTGAGCGGGGTGCCTACCGTTTCAATTGGCGGATAAATGATTTTTTGTAAACAGATTTTAAATAACCTTTATGTCAACACCATTCGGCATCATCGGCAGGGGTTGGGCTTTTCCACCAGCGTTTAGGAGAAGTAGTTTGTCGGTAGATATGCTTACTGACGTGCAGGACATCAATAGCAGCCTTCACATATTATTCAATACTCTCCAGGGCGAACGCGTGATGCAGGTTAAGTATGGTTGTGATTTGAAGGTGTTGTTGTTTGAGCCGCTTACAACTACACTAAAGACTTTTATAACTGACAATATTAAAACGGCCATTCTTTATTACGAACCGAGGATTGATGTAGATAAAGTAACAATAAACGACGAAGGGGGGCTGGAAGGAAAGATAACAATCATCGTTGAATACATCGTTCGAACAACCAACAGCAGGTACAATTATGTTTTCGATTATTTTAACGAAGCTACCGAAATAGAAAATCTTAACCCTTAAGCGACTTGCAATTGAAATGAATAAAAGAAAACCATACGATTCTATTTTATTTCGCGATGGCGTAAGTAATAAGCAGAGGGAAGCAACTGTGTTGCTGAAAAAAAATTACATTTTGCCGGATGAACATAGCCTGGAAGACATTTTTAATTTCGCAAAAGCCTTTGCCAAAAAGATAAACTTTTATGCTTTTGAGAAAATTAACCCTGCTAACTTATCAGGCAGCGAAGATCCCAAAAATTACAAAAATAAGGACTGGGAAGATTTTTTTAAGAAAGTGAGCAACAACGATCTTGCTTCAATCAATCAAAAATCTGATTTCGATCCTTATCTCGCGCTGTTCTTTTCTTTCATCAAACTATTTGGCCACGCACAAAATCATTTAAACGAGTTTATACAACGGCATCTTGATTTTTACTATGCCAATGTCCTCAACATAACCCTAAAACCGGGCGTGGCAGATAATGTGTACGTGATATTTGAGCTTGCAAAAAATGCCATCGACATATTATGCGGTAAAGACACTTTATTGGATGCGGGTAAGGTAAATGGTTCGTCGTTACAATACGGTATAACCGAAGATGTGGCTTTAAATCGAGCGACAGTTGACGCGCTTCACACGGTAACATTGGAAGGTGAGAATAAAGATGTGGTATGTTTTGCTACAAAGCCCGATACGCAGGATGGCGTTTCAAAAGAATTACGGCCGGAAAATTCTTTTTGGGATGCCTTCGGTTTAAAGCATATCAACGGCGACAAGCCTAAGAAGAGTATTGGCTTCGCTATTGCCTCACCAGTACTGCTGTTAAAAGGTGGAACACGGAATATTACGGTTAAATTACAACTCAGCGGCGTTACGGCTAACTTAAAAAGTTTTGGAAATTTACAGACGCTTCAATTGTTTCTTAGCGGAGAGAAGAGTTGGTTAGGCCCGTTCGCTGCAACGGTTAGTTTTGGAAGCCTCAATACTCGCACAGGCCGCCAAACTATGTTAATTGAATATACCCTTTCCGATGCCGATCCTTCTGTAGTGCCCGTTAATACTGCTATTCACGGCAACTATACAACTCCAAGCCCGGTAATGCAGATTTTAATCGACACGCAGTCGGGGGGTAATTTATACAGCCAGCTTAAAGGTGCTATTCTGCAAACAGCAGCGATTGATGTAGTGGTATCGGGTGTCAGGGACTTTAAAGCCGAGAATGATCTTGGCGTTGTAAATCCGCATAAGCCCTTTCAGCCATTTGGCCCGGTGCCAAAAAAGGGCGCTGCTTTTACAGTGTATTATGATGAGTTGATGCAAAAAGACGTAACTGATTTTAATTTCGATGTAACCTGGCTGGATGCACCCGAAAAATTTTCGGATCATTATGCCAACTACGGAGTAACGGTATCCAACAATAGTTTTCAGGCAAAATATCGTGTAAAAGATAATAGCTCTCAATTCTCAACATTATTATTTAACAGCGCCGATGCCTCTCGCCAGGTACAGTTGCCGGCACAGCCACCTGTTTTTAGATGGACGAATATTGGGATTGTGCCTAACCTCATTTCATATCCCTCATTTTATAGTTTATATTCAAATCCCAATTACGCCAAATCCGTGATGCAGACGCTAAATTTCATCAACGTAAGTAATGTAGCCACAAAAATTGCGCTGCCTGCATCCTCAAAAGATTTTATCCGGTTCGAGTTAGCTAATAGTTTCTTTCATGAAAAATATATGCGGGTTTTTACGGCTAAGGTAATGGCCGGTGATAAAGAGAACCTGCCAAACGAGCCTTATACGCCGGTGATCAGCAGCATTGCGCTTAACTATAAAGCATCGGTGAAAGAAGTTGCGATTGCTGATAGTTCTTTTGAAAATTTTAATCAGAAACAAATTCAACTGTTTCATCTGGGTGTTTTCGGGCATAGCGAACAACACGGTTATCTTAAAACCTTGTCGGCACAGGAGTTTAGCGATAGCGGCTTCACTTTCGACAGTAATACCTACTTGGTGCCCAATATACAGGCTGGCGAGTTTTATATCGGTTTAAAAGAAGCGTTGCCTGGTCAATCGGTTAGTTTGCTATTTCAATTAGCCGAAGGTAGTTCGAATCCTGATAAAGACCCGCAACCGGTTGAGTGGAGTGTATTGTGCAACAACGAATGGCGCCGGGTGGGCGGTAAAAATATTCTTAGGGATGAAACAAGCCATCTTTCCCAAACGGGTATCATTCGCATGGTTTTACCGGATTGTACAACTGCCGAAAATACCATTATGGAAAGCGGGCTCACGTGGATAAAGGCATCCGTCCCCAACAATCTTGATGCCATTTGCCTGTTCAACAAAGTGTTAGCGCAGGCCGCTCGCGCCAGCCGCATCATTCAGCGCGATGTAATAAACGAAAGCACGCTACCGTCCGGGTCTATTACTAAAATGGCCAGCAAGCCTTTGGGAGTTAAATCCCTGTCGCAACCATTTGCATCATTTGGCGGCCTTGGTATCGAAAGCAATCATCAATACCGCGTTCGCGTAAGCGAGCGGTTACGTCATAAAGGCCGCGGAGTGATGAACTGGGATTACGAGCATATGGTGCTTCAGCAATTCCCTGAATTGTTTAAGGTTAAATGTCTTAACCATTTTAACGATGAGGGCAGTTGTTGTAAAGATGATCAGCCCGGCAACATCACCCTGATTGTGGTGCCTCAGGTAAAAAATAATAATGCCTACAATCCCCTGGAGCCTAAGGTTGCCGGCGCTTTAAGAGATAAGGTCCGAAACTATGTGAAATCGCACGTTTCATTTTTTACAAATGTTTTCGTGAGCAATCCGGACTATGAAATGGTTCAGTTCGATTTTAAAGTAAGTTTTAATGCTGCGGGTGATTTTGGATTGTATAAGGAATTGTTGAACGACGCGCTTAAAAGGTACCTTACACCGTGGGCGTTTGCAAATAATACGGAATTAACTTTTGGGGGGGCTATAAAAAAATCAATTGTACTGAATTTTATTGAGGAATTAGCTTATGTTGATTTCGTTACCAATCTGGCCATGTATCATGTTGATGAGAATGGTAACAGAAGCGCCGACCTTGATGAAATAACCGTTTCTAATCCAAAGGCGATATTGATTACGCATAGCCAGCATATTATCAATCCGTTTACGTCTAATGATATTTGTTAATGAGTACTATAAACACCATATCCAACGCGCCACCTGCCGAGATTGCAATGGACTATGCCCGGCTCCGGGAAGAAGGGTTGAGGTATATTGAACAATTTGGTAGTGCATTTTGGACGGACTTTAACATACACGACCCCGGCATTACTCTTTTGGAGCTGCTTTGCTATGCTATTACCGACTTGGGTTATAGAACCTCCATGCCAATGGAAGATTTACTCTCGTCAGAAGCAGACAATGCTGCCAATTTTAAGAAACAGTTTTTTACCTGTAAAGAAATTCTGCCCACGCATCCTGTTTCTGAACTTGACCTTCGAAAATTATTAATAGATATTGATGGAGTTAAAAATGCCTGGCTGTTTAAGTCTTCTACAACCCTCTGGTTCGACAAACAGGAGCAGCACATTATCGGCATCGCCCCAAATCATAAGCACTACACAAGTTTCCAGGTAAATGGTTTGTACGATATTAAAATAGAATTGGATGAAGTCGTTACGGCCATCAATTGCGAAACCGAAACGAATCCGACGCCCGAAGAACTCGAAGCGCGAAAGGCAGCGCAAAATGCGATCATTGAAAAGGTTAGGTCTAAGTTTCATACTTCCCGTAACCTTTGCGAAGACTTGGTAAGTGTAACAGTGGTTGAAGAGCAAAAAATCAGGTTTTGTATGGATGTAGAGGTAGAGCCAACGACAGATGCCAAAGAGGTTCACGCAGTTATTCTTTACGAAATCGGTAAATACCTGGCTCCCGATATCAATCAGTATAACCTACACGAAATGACAGAGGCAAGAAAATCTGACGGGTCATTTTATTCGATGGACGAAATTTTCTCCGGCCCCGTTTTGGATCATGGGTTTATGAAAGATCATGAAGTGCTGAATGCGTCTTTAAGAACACATATTTACGCCTCAGATATCATCAGTCTTCTTATGGATATTCCCGGTGTTGTTTCGGTAAAGAATTTCCTGATGAATTATTGCGATGATCAAGACGGCGGGCGCCATCAGTGGTGTTTAAAGATTTCTGATGCGAAAAAACCCGTTCTTTGTGCTTGCAAATCTGCAATCAATTTTTATAAAGATGTTGTTCCTGTAAATGCCCCACGGCAGGAGGCCATAAACAAATGGATGGAAAGGTTGAGCGAGGAGCGATTAGCCAAGAAAAAAAAGCGTTACGGTAATTATAATTTTTACGGAGGCCAGTGGAGAAATACAAGTGCCTATACATCCATCTCGCAAAACCTCCCGCTGGTATATGGTACAGGTGATGATGGTATTCCTGCTTCAGCAGGGGTGATTAATCAGATAAAAGCGTTGCAATTAAAAGGCTACCTGCTTTTTTTTGATCAGGCGCTTACCAATTACCTCGCCCATTTATCTAATCTAAAAAATCTCTTGCAGGTAAAAGATTCGCCGCTTTCCACACCGTCTTATCTTACTTATGCTGCACAAAAGGTAAGTGGTTTAAAGGATATCAGTCTGCTTATTGATGATTTTGATAATATTGACCAACCGGGTAAGCTGCTCGAAAAATTGTTAAAAGAGTTTGATAATACTGTTGATAGGAAAAACAGGATACTCGACCACCTGCTTTCCCGCTTTGCGGAAAATTTTTCAGACTATGTTTTGCAATTATACGCCGTGGAAGGCCAGCAAACAGCTAAAAATGTTATTGCCAGTAAGGCCCTGCTACTTTCGGAGTACGATGTAATTAGCCGGGATCGTTCCGCCGCATTTGACTACTTTAATCAAAAAGATGACAATGGAGATGCTATTGCCGTTTGGGATACACACAATGTAAGCGGTATGGAGCATAGGTTGAGTCGCTTACTCGGGATAAAAAACTACAAACGACGAAACCTGTCAGCTAATGTAAGCAATGGTACTGATGAAGGCATGTTTGTAGTGGAACATATTTTACTAAGGCCGAACCTGAAATTTCTTTCAGAAAAAAATCAACTTTCAAATCCATTGAATTTTATACCGGTTTGCCAGGGCGATGATTGCGATGGTTGTGATGACGATCCGTACTCGTTTCGCATTACAGTCATACTGCCGGCGGAGAGCAATCGGTTTAAAAATTTTGATTTTAGAACTTATATCGAAAAAACCATTCGCCTCGAAACGCCAGCACACATTTATCCTCGCATATGTTGGTGGTCGCGGCAGGATCTAAAGATTTTTGAACCCATTTATAAAAAGTGGCTGGAAGCGAAGCAGGCTGGCACAGAGAACACGGATGAAGGATTGCAAACCTTACAGGAGTTGATTAAAGTGATTAACGAAAAGAAAAGTATTTATCCGCCCGGCCGCATTAGTGATTGTGAAGATCCGGTAGATAACCCCGTAATATTAGACCGAACAAATTTAGGTAACCTAAAAACCTGATACAATGGCAAGCAATACAAAATTATTACAACCCGTTAATGGTTATTCAATATTTGAAACGAACCAGGTGCTTACAGCCAATCATCTTAATAGCATCGGTAACTATTTTGATTATCATCAAAGGCTTACACGCGCACGTTTATTGGGCGTAGGTATTGTATGCGGCCTTAACCCAGGGTTTACGCGGGAAACTATTTTGGTGTCCAAAGGCGTTGGTGTTACCAGCGACGGCGATGTTTTGATGGTTGATGCAGACATGCAGTTCACGGGGTTAATTCCTTTTGATAATAAGAACGTGGGTTACCCGCCGTTTCTGAAAATTAGCGGAGACAGCGACCAAACAAAAATGTGGGAGCTTGCAACAAATGCACAATCCTCAGCAGTCGGTTTTGTCAAAGTAGCCGACTTCTTTGGCGACAGGAAGCCCGCTGATTTTGTATTACTTCTATATATTGATCAATATGTGAAAGATACCGACAATTGTTCTGGTGAAGATTGTGACGGCAAAGCTGATATGTTTACCAATGAATTGAAGGTAATTGTGATTGACAAAAGCGATTACTCGAAAATTGTACTGCAGAAAACCTGTAATTGCGATTCGTATTTTAGCATGCCCGAGGTTGCTATTCCACGTGTGTTTTTAAATGAAAATGATAACCTTTTCAGTTATTCAGACCTAATAACAGCCTATTCAACAGCCATTACGAGCGGTGCCGAAGCTTTGAGTGCACCTCTAAAATCGGCAGCCGAAACCGCTTCATTACTGCAGGAGTGCGATTTGATAAATGGCAGCAGCAGACGGATATTAACGGATGAACAACTGCGATCGGCATCGGCATTAGGCAACTTTGTGAAGAAAGCACTGGCCGAAAAAGCACAGGGAATACAATATGTTCATGACTATTTAAAAGATATCTGCGTAGCGTACAACGAGTTTAAAGAAAGCGCGTTTGAGCTTTGTTACGGTTGTTGTGTGGATGCTGATACCTTTGCCAAGCACCTTGCGTTAGGGCTTTTGCAGGACGATGGCAGTTTTGCCAACCACAAATATCGCAATAGTTTTATTGAGTCCCCCATACTGAACAATAAAGACCGGAAAGCTACGGATGCGCTCAGGTTATTTGCACGCCTTGCTGATATTATTACCGGGTTTGATATACCACAGGTTCAAACGATACGAATAACACCGTCCGAAGACATTGACAGGTCATTGGACAGAAGATCAATTCCGTACTATTATAAGCCCGATACTTTATGGCAAAATTGGAGTGCCGAGAAAGCCAGACGCGGTCGTGCAGCAACCAACCTTTCGTATTTTGCCGGCACCTATTCGGCATTGCCCCACGTTACAGAGCCGTTGAAGTACGACATTGATCAATACCCATTTTTCAGAATCGAAGGCCATATCGGCAGAATATTTTCCAGCGCCTATTCAACTATTGATAATTTGAGAAAACAGTTTGATCTTCCTTTCGATATTGTTGGCGTTCAACTGCAAAAAGAAAGAATCACATTTCCTGTAAGGCCAATCAGGCCGGGAGTGTTGGATGTGCTGTTTGAAAAAGAAAAGTTACTTTTTGATAACAAGCTGGATAACCTGGTTAAATACAATGAGCAACTGGTAAAAAGCCTGCCCGATGATGGAGAGCTTTCGCAGGATGCTATTACAAAAGATTATGGCGATCCCAAAGCATTACGGGCAACAATGCTGAATAAAAAAACTGAGTTGGATGCCCATATAAACGGTTTGAAAGCTGAGTTGGCAAAACCCGCTAAAGAAACAGCCGGGAAGGTTGCCTGGAATGATTTGCATGTCACTATGGCTAGCACCGGCGCGCAGATAAATAAAAACGCCAAGTTATTTACGGCCGCTGCTTATCGGTCGCCTCTAGAGAACCTTGCGGTTATTGAGCAGCCAAAAACATTACAGTGGCTGGGCGACCTGCTGATATGGCAAGGCAATAAAGTTCAGGAGGGGTATATTTTTAAAAACTTTTTAAGAGAAAACCCGTCTATGTTGCACAATGCTGGTGTTTGCAAAGGCGGCACCTTTGTGTTGGTTTATGACACAACAAACAACATCAGCACTGTAGTGGCTGATTTCTACCTGCCCTATATTGCTAAGGATGAATTGGTGGATTCAAAAGTCAAGCCCACGAAAGTTCCTAAAATACCGGTGTTTAATATTGACTATACCATTTCAAAGGATATTATCAAAACGCCAATACTCAATAAAGATATTTTTTCGATTAAAGATGACCTGGTAAGAGTAAAAGACCTCACTAATAAAACCGACCTAAAGATAGACCAGAAGTTGAATGACTTTGATGGTCGTATAAACAATGTAAGAGGCGAAGTGATTGCTAATGGCGTTAACATTGCAAAAGCTGTTGATGGTGTTAAAGAAAAATATGAAAACTCTTTCTCAAGATTAATCTCATCTTATGACACAGTAGTTTCAAAAAATAACATAAAGGTTCGCCCCGGGGACGATGCATCAAAGAATTTTGATGAGATGATAGACGGCGTTCGAACCGAATTTACAAACCGTATCAGTATTGTTGAAATGAATTTTGACTCAAAGATAAATCTGGTAAAAAATGATCTGACAGGCACTAATGCCCAAATTAAAAATACGCTGGACGGAATTAATAATGTAAATGCAAAACTGGATGCATCAAAAGCTGAACTTAGTAAAAACACCGTAGATCGTGTTGCCGCTGCCGATGCCAAGTTTACACAAGCCCAGAACGCCCTTGACCAAAAGATTAATACATTATCAGCAGACACCGATGTCAAACTTCGAGCAAGCGAAGCCCGCTTAAACCAACAGATTGTTAATAACGGTAAAGAATTTGATTCCAAATTACTCACCACAAAGAGCGAGGCAATCGAAGCCGCCAATAAAAACACGAGTACCCGCTTAAATGCACAGGCTTTAGAGATGAATAATAAATTTTCTGCGATTGATAATACTTTAAAGAGGAATAACATCATTAACAGGTGATAGCCGAGCACGACCATACCGTAAGAACAGTAAGAGTTGAGGCGCAGGGGCTTTCTAGGCAACAGGAACTTTCATGGCGTTCAGCGGTAAACAATTATTTTCAACAATCGTTTCCAAAGTTGCTGGATGAAGTTCTCAACAAAGTTTTTACCGGCGATGATTTTGTTAAGATTGATCAATTGACACTACAGGTTCAATGTAGCAGTTTTAATTTTGATAACGCATTCACTGATTTATTGCGGGCGGAATTGCTTAAACACTTACAAGCGATAAAAAGGCAGACGGTATCGGTGGCGACTTATGATAAAATGCCAATGCTGAAAAAGGAGAGCCTCCATCAGCATTACCTTGATGGATTTATTTTTTTTATAAAGCACGGGTATTATCCCTGGTGGGTAAAAGCAAACGATGATGCCAGCCTCGATGCAATAAAGCACATGGGAAATGCAAAAGCACGTTTGCTACCGGTTTTGAAAGAAATTGGTGTTTTAAGACGATTGATTTATTGTGTGCGTGAAGAATTATTTTTTACGCTGATGGGAATCGTTACCGGAAAATATGTGACCGAACTAAAGACTTTACAACTTCAGTTCACTAAAATCTTTATTACTGCACTAGTAGACAGTTCAGTTAAAATTGAATCGAAAAAGTTGGCACCGGTTGTGTTTAGAATAATTATGGCAAGCCATATCAATCAGGGAGTAATTGCGGTTGAAGTAAATCAGTTTACGAATCAGGTTGTTCCGGTAGTAACATTTTTAAGAAAGTTTGGCAACAAAAATGTTCAGGAACAGGAATTGATAAACGGGATCGAATCTGTATTGGCATTTTCATCAACCAGTAAACGAACTGAGTTCATTTCAGAGTTGCCGGAGGTGGAGTCAGAGAGTATTTGGATTGACAATGCAGGCATTGTAATTCTGCATCCTTTTTTGGTAACGCTGTTCAAACGGTTGGAAATTACAGGAGATACAGGTCAGATGACTGACTTGGCCAAAGCCATGCAGGTACTATTTTATTTGATTTATGGAGATGTTGAAGTAAACGAAGCTTTATTGCCTTTGTGCAAAATAATCTGCGGGCTTGATGTGTACGAAGCGGTTCCTTTACTGAATGATTTATCAGAATCTGATTTGTGCGAATGTGATGATCTGTTATTGTCCGTCATTGACCATTGGTCTGCACTTAAAAGCACTTCTCCCGCAGGGTTGAGAAATACTTTTTTCTTTAGAAACGCAAAATTAGTTCAATGTGAGAATGGCTGGGAATTGTTGGTGGAACCTAAAACTGAGGACATCTTGTTAGAAAAATTACCGTGGGCAATCAGCTACATCAAATTGCCCTGGATGAAAACAATGTTGCACACTATTTGGCATTATTAAACCATGTTCACATCTGCCGAAAAAATATTAAAGCCTTCGCAGATTTCTAAAAAACAAAACAGCGAAGGAACCTTTTTTAGAAAGGCAGGCGACGCCTTTGCCGATGGTGAGCATGAAGCAGACCCTCCGTTTTTCAAACCCGCCGTTTTGGCGAAACTTTCTGTGAGCCGCCCTGACGATCCACAGGAGCGTGAAGCCGATATTATGGCGGATCAGGTGATGCGTATGCCTGACCAAGCGCCGGCGATTTCGCAAAACGAAGAAGAAAAAATTCGAAAGAAAGAGGACGATAATGAAGAGCAGCTTCAACCTAAATTAGCGGTGCCCATAATTGCTATTGACCGCAAATGTGCTCATTGTGAAAAAGAAGAAAAGGAAGATGCGAAGTTGCAGCGCAAAATTCAACGCCAGGAAATACAGGAGGATGATGAAGACACAATCCAGCCAAAACACAACAACGAGAATCAAATCATGTTAAGTGGTGAGCGCGGCCCCCCGGTTTTGGTAAACCAAACATCATTTGCGCAACAGCTTTCTTCCTCTAAAGGAAGTGGTAGCGCTATGGCCCCAAATACACAACAATTTATGGGAAGCCGCTTTAACGCAGACTTCAGCGGCGTTCGTATTCACACAGGCAGCTATGCTCAAAGCCTGAGCAGTTCTATAAATGCGCAGGCGTTCACACACGGCAACGATATTTATTTTAATTCCGGCAAATACTCGCCTGATACTGCTTCGGGTGGAGCTTTGCTTGCTCATGAGCTAACCCACACACTCCAACAGGGCTCATCGAATCGTGCGTATCGAAAAAGTATCTCGAAAAACATGATTCATCGCAAAGCGATAGACGATATGTCGCAAAGAGCCAGCGCCGTAAAGCATGCAACCTCCTTGGAAGGTAAAATTGACGCTAACAAAAAAGACGAAGAAGGTAATCGTGTGGGCTGGCAACATCTATTGGAAATCTTCAAAGTTACATTTGGTGATGATAAGATCACAACGGGCCAATCCTATATGCCCGGCTCCGTACCCGAAAAGTATATAAAGCAAAAGCACGAGGCGAAAAATGTGGATGTGGTAGATGCAACGACCACTACCGACAGAAATGCTGTGGCGGGTACCAAAAAAGGCAACAGAGATGCCATGCCAAGTTGGTGTGGAATTTTTGTGTTTTGGGCTTTGAACAAGGGTGGGATACCAATGCCCAAATGGAAGCTTGGACAAAATATGATCAAACTCAACGCGGTAAGACCGCCGGGGTCTATACCATTGCCTGGCGATATTGCCTACAGGGGAGCGTACTCACACTTTGCCATTGTTGCTCACGCTGATGCAAATAAAGTGACCACCGTTAACGGAAATACTGCCGGTGAAGATAATTTAGGAGGGCAGGTGCAAACCCTTGAGCACCCCGTCAAGAGTGGCTGGACAGCATTTTTTGATCCCATAAAAATTAAAACCGGCGAATTAAAGCAACCCGAAGCTGTGCAACAAGTGCCACGCAATCAACGCGGATCCGCTCCGGGGTCAATTATAGGAAGTGCTGTAACAATTATTAAGAATGAAACGTTTACTCATAAAAGCTCATCAGACAATATTTCAGTAGTCGCTCCCAATCCGCAAAAAGCGAGTCCCCAGTCAGCTACCACAAAAGCTGAAGGCGACCTTCGGGCTGACGCAGATGAAAAAGCAGTCGAACATTCTCCGCGCAGCGCAAAAGAAGACCCTGATTTTCAAAATGCAAAAAAGCAAATTAATAATGAATCTCATAAACAAAAGCGGCATCACCCTTCATCCGGTATCGTAAAAGCCGAAACGGAGGCGGCATCAGCCTTATCTCCCGACGAACAAATTTCGCAGGATGCCAAAGAGAAAAGCACCGGTCAGATAGAAAGCGTTTCGAAAGAAAGTTTGGCATCGGGGAAAAGATTCAGTGCAGACGAATTCAAAACAAAGCTTAAAGAATTAATTAATAATGTAAAACCTACTACCGAAGAAAAAGCAAAGGCTCTGGCAAAAAATCCACCGGTAGATGATATCTCCACATCATTCTCATCAGGGCTTGCACAAAAGCAATCGGAAGTTACCGGCCCATTGGAAGAAAAAGCTACCAATAATCCGTCGGGAGGGATGGTTCAAAAAACTGAGGTGCCTATACC
>ERZ761602.4378-NODE-4378-length-18325-cov-10.118391_pt1 | contig 18325 bp, 11 predicted proteins | sample MGYA00512165_ERZ761602 | MGnify/ENA primary metagenome ERZ761602 (study PRJEB28899, sample SAMN02445085) | bioreactor sludge metagenome | biome: EBPR sludge; isolation source: Thorneside wastewater treatment plant | place: Australia: Brisbane, Thorneside... | reverse complement strand
CTGTTGTGGGTCCAGACTTGTCTGGACGCTTCTGGCACTGCCGCAATAGCGTCCAGACAAGTCTGGACCCACAACAGCCAGGGTCGCGGCGCGGCCCCGCTTCCGGCACTGCCGCAAGAGCGTCCAGACAAGTCTGGGCCAACAACAGCCAGGGTCCCGGCGCGGCGTCGCTTCCGGCATTGCCGCAAGAGCGTCCAGACAAGTCTGGACCCACAACAGCCAGGGTCGCGGCGCGGCGTCGCTTCCGGCAATGCCGCAAGAGCGGCCAGACAAGTCTGGACCCAAATCAGCCAGGATCCCGGCGCGGCGCCGCGCGTACACACTTCTCCGGTTCCTGAGCCCTTGCTCCAATCTGCCGCTTCCGCCGCGAACCGGCGGCCGTTACGCTCGGCGTTTCCGCACCGGAATTGCCCGCATGCCCAGTTTCATCCCGCCAGATCGCCTGCTGCTTGGTCCCGGCCCGTCAAATGTGCCGCCACGCATCCTCGGCGCGTTGGCGCGACCGACCATCGGCCATCTGGATCCCGAGTTCGTGCGCATGATGGATGAGCTGAAGGCGCTGCTGCGCTTCGCCTTCGTCACCGACAACCTGCTGACGGTGCCGATCTCGGCGCCCGGCTCGGCCGGCATGGAAGCCTGTTTCGTCAACCTGATCGAACCCGGCGATACCGTCATCGTTTGCCAGAACGGCGTTTTCGGCGGGCGCATGAAGGAAAACGTCCTTCGCGTCGGCGCCACACCGGTGATGGTGCAGGACGATTTCGGCACGGCCATCGACCTCGACAAGGTGGAGGCCGCGCTGAAGGCCAATCCCGGCGCCAAGGCGCTGGCCTTCGTGCACGCCGAGACCTCGACCGGCGTCGAATCCGATGCGCAGGCGCTGATCAAGCTGGCCCACGATCACGGCGCGCTGGCGATCGTCGATGCCGTGACCAGCCTCGGTGGCATTCCCTTGTTCGTCGACGCCTGGGGCGCCGATGCGATTTATTCCGGCTCGCAGAAGTGCCTGTCGGCGCCGCCGGGACTGTCGCCGCTGAGCTTCGGCGAACGTGCAGTTGCGGCTTTGAAGGCGCGCAAGACCCCGGTGCAGAGCTGGTTCCTCGACCTCAGCCTGGTGATGGCCTACTGGCAGGGCGAAGGCGCACGCAGCTACCACCATACCGCCCCGATCAACATGCTCTATGCGCTGCACGAATCCTTGCTGATCCTGCAGGAGGAAGGCCTCGATGCCGCCTGGGCGCGCCATCGCGCCAATCATCTGCGCCTGCGCGACGGGCTACAGGCGATCGGGCTGGAACTGCTGGTCGACGAACGCCATCGACTGCCGCAATTGAACGCCGTACGCATTCCCGCCGGCGTCGAGGATCTGCCGGTGCGCCGACGCCTTCTCGATGAGTACAACATCGAAATCGGCGCCGGCCTCGGCGCACTTGCCGGCAAGATCTGGCGCATCGGGCTGATGGGCGCCAGCAGCAGCCCGGAGAGTGTGGATCGGGTGCTCGCGGCGCTGGCCAAAGTGCTCGGCCGCCCCCTGTAGGAGCGACGTGCACGTCGCGACCGGAGACGCAGCGATGCCCGTGGTCGCGACGCGTTCGCCGAGTCCGGCCTGCTGCAGCAACGCCAGTGCCTCGTCGCACAGCTGGCACTGCTCGCGATGGTAGAACCTGACCGACAAGGCAAACGGCGTATTCGCACAAGCGCCGGGGGCCTCGCGTAACCACTGCGGCGCTCAAATGAGTCCTGTCGACGCGAGGACCCAGCCTGCCAAAGCGCCGCGCGGTTCATGCGCCGCGCCGCTAGCCCTCGAATCCATTGCCAAAGATCAGGTCCCCTGCCGCGACCGGGCAGGTCAAGGTCCAGTTGCGCGTGACCGCACTGCCTGGGGTCGCGGTTTCCGAGCAGCTCAGGGTGCCGGTTTGCAAGGAAGCGCCGCGCGTGCAGCTCAGGTTGATGTTGCCGTTGATCTGCGCGCCGCCCGCAGTGCCGGTGAAGTTGATCGGCGCATTGGTGATGGTGAAACCGGCTGGCGGTATGCAATTGGCGACGTTCACCGTTCCCGGCGCCACGCCCCCGCTGGAGCTGACCGCAATACTGCTGGATGCGGAGCCCGCAGCGCCGCTGGGGAAGTTGATGGTGCTGGTTGCGACGGGTGTGTAGGTCACGCTGGGTGCGACGGGCGAAACCGCCGCCGGGCAATTCAAGGTCCAGCTGCGATTAATCTGAGTCAACAGGCCTGGTCTTTCCACACAGTTGAGTGTGGCGTTCACGGCCGTGCTTTGCCGCACGCAGTTCGGCAAGTTGAGGTTTTGCGCAGTCGTGCTTGCCCCGACGAAACTGAGCGGCGAGACGCTCGTTGTGGGAAACGCCGCAGCGCCGCCCGTGATCGCGCATTCGCTCAAGGTCGTGGTGCCAGCAGGGCCCGAGCCAATACCACCCGATGGCGTCACCACAATCGGTGAGGCGATGCCGGTCGTGGCGTAGTTGATGGTGCTACCGGCGGCTGGATTGAAGGTGAGCGCGGGCGGCAAATTGTCCGCTGCCGGACAACTCAGGTTCCAGGTGCGCGTCACTGCACTGCCGGGTGTGGATGTTTCGGTGCAGCCGAGGGTGCCGGTTCGTACACTGGCACCGGGCGTACACCTCAAGTCGATAAGGCCTCCGCTGATCTGCGTGCCGCCAGCGGTACCGAGCAAGTCGATGGGCCCGTTGACGATGGTGAATCCAGTGGATGCCGCGCAGGCACTGACTCTGACTGTGCCGGGCGCCACGCCGCCAGAGGAGTTGACTGAAACAAAGCCCCTGTTGGTAGAGACATCGAAGAAAGAAAACGCCACGTTGCCGCCAACGCTCGGGCTATACGCCGCGGTGGGCGCAGCAGGCGGTGAGATCGGTGCGGTTTGTGCCTCGATGGCGCCGATGTCGCTGGCATCGCCAAATTCGAAGTTGGTGATCGTCGGCAAATCGAGCTGCCGCGCAAAGCCGCGCGCATCGAAGAAGGCATTGGTACTGAAGCCGCCATCAAGCGCCGAACTGCCGCCCCGTGGCGCGCGCGTGCGCACCGGGCCGCCGTTGTTGGCCAGAGGGTCGAGTGCCGTGTTGGCAGGACTTGCATCGCCCGTGAAAGTGAGCTGCGGCAAAGCGATGTTGCTGATGTTGTAGCCCTGCGAGGTAAAAAGTGGCGCGATCAGGATCGCGGTTGCCGAGTTACCGTTGTTGCTCAGCAGCGTGTTTTTCATCGTGACGGGCGCGGTGGCATCCGGGTTGCCGTTGCGCCCGACGGCCAGGATGGCGCCAGCAAAGCTGCTCGCGGTGTTGTCAGCCAGCGTGCTCGAAAGCACCTCAAGTCGCGCCTGCGCAGCCGGCCCGTTGTCCGCATTGGCAACGACATGGATCGCGGCGCCGTTTTCAGCGGTATTACCACTGAAGGTGCTTTGTTCAACCCGCAAGCGATTGTTGCGACCCTCGAAATGCAGCGCGCCGCCGACAGTGCCGGCATTGCTGGCAAAGGTGGAGTTCTGAATGATGCCGTCGCCAAAAAACAAGCTGACGCCGCCCGCGGACTCGGCCGTTCCCACGCTGCCCGTGACTTCGACCTCAGTCAAATGCAGTTCGGTCTGGTTGGCATCAATTGCGCCACCACCGTTCGCGCCGCTGTCGCGCCCGTTCGACAAGGTCACGCCGCTGATCCCCAAATGAATCGGCTGTGCGGGTTGCGCTGGGCCCACGGCGCTGATCAGCCCAAAATCGGCTGCCCCGGCCGCGCGCGTGATGGTGATACCCGTGGCGCTCGTCCCGACCAGATTGGTGTTGCCGGTCAGGATGGGCAGCGCATCCGTCAGATCGATCCGGCCAAAGCCAGTAATCAACACATCGTCGACACCGGGGCCATTCGCATTGGCATTGAGCAAGGCTTGCCGCAAGGTGCCAGGTGCGGCGGCATCGCCGGGCGTGTCAACAATCTGTACCTGCGCTTCTGTCGCCCCGATATCGCTGTGATCACCGCCGCTGGCCGCATCGAAAAACGGCGCATCAAACAACGTCAAACCACGCTGATCCCGGATGCGGCCCAGGCCCTTGTCAATGACGAAAAGACTGTTGGCCAGCGGCATATGCACCGGCACTTGCCCGGAATAAATGGCCAGCGGGCTCAACCGCGGATCCAGTGGATTGCCGCTGGTGCCGACCTGATCGCCGGTCTGATTGAACGCCGTAACAGTGCCCGGGTTGCCAATGAAGTTATAACCGCCCGAAATAACCCGGCCATTGCTGATGTTGCTAAAGTCATTGCCACTGCGTTGCCCGGCAACAATGCTGCCAAACACAAACGTCGGACTGATCAGTGCGTCCACGGCACTGGCGCCGGCATTGGCATGGAGGGTTGAGCGCAGCACGCTGGCACTCGCTGAAACAAGTCCCAGCGCGTTGCCGCGATTGCCCGAGACGGTGCTGAGCTCGATCAGCGTGGTGCTGTTGGCAAACCCGCTGATTATCTCGCCGTTATCGGCCGAACCGGCATTGCCCGTGATCGTGCTGCCGCGCAGCAGCAGCGCGCCGCGATTTTGAATCGCGCTGCCGGCATTGGCGCGGCCACCGCTGATCACGCTATCGATGATGCTCAAATGCGATCCTGCGCCGTTGAGCACCACACCACCAGCACCCGGATTCGGCGGGGTATTGTCTCGGCTATTGGCATTGCCATCGGCCAGCGTGAGACCGCTGATGCTGACCAAACGATTCTCCAGCACGGTCAAAACGCGTGCCTGCCGCGCGCCATTCAGGGTCAGCCGCTGTGCGCCCGGGCCATGGATCGAGACATTGCGGTCAATGCTGATCTGGGTGCCAAAGCGCAGCGTGGCCGGTGTCACCGTCAGCGCAGGATCGAACAAAATGTCGGTCACTGCCGGTGCTGCGGGTGCATTCAACAGGGCTTGGCGCAGAGATCCGGCGTCGTTGAAGCTCAAATTTTCCACAAAGGTCGGCGACAGCTCGACCGCGCCAATGTCCGCATCGTTACCGCCCGCCGCAGGTTCGATCACGAGATTGACCAAAGGCACGCCGCGCACATCGGTCGCTCGAAAACTCTTGCCCTTGTCCAGCAATGGGCTGCCAGGTAGCGGCACATGCACCGGCACGCTGCCCGCGTGATAGCTCAGCGGACTCAAGATCGGATCGAGCGGGCTCACCCCCGTGCCAAATTGATCGCCCGGCTGATTGAAGCTGCCGCTCAAATTGCCGATACGGCCAATGGCGTTGTAGCCCCGGGAACTGGTCGTGCTGCTGAAAACCGTGATATCCGCGCTGCCACCCGCATTGCCCGCCACCACGCTGTTGCCGATTTGCAGGGCACCGATTTGATGCGAAATGCCACCAGCCTGGTCGTTGCCCGAGCCGCGCATGACATTGCCGGTAATCGTGCTGTCGATGACGGTCAGATCACCGGACACAAGGATTCCGCCGCTCTTGTTGGAAAAGTTGGACACCATCAGATTGCCGCTGATCGTCGAACGCAGAATCCGCGCCGGGCCCACGACGTTGAGCGCGCCGGCCTGGCTGTCACCCTGGCCGTAGTTGCCGGTCATGCTCGACTCGCTCAGCAGCAAGGAGCCACCCGGCGATTGCGACAAGCCGCCAGCGCCGAAAACCCCTGAACCGGTCGCACGACAATTGCTGATTTCCACCCGATGCAGCACCAGATTGATGCCGGATGCGCTGACGCAGCCCGCGTCATTCCCCACGCCATCGGCAATACGCACCCCAGTCAGGGTGACGCGCGATCCGGTGACACGAAACACCCGGCTGCGATTTGCCGCGCTGATCGTCAGCCGATGCGCGCCTGGGCCCGAGATCGCGAGATTCTTGTTGATCAGCAGTTCGGACCCGAGGAACAGCGTGCGCGGCGAATCAAAAAACGGTGCGGCGAAGACGATCTGTTGGCCCGGCGTTGCTGCGGCAATCGCCTCGCGCAATGAACAATCGCTGTTGCACACGCCATCATTGGTGTCTTCGACTTTGGTGACGGCCAGCGTGGCGTTCTGCGGCGTGATCTGAAGCGTGACACCGGTCACCTCGCCGATGTCACCAGACCAGCCATCTTCAAAGCGCAAAATCCAGGTGCCGGCGATGGGTCGATCCGAAAACGTGGCGTTGATGGAGGTGACCGCCGGAGGTGGAGTGGCCGGTCCAGCAATCACCGTGCGCGCATCGGACGCTGGAATATTGACATCCGTAGTGCCGGCAATCGTCCACCAGTTGTTGGCGCTGTCGTCGCGAAAGATATAACCCTGACCCGGAATCAAAACCAGATTGGCCGGCGATCCAGCCGCGCTCGCAGTCGTGGCACCGGTTCGTTCGAACGCCAGGTGTTCAATGCCTTGCGGTGAGATCAGCGTGACCTTCAGGTCGCCGACGAAGGTGTGGGCGGCCTGAATCTGGAATCTGACATCCTGCGCCGTGCCGGGAGAATTCACCAAGAAGCGCACATCGCGCGGCGCACCGTAGTTGTTCGGGCCCGTGCCTGCGCCATCCGGAATGGCACCCAGGTTGCTGCCCTGCAGGGAAATCGTCTGCCCCTGCGCATTGGCAGCAATGAGTGCGGACAGCAACAGGATAGTCAGGCGTGGCGGCTGGTTCATGGCGGGTCTCGGCGAAGAAACAGGGAATGCAGCTGCGTTCAGTACCGGGTTTGTGCAAAAGAACGCCCAAAAGGGCCATCAATGCGCCAATTCACGGTACAACCACAGCTTGGCCATCGCCCATTCCCGCTTGACCGTGCGCTCCGAGATACCCAGCGCGGCGGCAATTTCCGCGCCTTCCAGACCACCGAAGAAGCGCAGGGTGACGATGTCGGCCTGGCGCGGGTCCAGGCGTTCCAGGTCGATGAGCGCATGGTCGAGCCGTTCGAGCTCGATGTCCCTGCCGCTGCCCGGATCGAGTTGCACGCTGAGCGTGGCCGGGCCGCTGTCGCGCTTGAGGGCAATCCGACGGCGATAGCGCTCGACCAGAATGCGGCGCATGGTGCGCGCCGCCACCGAATAGAAATGCGCCCGGCCAGCGAAGTCGATCCGGGCGACATCGACCAGCTTCAGGTAGGCCTCGGCGACCAGTTCGGTGGGTTGGATCGACGCCCCGCGGTCGCGGCGCAGCTGGGCTTTGGCCAGGCGCTTGAGTTCTTCGTAGATGTTCGGCAACAGTGCGTCCAGCGCCTCGGTGTCACCCGATTGCCAGCGCTGCAAAAGCAACGTGACCGGCTCAGGGCCGTCGTTCAACCTAGAAACCTCAGTTGACCGCTTTTGGCGGGGTGTAGACCGATGATTTCAAACACATTTCCGCTTCTCGACGCTTGCACCTTTTGGGTGAGCCTCGCTACGGGGCAGATTGCACGGTTCTGACGGCGCATGACTGCGTTGCAACTCGTTGGAATAGAGGAACTATTCCGCCTCATTGCGCCTTGTCCTGCACCCCCATAACCGCACACTCTACCCCGTCCAACTGAAGTTTCTAGGTTCAAGGCGCAACCCCCGGCAGAAGATTGAAGTCGGCGATCAGCTTGATGAATTCCGGGCGACGCCAGCCGGAATCGTAGGCCTCGCGGGCGAACGGGCGAGCTTCCTCGATCCGGCCCAGATAGGTCAAGGCGATCAGATGGTTGTGGACGGTGGCGTGGTCGCGATCGCGGGCGATCAGTGGTTCGGTGATCGCCAACACGGCAGCGAAGGCCTCGGCCGAAGCCTGCTCCTGCCCCATCGCGCGCAGGATGCGGCCCTTGGCGACCGTCAGTACCGCGCGTTCATTCTGACTATCGGTATTGTCCGGCTCGCGTTCGTTCAGCACCTGCGCCAGTCGCAGTCCCGCTTGCGTGCTTTGCAGGGCTGTCGCCAGATCACCCGCCAGCTCCTGCGCCCGCCCCAGCATCCACCAGGCCGAAACCAGGTTGCTCAGTAACTTGATGTCTTCGGGATTGCCTTGGTAAAGCGCTTGGTCCATCTCGAATGAAGCCTGGCAGGCGGCAACGACCTGGTCTGCGCGCTGGCTGTCGAAATAGGCCATGCAGCGCTTGTAGCGGATATCGGCCAGATCACGGCGCAAGGCCGGATGCTGCTGTACAGCCGGCACCGCGAGCGCTTCGGCCTCGTCCAGCCAGATCAGCGAAGCTTCCGCCCGACCTTGTCGCACCTGGCTGTCGGCGTACAGATACATCCCGCGCAGCAACAGCGACCAGCGCTCCTCGGCGTTCGGCAGCGTGGGCGATCTGTCCTCAGGCGTCAGTCCGGCGGTGAGTCGGCGCGCCATCTCGATGGCTTTGAGCGCATGCGGCTCACTGCCGGCGTAGTCACCGCCGTAGCGCAGCATCAAGCCATAGTCGCGAGTGGCCAGGGCCAGCCGGTATTGCACCAAGTCGTCCTCCGGCAGGCGCTCGGCGAGGGGTTGCAGCGCCTGCATGGCACGTCGGTTGACATCGGTCGCTTGTGTCAAATGCCCCTGCATCTCGAGCACTTCGGCAATACGGACCAGTGCCAGCGCGTTTTCGCCGCGGCCGCCACCGATTTGACTGTCGCCCAGTTCGCCGTAGTAATCGACCGCCTTGAGCGCCACCGGTTCGAGCAGTTTGAGTCTGCCCACGGCGCGCAAGTCATCGTAAAGATCGACCAGCATGAAGCTGGCCAGGTCTTCGGCCTGAGCGCGCGCCGTCTCGGCTCGCGCTTGTGCTGCCAGCGCCGTGCTGCGCTCGGCGCGCAGGTCGGTGGTGTACTTCCAGCCTGACAACAAGCCGACCCCGATGAGGCCAGCCGCCAGCGCCATCCGCAGCCTGCGCGCTGGACGCGCGACGATCCGGCGCAGCGCCTCGCGGGTTTCGCGCGCGCTCGGCCGGGCTTGCGGATCAGGCGCCAGCAGTGTGCGCAACAACTGGGTTTCAAGTCGCGGCAATCCGGTCGGGATGGCCACTTCAGCGCGACTGGCGCGCTGCAGCAATTCCTGACTTCCCAGCCCGACCGGCCAGGGCGTCTTGCCGGTCAACAGTTCGACCAACAACAGTCCAAAGCTCCAGAGATCCGCGGCCGTTGTGGAAACCTCGCCGCGCGCCTGCTCCGGGGACAAGTAACCGGGCGTGCCGGCGATCAGGGTGTGCTTGGGTTCGCTCTCAGCGTCGGCAGCAATGGCGATTCTGGTCGCGCTGACGCGCGCGAGGCCGAAGTCCAGCACCTTGACCCGCCCGGACGTCGTGAGCATGACGTTCTCGGGCTTCAGATCGCGATGGGCGATACCGCGTTCATGCGCCGCTACCAGCGCATCGGCGATCTCACTGGCGATGCCCAGCGGATCGGCGGGCCGGCCGGTCTGCAGCAGGCAACGCAAGGTCTGGCCCTCGATCAATTCGAGCACCAGCACGTCTTGCTCCTGGTCTTCGAAGAAATCGTGGACCGCGCAGATGTTCGGGTGACGCAACCCGGACAGCACCCGCGCCTCGGCCAGAAAGCCGCTGCGACGTGCGGCCGACATGCGCAACTCGGCCTTCATCAGCTTGACGGCCACCGGCCGCTCCAGCAGTTCATCCACGCCCGCGTACACATCGCCCATGCCACCCCGGGCGAGCAGTCGCTGCAGCTGGATTCGACCCAGCCGGCTGCCACTGGCGTCCGTCTCCTGCTCGTGCGTCAGGGACAGCGGACTGTGCTCCATGAAACTCTGCTGGTTTTCACCTGCGAGCAGTTCTTCCACTTCCTGACGCAGCGCCACGTCATCACCACACCGTTGCGCCAGCCAGCGCTCGCGGGCGCGCGCTGGTTGTTCCATCGCCTCCAGCAATACGGACTTGACCTGTTGGTACCGTATCGGATCCATCGCTTGAGTTCAGATGACGGAAAACCGGCATTTGAGCACAGCGAGTGCACCCGCGTAAGGCGGCAGGGAGCGCAGTTCGCGCGAATGCGGTCGCGCCTGCGGCACGGCTAGATCAGTGCGCGCACGGCGTCGATGTCGAACGGCCAGTCCAGTACCCTGCCGTCTGCCGATTCGACGACCGGAATGCGCAGTCCGTAAGCCACTCCCAGCTCCGGATCGCTGTCGATATCGATCATCACGACGCGTTCGCCGAGACCGGCCTGCTGCAGCAACGCCAGCGCCTGTTCGCACAAATGGCATTGCTCGCGGTGATAGAAGCTGACTGACATGGCGTCGGATGTGTCCGGCGGGCGACGGCGGCAAGCATAATCGGCGACCCGGCGTTGACGCGTCGAGCCCGGAATCGCCAAATGGCTGTCAGCGTATTCGACTTGTTCAAGATCGGCATCGGTCCGTCGTCGTCGCACACGGTCGGCCCGATGCGCGCCGCGTGCCGTTTCGCCCATCGACTCGAAGAGCGCGGCGTGCTGGCACGTACGGTGCGCCTGCGCGGCGAACTGTTCGGCTCGCTGGCGCATACCGGGCGCGGCCATGGCACCGACAAGGCGGTGCTGCTGGGATTCGAGGGTTCCGAGCCGGATCGCTGCGATCCCGACCAGATCCCGGCAACGCTGACACGCATCCGCACCGACAAACGGCTGCGCCTGTACGGCCACCACGATATCGGCTTCGACGAAAAGACCGATCTGGTGTTCAACAAGCGGCAGAAACTGCCCTACCACTCCAACGGCATGCGCTTTACCGCGTTCGACGAGCACGACGAGGTGCTGTTCACGCGCGACTATTACTCGGTCGGGGGCGGCTTCGTGGTCAACCATGACGAGGCGGCGGCCGATCGCATCGTGCCGGACGCCACGCCGCTGCCACACCCGTTCTCGACCGGCGATGAGCTGCTCGAACGCTGCACCGAGGCCAACCTGACCATCGCAGGTGTGGTGATGGCCAACGAGCGCGTCTGGCACAGCGACGAGGAAATCCGCGGCGGCCTGATGCAGATCTGGCAAGCGATGCAGGCTTGCGTGGCGCGCGGACTGCGCGAGGATGGAACGCTTCCGGGTGGCCTCAAGGTAGCGCGACGTGCACCGACCATGTACCGCGAACTGCTGGCCCAGCCCGAGGCCGCGCTGCGCGATCCGTTGACCATCCTCGACTGGGTCAATCTGTATGCGCTCGCCGTCAATGAGGAAAACGCGGCTGGCGGCCGAGTGGTCACAGCGCCGACCAACGGCGCCGCCGGCATCGTGCCGGCCGTGCTGCACTATTACACGCGATTTTGCCCTGGCGCCAACGACGCCGGCGTGATCGAATTCCTGCTGACCGCGGGCGCGATCGGCATTCTCTACAAGGAAAACGCCTCGATTTCCGGCGCCGAAGTCGGGTGCCAGGGTGAGGTTGGCGTGGCCTGTTCGATGGCCGCCGGTGGACTCGCCGCGGCACTCGGCGGCAGCGTGCACCAGGTCGAGAACGCCGCCGAGATCGGCATGGAGCACAACCTCGGGCTGACTTGCGATCCGATCGGCGGTCTGGTGCAGATTCCGTGCATCGAACGCAATGCGATGGGCGCGGTCAAAGCGATCAACGCCTCGCGCATGGCGCTGCGTGGCGATGGCAAACACTGGGTGTCGCTGGACAAGGTGATCAAGACGATGCGCGACACCGGCCGCGACATGCAGGACAAGTACAAGGAAACCAGCCGCGGTGGACTGGCGGTCAATGTCATCGAGTGCTGAGGGCGATCCACCGGTGAGCGCGACGGGCAATCATGGCTGAGCGTGCCCGCACCGCATACGGTCGGCTGCTGCTGCGATCCATCGTCTCCCTGCTCGGCCAGGTGTGGATGATCGTCGGTATCACGCTGCTGCTGCTGTTGCTGGTCGACCAGGGCTTGCGCGCGCTGCTGCCCGACCCGGGCCGCATTGCGGCGCTGGAACCGGGTGTCGTCGCGCCAGGACGCTCGCGCGCCGACGCGGTGGCCGGCGACGCCTGGATCGATGCCTACTGGAACGAACACCAGGACGCACGCCATACGCGCTGGCAGAGTTACGTCTACTGGCGCCGCAAACCGTTCAACGGCGAACTGATCGACGTCGACGCGCATGGTTTCCGCGTGACCCCGCCGGCCGCGACAGCGCCGACGCGCACGATCTGGCTGTTCGGCGGTTCGACCGCGTGGGGCACCGGAAATCGCAACGAGGGCACGCTCGCCGCGCAGTTGCAACGGCTCTATCACGAACGCGCACCGGAACTCGGCGTGCGCGTGCTCAACTTTGCCGAATCCGGATACGTATCGCGCCAGAGCCTGGGCGCGTTCCAGTCTGCGCTGGCCTGTCCTGAGCCCGCGGCTGAACTGGCGATTTTCCTCGACGGCGCCAACGACGTGTTCGCCGCGCTGCAGGAAGGTCGCGCCGGATTGCCGCAGAACGAGGAAAACCGCCGCCGCGAATTCAACAGCTCGCGCCAGTTGGGCGCGCAACTGCGGGCCTGGGCGCTGCGTCTGGAGGGCATCGCGCGGCTGGTCGCACCAGCGCCCGCGGCTACGGATGAAACGGCCATCGAAACCTTGGCGTCTTCCACCGCCGACGCCTATCTGGCGCAGGTGCTGCAGGCCAGCGCGCTGAGCCAGCGCTACGCCGTCGAATTGATCCATGCCTGGCAACCCACGGTGTTCGATCGTTCCCACCCGCAGGGCGACGAAGCCGCCATCGTCGGCGCGTCGATGGCCATTCATGTCCACCTGCAGCGCCAGACGCGCGCTCGCGTGCAGCAACGCCTGGCGTCCGATCCGGCACTGTCCGCGGTCGATCTAGGTGGCGTTTTCGATGGCATTGCGGAACCCCTGTTCTTTGATTTCGTGCACCTGTCCGAGCGCGGCCAGCGCCTGCTGGCCGAGCGCCTGTTCCAACTCAGCGAAGCGCGCCTGCGCATGCGCCCGGCAGGCACGACGACGCTGGAAAACTGCAGCGATCGTCCGCTAGGCTCTCCGTGATGAGTCTGTCGAACGCAAAACGTCCATCAGGACAGCACCGCCCGTCGAAACTGCGCCTGATGGCAGCCCTGTCGCTGCTGCTGGTCACCGGCGCCGTCGACGCCAAGCGCATCTACTCCTTCCGCGACGACAGCGGCGTGATGCACTTCAGCGACCGCCCGCCAAGCGATGCGAAGGCCGAGGTCAGCGAGCAACTGATCGAAGTCGACCCCAAGCGCCTGGTCTATTTGCGTGAAGATGGCCCCGACAGCGACAAGCGTTATTCGCTGTGGAACGGCTACGGCGGGCCGATCGAAGTGCTGATGGACTTCGAGGACGAGGTCAATGTGGTCAGCGAACCCGCGCTGCCGGGCGTGCGCGTGATTCCGCCGCAGCAGCAGTCGTTGGTGCTGCAGGTGCAACCGATCGACGATCGACGCTCATGGCGCTATCGGCTGAGTTACCGCTATGTGCATGGCGACCCCGCCGCCAGGCCGGATCCCAACGCGGTCTATCGATTGCCGTTCGACGAAAGCCGGCCGCTGCGCGTGGATCAGGGCTTCGGCGGCAAATTCAGCCACGCCGACGCGCACAGTTTTCATGCGGTCGATATCTCGATGGATGTGGGCACGCCGATCCGCGCGTCCCGCGCCGGCGTGGTGATGTCGGTGGAGAGCGATTTCCACGGCGCCGGTACCGACATCGCCAGGTTCGGCGACCGCGCCAATCACATCCGCATCGTGCACAGCGACGGCACGATGGCCGTCTATGCGCACCTCGAACTGGAGAGCGTGCTGGTCCGCATCGGCGACCGCGTGCAGGCCGGCGAGGTGATCGCCCGGAGCGGCAATACCGGCTTTTCCACCGGGCCGCACCTGCACTTCGTGATCCAGCGCAACAAGGGCGGCACGCTGGTGTCGGTGCCGTTCGAGTTCACCGTCGACGGCAAACGGGTGAAGCCGGAGTTTGGCCAGATGCTGGGGATCGAATAGCTCCTGTGGGTCCAGACTTGTCTGGACGCTCCCGATCCTGCTCCTGGCTCCTGTGGGTCCAGACTTGTCTGGACGCTCCTGATCCTGCTCTTGGCTCCTGTGGGTCCAGACAAGCTTGGACCCACCAAAACGAGCCTCAGAAGCGCACCACCCGCCCGTTGACCAGTTGCACGCGATCGCCGTCGCGCAGGTAACCGAGCTCCTTCTGCTCGACCACCAGGCGCCGACCGTCGTCCATGATCACGAAGATCTCGAAGCGCGGTGCCGAGCGTTCGTTCTTCTCGACGTTGTTGCCGATCACGCCACCGGCTACGGCGCCGGCGACGGTTGCCGCTTTCCTGCCGCTGCCGCTGCCGACCTGATTGCCGAGCACGCCGCCGATGATCGCGCCGACCACCGCACCGCCGCCGGTGGTGTCGCGTTCGCCATAGACGCGTTCGATCCTGTCGACCGTGCCGCAGTTGCCGCAGGCACCGGCGTATCCGTCGTTGTAGTAGCGAGCGTTGCTGCTGGCGCAGCCAGTCAGCGCAAGCAGGGTAAGCGCCAAAAGCAGGGTTCGAATGCGCATGGGTCTTGCTCCGGTTGCGGGTGGCAGACCTGAAATTGCACGTTGCAAGCTGAACAAGAACCGCATGCAGCCGCTTCTGCAGGAGTTTCGTTCAGTTTTCCATGGCCGACCCGTTCATCTTGGCCGATAGGTGAACCAAGCGACAAAAGCGCGGCCGTCGAGCGTCTTGTCGATCAGGATGCCTTCGCCATTGCGTGCGTCGCCGCCATACCAGGAACCCACGATCCACTGCATGTCGTGGGCATTGTCGAAACCCTGCGCCTGGCAGCGTTGCGTCAACTCGTTCTCGACGATGCGCTGCATCGCATAACTGCCGTTGCCGAAGCCGGCAGAATCAGTGCCGCTCGATTCCCAGCTGAAGTTGGCACGCGTGCAACTGGTGAAGTCGATGCGCATCGAACCCCAGCGTTTGGCGACCAGCTCTGCCGGATTGTAGGCACTGCCGAAGGCGGGCCCGGTGGTACTGGCGACCAGATCGATGGCGATGCTGCGCTGGGTGATCGGGCCGAGGCCGCTGATCCAGTACTGTGTGCCGACCTGCGTCAGATCGACGGTCTGCGCAGCAGGCACCGGCAGCAGGGTGATGAAGGTCGGACCGCCGACCTGCCCCGCCGCAGACGTCGCCAGAGTGCCACGCACCGCATAGGTGGTGGGATCGTATTTGTCCACTGAATCGGCATCGGCGACCAGCAGGCTGCCGTCGGGGTGGTAAGCGAGACCGGTGGGCCGATTCAGACCGTTGATCGCCGTGGCGATGAAAGCCCCGCTGGCGGCGTTGTAGCGCAGCACGCGGCCGTTGCCCTCGCTGCTGATCAGCACCGTCTGGCCACCCGGTTCGAACAGGATGCCGCGCGTTTCGTTCAGGCCACCGGCGCCTGGGCTGATGAACGTGCTGGTCTGGCCGGTGCCCGGGTCGCGACGGACGACGTTGTCGCTGTCGTAACCGGGGACATACAGACGTCCGTCCGGACCAATGACCATGCCGTTGTCGGCGCCGTTGAGCCCGCCGGCCCGCGGCGCAACGGCATCGCCCAGCGATTGGCCGGTGCTGGAGAAACGGCGCACGCCGTCGTAGTTGTAACCTGCGACCCAGATTTCGCCGCCCTCGGTCAGCACCATGCCGGTGCCGCCGAAGTTGGTCGGAAGCGCGATGACGCCGTCCTCGAACGCCAGGGTGCCGGCGTCATATCGCAGGATCTGGCCGTTGCCTTCCGACACGACGTAAAGTTTGCCATCGCTGCCGATCCGCGTCGTCTGCGCGCCGGAGATGCGATTGTTGTTGTCGAGCAGGCGCTCAAAGGCGCCGCTGCAGGCATCAAAGACATGCACGTTGTTGCTGAAGTAGCCGCTGACCAGCAGCCGATGGCTGCACGCTGTTTGCGCTTGCAGGCTGCTGGCGGCGAGACTGAATGCGATCATCATTGCGAACTTCATGGTGGATTCCTCGGGTTGCGGCGAACGAGGCGCCATCCTCGGCGGCGATCCGATCGAGCGCCTGAAGTTCTGCTGTGGAACACCCCCCTTTCTCCTGAACTCACGCAATCCATTGATTGAAAAAGACTCCAACGCGTCCGAACGAACTCGTCTGCAGCCCTTCCAGGTCGGCGACTGGCAAGTTCACCCGGAGTTCAACGAGTTGCGCAGCGCGACTGGCAATGTTCGCGTGCAACCACGCCTGATCCAGGTGCTGCGGCTGCTGGCGCTGACGCCGGGGCGCACGGTCACCCGCGATGCGCTGATCGAGGGCGCCTGGTCGCGGCGCATGGTCAACGACGAAGTACTCTCGCGCACCATCGCCGACCTGCGCCAGGCGCTGGGCGACGACGCACGCCAGCCGCGTTATCTGGAAACCATCCCCAAGCTTGGCTATCGGCTGATCGCGAAGGTCCAATGGCTGACCGACGCAGCGCCCGACAGCGTCGCAGATGCCCCGCCTGCGCCAGTTCGCGAAGAGGAACTTGCCGCGAGTGCCGTCAGCGACACCGGTCCGGCTCGGCGGCACAATCTGCTGCCGCGCATGGTCGTCGCGATTGCCGTGCTGGCACTGCTCGGCGCTGTCGCCTACGGCGTGCGTGAGCAAGCGCCAACCGGCGCCGATTCCCTGGCGACGCGACTGCTGCGCGCGCAGCCGCTGACCAGCGACCCGGGCTGGGAACTAACGCCTCGCTTCGCCCACCGACTCGACTTGATCGCCTACAGCGCGAGCGGACCGGGTCACCGCGCGGCAACCATGAAGCTGCGTTCGCGCGACGGGCGCGTGCAGCGCGCCTTCACCGACGGCAGCCACTACGACATCTGCCCGACTTTCTCCCCCGACGACCGCGAAATCCTGTGGACCCGCCATGGCGATGACAGCTGCGAGATGCTGCGCGCGCCACTGCTCGGCGGCGCGCCGGTGCGCGTGGCCAGTTGCGCCGTCGAGGCCCTGAGCTGCCCCGACTGGGTGGGCGAAACCGTGGTTTACAGCGCGCCCCCCGAAGGCAGCGACCGCGGTGCCGGCCTGGCGCGCATCCGCATCGCCGACGGCAGCCGCGAGACGCTGACCAGCCCACCGCGCCGGTACGGCAATGACGCCCATCCACGAGTCGCCGCCGATGGCCGTATCGCCTTTACCCGCGGCGTCGAGGGCGACCGCAGCCTGTGGTTGTGGAGCGCCGCCGCCGGCGAGCGCCGCGTCGAGTTCGCGTCTGGCATGGCCTACGGTCAGACCTGGCTGGGCGACGGGCGCCTGCTGGCTGCAACCGACGCGCTTGGCTTTCGCGCGCTGGTGAAGATCGATCCCGGCGATGGCCGTGCCGAACTGCTGGGCGCGCGCGGCGCGCGTTATCCGGACGTCGCCGCAGATGGCGCCCTGATTTTCGAGCACGCCAGCTACGATGCCAACCTGTGGCGCGTCGAGCCGGGCGTCGAAACGCCCGAGCGTTTGACCCAGTCAGTGCGTTACGACGCTTATCCGCGTCTGGCGCCGAATGGCGAGTCGGTGCTCTACCAGACCAACCGCGATGGGCCGGAGAGTCTGTACCTGCTCGATCTCGCTGACCGGACAGAGCATCGTCTACCGCTCGACCCGGCGATGCGCTGGGCGCAGCCGGCATGGTCTGCCGACGGCCGCAAGCTGCTGCTGACGCGTTACGCGGCGGTCAGCGGGCCGCAGCAACCGGCGGGGGCGCCTGGCGTCGATCTCTGGCAGTTCGTGCTCGGCAGCGAGCAACCGACGCCGCTGACCTTTGCGCCTGCCGGCGCGCACGATGCCCAACTGGATCCCGATGGCGCACATGTCTGGTGCCGCGTCGGCGCGGAGCGCGTCGCGCATTTGCAGCGATTCCGCCTCGATGGCGAGGGTTTGCCGCTGCAACGCAGCGAAGCCGTCGAGCACTACCAGATCGACACGCAGGGACTGTTTCTGGTCCAGGAAGGCGATCCGCGACTGTTCCATTGCGCCGACCCGGCAGCCCCTGCGTGCGCGCCGTTGCCGATCGAACTGGCGCCGACCCAGCGACGCAACTGGGCGCTGGTCGACGGCGCGGTCTACTTCGTCGGCCTCGATGAGTCCGGCGGACAACGATTGATACGCCACGATCTCGCCAGTGCAGAACAGCGCCAACTGTCGTGGCCGGTGCCTAGTACGCTCAGTCGCGCCATCGATGTCGACCGCCACGAGCGCTACGCCATCATCGCCCGCACCGATCGCGTCGACATCGACCTGCAGTGGCTGCCGCCGGATGGCCTGTAGGCGCCGTTGGCGCGAGCCGATTCTGCGAGCGACCCTATGTGGGAGCGGATTCACTCCGCGACTGCTTTCGCGGGATAAACCCGCTCCCACAGTTCGATGCGCCGCCAGTACACTCGCCAAACATCCCTTGAGTGACTGAAAGAAGATCAGGCGCCGTCGGCGCGAGC
>ERZ761602.4377-NODE-4377-length-18357-cov-5.493006_pt1 | contig 18357 bp, 15 predicted proteins | sample MGYA00512165_ERZ761602 | MGnify/ENA primary metagenome ERZ761602 (study PRJEB28899, sample SAMN02445085) | bioreactor sludge metagenome | biome: EBPR sludge; isolation source: Thorneside wastewater treatment plant | place: Australia: Brisbane, Thorneside... | reverse complement strand
AATCCGGAGCTTGCGAAAGAAGTTGCCAAACTTTTAAACGTAAAAATGGGCGATGCGCTTGTGAGCCGTTTTCCGGAAGGCGAAATTCAGGTTCAGATTCGAGAGAACATCCGCGGTAAAGACGTTTTTTTGGTTCAATCGACTTGCAATTCACCCAACGATTATTTGATGGAACTTTTGATTATGGTGGATGCCGCGCGTCGCGCTTCCGCACGCCGCATTACCGCGGTTCTTCCATTTTATGGATACGCTCGCCAGGATCGTAAAGATCGTCCGCGAGTTCCGATTACGGCGAAACTTGTCGCCAACCTTTTGGTCAGCGCGGGAGCAAGCCGGGTTTTGACCATGGATTTGCACTCAGGTCAAATTCAGGGCTTCTTTGATATTCCTGTTGATCATCTTTATTCGATTAATGTTATGGGACAATATTTGAAAAAGAAAAAGCTGAAAAATCTGGTTGTGGTTTCACCGGACGTCGGCGGTATTAAAATGGCGCGCGCTTATTCCAAGCTTTTGAACAGCAGTTTGGCGATTGTCGATAAACGGCGTGAGGACGCGGCAAAAACTTCCGTGATGCATATCATCGGAGAAGTCAAAGGCAAGAATGTCGTTGTTGTGGATGATTTGATTTCCACTGGCGGATCGGTTGCCGAAGCAGCCAAAGCTTTAAAAGCGAATGGTGCGCTTGATATTTATGTGGTGGCAGTGCATCCCGTGCTGGCAGGGCCCGCGATTGAGCGGATTCAAAATTCGCCGATCAAAGAATTAATCGTTTCAAACACAATTCCACTTTCATCGGGAAAGAGAATCAAAAAAATCACCCAGCTCTCCGTGGCAACACTTTTGGCGGATGCGATCTCCCGCATTCATTACAATGCCTCTGTCAGCGAGCTTTTTAAGCGATCAGGAGTTGAAGCTTAATTTTTTAAGCAAGCCCTGCTGCGCTATATGCTGCTTAATAGTGTGTTGACAGAGCGAAAATCGGACATAGCCCTATTGCTCGCTTCACCGGATGCGCCTGAAAAAGTGAACGGAAAATGGGTCATGGTTTTGCCCTAAACAATCCATGCCAGCGATGTTCGGGCTTTAGTTGTGCTGATTCTAGTTTTAAAACAAGCTGCAGTATTTGAATAGCAAGGCGACGGAGAGTTACTTGCGCCGCCAAGGGCGCAGGGGGGCTTGCCGATTCAATTCAGATCCTCATCAGCGGCTTAATTGCCAATCACGAATTGACAGCAATTTATGCTTCATGCTAGCGATTGTTAGAAACTCCGTTTATATGCACCGTTTAAGCGGAGTAGCCTTTTCTGACACTTAAAATCTAGTAGACGCTAATCGGCAGATTGAGTATCATTCCGCTCACATTTTTTCGCCCTGAGTAAACTCTATTTTGAGTTGATGGGGGGCGGGCTTAATCCGCATGGATAAGCGTAACTTAAGGAGATAGAAAAATGGAAACCGTTGAATTACAAGTAACACAGCGCACCAAACTCGGTTCAAAAGGCGCCAACGATGCGCGCCGCGCAGCGACGATTCCCGCAATTGTTTATGGCCACGGTATGACCCCTCTTCCGGTTGCGGTTCCCGAAAAACTTTTTAACACCACGATTCGTTCTGGCCATGGTTTGAACCTTTTGTTTCAGCTTCAGGTTGAAGGCGTTAAATTGAAAGAGAGTACTTGCCGTGTGAAGGATTATCAAACGAATCCCGTTACGGACAAAATCAGCCATATCGATTTTATGGTTATTTCGATGACGGAGAAAATTGAAGTCTCGGTTCGTATTAAAATTAAGGGTGCGGATTCAGCCCCGGGTGTGAAGGCCGGTGGTTCTTTGGATTTGGTGCATCATGAAGTTGAAATCGAGTGTTTGCCTAATCAGGTGCCTGACTTTATTGAAGTGAATGTAAAAGACATGAATATCGGTGATGCGATTCATTTCAGCGACATCAAACTTCCTGAAGGCGCTACTTCGAATTTTCCTTTAGAGGAAGTGATTGTTGCGGTTCATGCTCCGAGAGCGGAAGAAGAGCCTAAAGCTGAAGAAGGCGATGCGGCGAAAGAACCTGAAGTTCTTACCGCGAAGAAGAAGGACGAGCCTGCTGAAGGTGCGGCAGCTCCTGCGGCTCCTAAGGCTGACAAAAAATAATCAAAAGGATTTTTATCCTTTTGATTATTTTTACTTTTTTTGCCTCTGTGACTTTGTCACAACCGGCAGTTCAGTTATAATCGACGCATGAAACTGATTGTTGGTCTTGGCAACCCTGGATTAAAGTACGACCTTACTCGCCACAATATTGGTAAACGCTCGGTTCTCGCTTTTGCGGAGACCGAGCGTTTGTCTTTTTCGGATGACACGAAATTGAAGGCCTCTTATTACGCGTGGAATCCTCCCGCCGGAAAAGTGCTGCTGGCGTACCCTCATACCTATATGAATCTTTCCGGTGAGCCGATTCGGGCGCTTTGCGATTATTTTAAAATTGACACGGCCCATGATTTGCTCGTTGTTTTGGATGATGTCGCGTTGCCCTTTGGAACGGTTCGGCTTAAAATTTCGGGCAGCACGGGCGGACATAATGGCCTCGCCTCGGTGGAACAGCAGTTGGGGCACTCAAAGTATCCCCGTTTACGTATTGGTGTAGGCGGGCATCTGAACGCTTGCGATTCCATTAATGATTTTCTAAAGGGGAAGCCACTGGAAGATTATGTTCTTGAAAGACTTAAAGATGACGAGGAAAAGGCTTTTCCGGCTGTTTTTAAACAGATCGACTATGCTTTTCGGCTTTGGGCGGAGAGGACCTTTGAAGCCGCCGCCAGTCTTGTAAATATAAAAAAAGATAGCATTTAATAGCATTTAAGTCTAAAGACAGAAGGCTAAGGACAGAAAGAACAGAACAAAGCCGGTTCAATCAAAAGTCTGTAGTCTTTGGTATGTGGTCTTTCTGTATTTTCCCTATTGCTTCCCAGTATGACTCATGATAAATTACCCAACCTTTTTCACCGAAAATCGGGTGCTTTATTTAAGAAGGAAATGGCCTTTGCCATTTCTTTTTTTCTCTCAAGCGCGCAAGCAGCCGTTGTGAATGGGTTAAAGCAAAGCAATTTTTATTTTGAGCAGGGAGTGCTATTCGAATGAAAACATACGAGAGTCTTTTTATTTTTTCGCCGGAAACCGCCGCGCAGGACAACATTGCGGCTGAGATTACCGGATGGATCCAGCGCTTTGAGGGTGTTGTTGAGCAAGTTGTTGATTTGGGAAGCCGCAAGCTTGGTTTTAAGATCGGCAAATTGACGGAAGCCAAAGCTTATTCAATTCAGTATCAAATGAACCCCGCGCAGGTGGATGCCTTCAGAAAATTTCTTAACCATGAGCCGAAGTTGCTTTCATTTACGATTACGTTTCCTCCTTCTAAAAAACCCGTACCTAAGTTTTTTAAGCAGGATGAAGGCGGATTTGCCGGCGCCGGATACGGACGCGAAGGCTACGGAAGGGATTAATTGTGGCTGCCAGTCTGAATAAAGTTTTCTTGATGGGAAATTTGACGCGCGATCCCGAATTGCGTTATTTGCCTTCAGGTCAACCCGTGACGAGTTTCTCGATTGCGATGAATCGGGTTTACAACTCTCAGACCGGCGAAAAAAAAGAAGAAGTCAGTTATGTTCGTGTAGTGGTTTGGGCGCGGCTTGCTGAAATTTGCAATGAATATTTGAAAAAGGGCAGCCCGGTTTTTGTTGAAGGCCGTTTACAGAGCCGCAGCTGGGAAGCTCAGGATGGAACGAAGCGTTCCTCGATTGAAGTTGTCGCGCAAAACGTTCAATTTTTACCGCGAGGCGGACAAGGCCGCGGAGCGGAAGGTGCCGCGCCGGCGATGGACGGCGGAGATGAAGCCATGTTTGACGATGTGGATGCTTTTCCGGGTTCCGGAAGCGCCTCTTCAAGCGGCGCCAAAGGTGCCAGAGGTGCGTCTTCAATTCCGGCGGATGAATTGAAGCCCGATGAGGATGTTCCGTTCTGAAGAATATTTTGCTCTGTTCGCCTAAGGCGAACAACCGCGAATAGTATAAAAGTTTAATGAAATAAGGATTAAAGGGAGACGAGAGAATATGCCAGAGCCGCGTAAACGAACAAACAGCAAAGACGGAAAATTTAAGAAAGACCGCAAGCCGCGTGACCGAGACGGCATGGGCGCGGGCATGCCCCGCGGAGTTCGTCCGATTCCGACTTATGATTACAAGAACACTGAATTGTTGATGAAGTTTGTTACTGAAAAAGGCAAGATTTTGCCGCGCCGTATTACGCGCCTGAACGCGAAAGATCAGCGGACTTTGAAGAAGTTGATTCGTAAGGCTCGCCACGCTGCGTTGATGCCTTTTCAGGTTTACTGAGCGATTAAATTTTGGCTCTGTGCGCCGAAGGCGCACAACCGCAGAGTATTTAGTGTGTTGGCCGAAGGGATTTTGGCGCGAGACAAGAAGTGAGAACGCCGGCGTAGCCATAGTGCTACGTCAAGGACGAACGACGCAGTCGTAGCCCAAAAGAACGAGGTCTTAAGATTAAGGAGTTTGGTCATGGAATTACTATTAATACAAGATGTGCCACATGTAGGCAGAAAAGGTGATGTCGTAAAAGTTCGCGATGGTTTTGGCCGCAACTATTTGATTCCACGCCATTATGCTTTGCCGGCAACCCGCGCAAACCGTGACTTCATCGAAGAACAGCGTGTTCGTGTTGAAGCTCGCCGCGCAAAAGAAAAAGCCGCCGCTGAAGAAGTGGTGAAGTCGCTTGAGCGCATCAAGGTTGTTATCTCCGCCAAGGTTGGCGCGGGTGAAAAGCTTTTTGGCGCCGTCACCGCGGAGCAAATCGCGGATAATATTTCCCGTAAAAAGGGACACAAGGTTGATAAGAAGCAAGTGCAGTTGGCTGAGCCGATTAAAACGCTCGGAACGCATTTGGTGGAAGTCGAAGTTTATCCTCAAGTTAAGGCCAAGGTCACGGTCGAGGTTGTCGGCGAGCCGCAGCCTGCCTGAGATATTTTACTCTGTGCCTTCGGCACAACCGTAGATTGTGCCGTGTTTCAATAAGCATTAATTAGTTAAGGTTGTTTCATGGCCGAACGAAACATGATTGCCGGCGGTTCGGTTCAAAATCTCGAGAAAGTTCCGCCGCACAGCCGTGAGGCTGAGATGAGCGTGCTCGGCTCCATGCTGTTTGATGAGAACGCGCTTACCCTTGCTATCGAAGTTCTCAAACCCGAATATTTTTACGAAACAGCTCACAATCACGTTTTTTCCGTTCTTCAAACTCTTTTTGACCGCAATCAGCCGGCGGATCTTCTTACTGTTTCCGAAGAGTTGCGTAAACGCGGACAATTAGAAACAGTTGGCGGAGCCGCTTATTTAACTCAGTTGACTGCGGCTGTTCCCACTTCCGCCAATATTCAGCATTACGCTAAAATTGTAAAAGAGCGTGCCTTGCTGCGTATGTTGATTCATTCCGCGACAACGATTGTTCAGGAAAGCTTTGATCCTGCTAAAGATGCCCGCGAGGTGATTGATAAAGCGGAGCGTTCTATTTTTGACATCGGGCAGGATCAGATCGAGGGTAAGGCTTATTCCATGCGTGACATTATTCATAACACGATGGAAACGATCGATCAGCTTTTCCAGCGTAAAGAACATGTGACCGGACTCGCGACGGGATTTCATGAGTTTGATACTAAAACCGCCGGTCTTCAGCCTTCCGATTTAATCATTGTTGCGGGCCGTCCCTCGATGGGAAAGTCTGCTTTTACGACCGCGCTTTGCGAGCACGCCGCGGTGAATTTAAAAAAACCTGTCGCGTTTTTCTCGCTCGAAATGAGCAAAGAGCAGTTAGTGCAGCGTATGCTTTGCTCTTACGCGCGTGTGGACGCGCAAAAGGTCCGTACCGGGTATTTGTCGCATCAGGATTGGCCGAAGCTGACGCAGGCTGCGGGTAAACTTTCTGAGTCACCGCTTTATATTGATGATTCTCCGGGGCAAACGGTTTTGGAAATTCGAGCGAAAGCACGGCGCATGAAAATGCGATACGGAATTCAAATGGTTGTGATAGATTATCTTCAGCTGATGCATATGGGCGGCCAAGTTGAGAGTCGGCAGCAAGAAATTTCAGCGATTTCAAGATCGCTGAAAGCTTTGGCACGTGAACTTAAAGTGCCGGTAATCGCGGTAAGTCAGCTTTCGCGCGCGGTCGAAGCCCGTCAGGGCAACCGGCCGATGCTTTCAGACTTACGCGAATCGGGCGCGATCGAGCAGGATGCGGACGTGGTTGTTTTTCTTTTTCGCGAAGAGTATTACAATCCCACCGAAGAAAATCGAAACCGTGCTGAAGCGATTATCGCAAAGCAAAGAAATGGTCCCACCGGGACTGTTCCGCTCGTATTCTTGAAAGAATGGACGCGGTTTGATAACCCTGAGTTTTCAAGGGAGCAAGAAGTTTCAATATGAAGCGTGGTTTGTTTTGGATCTTTAGAACGCCTGCCAAGCAGTGTATCCGCTGTTTTGCTTGTTTCTTTTTGCTTTCAATCGTTTTTGCTGCGCCGGCTGTGTTTAGTCAGTCTGACGCGGATACTTCCTCTTCTTCTCAGGTGTCTTCGGAATTTGTTGATGCGGCTGTCGAAACAACACCTGCTGAGCCGGCTTCAAACTCTGCCGCAGTTGATGCAGCAACTGCCGATCCGCTCGATTCTGCTTCGGTTGATTCTTCGGCTGCCGCGGAGAAAAAAGTGGTTGCAGTGGAAATTCTCGGCAATCAGGTGATCAGCACTCAGACAATTCTTTCCCAAATGCGCACTCGAAAAGGCGCGATTCTTCGTCAGCAAATGGTCAATGAGGATCTTAAGCGCCTTCACGCGACCCGCTATTTTGAAGATATCCAGATTAAGCTCGAAGATTTAGCGGATGGCTACAAGCTCTATGTTACGGTGACTGAGAAGCCGGTTATCAAAGAAATTCAGATTTCAGGACATACTATTTATAAGGATGAGAAGCTTCGAAAAGCTCTTGGGATGGTTGAAGGTGAAGTGATTGACGAGAATAAGCTGCGTGAAGGCGTTGAAGAGATCCGCAAGCTTTACGCTAAAAAAGGTTTTCGCTTTATTGAAGTGAAATCAGATGTCCAGAAAGACACGGGCTCGGGTCAAGCTACGGTTAAGATTCTGATTGAAGAGGGGAAGAAGTACAAAATTGGTAAGGTTGTTTTTGATGGAAATACTCGCTTTAAAAACAAAGACCTGCTTAAGCTGATGAAAAATCGCCCCAAGAAATGGTTTATGTTCGGGACTTTCAAAGAAGATGAGTTTGATCAGGATTTGGAACGCATTTATTTTCAATACCAGAAAGAGGGGTATTTGGATGTAAAAGTCGCTCCTGAGTTTGAGTATAACGAAGAAAAAAATCTCATGACGATCAAGGTTTTGATCGAAGAAGGTTCGAGTTATTTAACCGGCGAAGTTAAGTTTAAGGGAAATCAGCTTTTCCCCGAGTCGGAGCTCTGGCAGGAACTTGAGATGTTGCCGGGGTTGACTTATTCCCAGTATTACATTGCGGGCGACGTTGAAAAACTCCGTTCTTTTTATAACGAGCGCGGATATATGGACGCCCGCATTATCCCCGACACCAATCTGAACAAGACCAGCGGCAAGGTTGATGTTATGTATGAAGTTGTGGAGGGCGACCTTTACTTTGTTGATAAGGTTGTGGTTCGCGGTAATACCAAAACGCGCGATCAGGTCATACGCCGGGAACTTCGTATTCGTCCCGGAGATCGTTTTGACGGCGCAAAGATCAAGCGCTCAAAAGAGCGTCTCGATAATCTGAATTATTTTGAAGAAGTGACTTATGACACCGTTCCTTCGGAGACCGAGCCTAATCGAAAAGATTTGGTTTTTCGCGTTAAAGAAAAGCGCACCGGTGAACTTTCATTCGGCGGCGGCATTAGTTCGGTAGACCGATTTTTGGGATTTGCTGAGATATCACAGAAGAACTTTGATTTATTTAACTTTCCGCGTTTCACCGGCGGAGGCCAGTCGGTGTCTTTGCGCGCCCGCGTTGGAACGATCAGCCGCCATTTTGCGTTTAGTTTTGTTGAGCCGTATTTGTTTGGCAAACCTTACGCTTTTGGGCTTGATATTTATAATACGTTCCGCGACAACACGAATGTTCACTATGATGAGTCGAGAACCGGTGCCGGGTTTACGATTTCAAAATTAATCAAAGACGTTTTTCGTTTGGGTGGCGGTTACACAATGGAAAATGTGAAGCTGAAGAACTTGTCCGATGATGCGCCTCAGACTGTACTTGATTTTGAAGGAGATACGCTGCTTTCAAGGCTGAAATCTTTTGCCACCTACGATTCTCGCGATAATTATTTTAATCCAACCAAAGGCAGTCAGGCTGGAATTAATGCTGAGTTAGTTGGAACGTTCTTGGGCGGCGATGCTGATTACTATATTTTAGGAGCGAACTATACCAAGTTTATTCAGTTGTGGAAAAAGCATTTGCTCGAAGGTGGTATTCGGTTTGGATTGTCGGATGCGCTCGGGGGATCCAAGGAAGTGCCTGTTTTTGACCGTTTTTATGCGGGGGGATTGGGGTCCGTTCGCGGGTTTAATTATCGCCGTGTTAGCCCGATCGAAAACGGTGAAGCCGTGGGCGGTCAATCGCTTGTTGTCGTTAACCTGGATTACACTTTTCCCGTGCCGTTTTTAGATATTATGCGCGGTGTGGTTTTTATTGATGCGGGAAATGTTAATCGCGACACCTTTAAAGTTAACTTCAGTGATTTTTCGACCAGTGTGGGACCCGGTGTGAAAATTAAAACCCCTCTTGGTCCGATTGCGCTTTACTACGGTTATCCCATTTTCAACAAAGACACGGAAAATGAGAACGGCCGGTTTGAGTTTAGTTTAAGCCGCGGATTTTAATTGTTTGGCTCTGGGCTTTGCCCAACCGTAATTTATCCCGCAGTGAATGATTTGAATGGATTGTCATTAAAATAAAAAGCAACTTGGATTGCTGAATAAAGGAGAACCTTAAAATGAAAAAAAGTATTTTTATGAGTTTGTTGATCGCTGTCACGCTGATGGTCGGCGGAACGGCTTTTGCAGCCGGGGTGGCGTATGTGGATGTGGCTGAGGTTTTTGATAATTATCAAAAAACAAAGGATCAAGATTTGGCGATGAAAAACATCGGCGAGCAAAAAGAAAAAGAGCGGGCCGCTTTGGTTAAAGCTGCGCGCACGCTTGAAGATGAAATCAGTTTGCTTGCGAAGGACGCGCGTCAGCCGAAACAGGAACAACTAATCGAGAAAAAACGTCAGCTGGAAGATTTTGACCGCGAAGTCCGCCGCCAGCTTGGTGAAAGCCGCGAAAAAGTTGTGCGTGAAATTTTTCAAGATATTGATACGACGATCGCTGAATACGGCAAGGCCAAAGGTTATGACTTCATCTTGAATGACCGTGTTTTGCTTTACCGCAACCCGACGCTGAATATCACCAAAGATATTCTTCAGGAGCTGATGAAGAAGTATAAGAAGGCTTAACTTTCGGAATCAGAATGAAACAGAGAACGCTTAAAGAGCCGGTTGAACTTCAAAGCGCGGGCCTGCACACCGGTCAGACGGTTAAGGTTCGGGTTCTGAGCGCTCCGGAGAACACGGGAATTTGTTTTTGCCGGGTTGATCTTGATCCGAATTTAAAGGTTCGCGCGTCCATTGATAATGTTCGGACGGATGAACTGCGCCAAACCGCGCTTGCCGTCGGAACTGGTGTGATTAAGACTATTGAACATTTGATGGCAGCCTTTCATGGTCTTGGAATCGATAATGCACTTGTTGAGGTCAATGGAGATGAATTGCCCGGGATGGATGGCAGCGCGCTGGAGTTTACTCAGGCGCTCTCTCGTGCCGGATTGGTCGAACAAAATGCTCCGCGTGCTTATCTCGAGATAAAAGAGCCTGTTTTTGTTGATCGCGGAGAGCATTCCATCATTGTTTTGCCGTCGCAGCAGTTTATTGTTTCTTACACCCTTTCTTACTCTGATCCTAATCTCAAAGATCAGTTTTTGATGATTCCGATATTGCCGGAAGTTTTTGAACGTGAGCTTGCTCCGGCCCGCACTTTTTGTCTTAAAAAAGAGGCGGAATATTTGTTGGCACAGGGTTATGGAAAAGGGGCCAATGTCGCTAACACACTCGTCTTTGAGAATAATTGTCCTATTGATAATGAGCTTCGTTTTCCTGATGAAGCATGCCGGCATAAAATTATGGATTTGCTCGGGGACTTATTTTTGCTCGGAAAATTTATCAAGGGGCATGTGATCGCCACTAAAAGCGGTCATGCCCTTAACACGGAACTAGTGAGGAAGCTCAGTATGACAGAAAGCAAACTCCCGGCTGTAATGCCGAAGACGTTGACGGTTGAAGAGATTAAAAAAATTATTCCGCATCGCTATCCATTTTTGTTTGTCGACCGCATTGAAAACTTTGAGCCCGGAAAGCGTGCGACCGGAATTAAACAGGTTACGGTGAATGACTATTTTTTTGAGGGCCATTTCCCCGGACATCCGGTGATGCCCGGAGTCTTAATCGTGGAGGCGATGGCGCAAGTGGGCGGGGTGATTATGCTTGCGGAGCCTGAAAATCGCGGGAAAATAGCCTACTTTATGAGTTTGGACGGAGTCAAATTTCGTGCGCCCGTGGTTCCCGGAGACGTTTTACGCATGGAAGTGGATGTGATTAAAAAGCGTTCCCGCACAGGGCAGTGCGAAGGTAAGGCTTATGTAGGAGATAAACTTGTATGCGAGGCGGAAGTCAAATTCGCCGTCGTCGACCCGTAATATTCCGGACTGTTCTTTTTTGCCTCTGCGCGAAGCGCAACTGGCATTAAGCTCAACCGCGAGAAACTAAAAATTGATTATGAAAACTGAAACTCGAATTCATCCTACGGCGATTATTCATCCCGATGCCGAGCTCGGTGAGGGTGTGGAAGTTGGCCCATTCGCAATTATCAGCGAAAATGTCAAAGTTGGCGACCGCACGAAAGTTGGTTCGCGCGTCACAATCGAAGGCTACACCACACTTGGCTCTGATAATGAAATTTTTACCGGCGCGGTTATTGGCAGCCCTACTCAGGATAAAAAATTTGACGGCGGTATTTCTTATTTAAGAATTGGCAGCCGCAATAAAATTCGTGAATATGTCACCATGAACCCCGGAACGAAAGAGGGTGCGGAAACGGTGGTAGGGAATGACAATTTGCTGATGGCGTATGTTCATATCGCGCATGATTGCATTGTTCATAATCATACGGTTCTTGCGAATGCCGCCACTTTAGCAGGGCACGTGACTGTCGAAGACCGCGCGATTATTGGCGGGTTGACGGGCATTCATCAATTTGTGCGTGTCGGTACGCTGTCGATTACCGGAGGCTGCTCAAAGATAGTTCAAGATGTTCCGCCGTACATGATGGCTGATGGGCACCCGGCGCGCGCTTTTGGAGTCAACTCAGTTGGGTTGGAGCGGGCCAATTTTTCAACTGAAGAGAAATCCGCAGTCAAAAAGGCTTATAAAATTATTTTTCGCTCCAAATCAACATTGAAAACAGCAATTAAAGAATTAGAGAAAATTTCATCGTCTCACGCCATTCCGACTTTGATTGCGTTTTTGAAGCAGTGTGAGCGCGGTATTTGCAGATAAGGACATCTGAAAAAGGTCATCTGCTGCGTTGCCAGCTGCGCGGTCCTCGTGCGGCGTATGTTTGAATACGCCTCCTCGGGCGCTTGCTGGCGCCTTGTATCCGATCCTTTTTGAGATATCCTCCGGAAATTAATAGGGAAACAAATGAAAACAGTAGGACTTATTGCCGGGAATGGGCGCTTTCCATTGCTTTTTGCCCAGCAAGCGCGCGCGCGCGGGTACCGCGTGGTGACCTGCGGTATTGAAAAAGAAGCGGACCCTCTCCTGACGAAAACTTCCGATGAATTCGAGTGGGTTAAAATCGGCGAGCTGAAAAAAATGGTGAAATTTTTCCGGTCTCACGGAGTGCACGAAGCTGTTATGGCCGGCAAAGTTGAGAAGGTGCGCTTGCTTCAGGAAAATGTCCGCCCTGATTTAGATATGCTGGGCGTACTGATGAAGTTGAAAGACCACAAAGATGACTCTTTGTTGGGGGGAATCGCGGATTATTTACACCATCAAGGGGTTGATCTTATGGACTCGACCTTTCTTATGGATGACTATTTGCCAGGACCGGGGTCCCTCGGAAAAAGGAAATGCTCCAAGGAAGATTTCGAAAATGTGAATTTTGGCTTCAAAATTGCAAAGCATATCGCAGCCGAAGATATAGGCCAGACGGTTGTGGTTAAAAACAAGACCGCCGTGGCTGTCGAGTCGGTTGAGGGGACAGATCAGGCTATTCTCAGGGGTGGTCAACTGGGCGGCGGGGATGTAATTGTAGTTAAAGTCGCTAAACCTAAGCAGGACATGCGTTTTGACGTGCCGGCTGCGGGCTTAACGACTTTAGATTCTTTAATCGCCGCCAAAGCCAAAGTATTTGCCTTTGAGGCCGGAAAAACCCTGTTTTTAGATTTAGAACTTTTTATTGAAAGGGCCAATAAGGCGGGGATCGCTCTCTACGGAGTCGATTCCAATCAAGTTTTATGACACAGAAATACGACACAATTCAGGGGTTGCGCCGTGAAATCATGGAGGTTCAGACCCTTTATGAAATTTCCCGCTGTTTAAACTCGTCTGAGCAGATGGAAAAACGGCTGCATAAAGTTTTAGATATTTTGCATGACAAGATGGGGATGGCGCGCGGAACTTTGGCTTTGCTCAGTTCCGATAAATCAACTTTAACGGTTGAGGTTGCGCATGGGCTTGATGATCAGGCGAAACGCCGCGGCAGTTATAAAGTTGGCGAAGGAATTACCGGAAAAGTGGTGCAAGCTGGAGAGCCGATTGTCGTTCCTAATATTGATAAAGAGCCGCTCTTTTTGAATAAAACCCGGGCACGGGAACATTTGGATCGCAGTAAAATCTCATTTCTTTGCGTGCCGATTAAGCTCGATCAAGATACGATCGGAGCTCTTTCCGTCGACCGTCTTTTTCAGGAAGACGTTTCGTTTCAGGAAGATATACGCTTGCTCTCGATTATTAGTTCCATGATCGCGCAGACGGTTCAGATTTATTTGCGCCGTGAAAAAGAAAAAAGCGAACTTCAGGATGAAAACTTGCGCCTGAAACGTGAGCTTGCCAAAAAATTTCGCCCTTCAAATATCATTGGGGAAAGCAAGCGTGTTCATGATGTTTTGGCATCCATTGAAATGGTGAGTCAGTCGAAAGCAACGGTGCTAATTCGCGGTGAAACGGGTACGGGAAAAGAGCTTGTGTCGCAGGCTATTCATTATGCCAGCGATCGGAATGAAGGGCCGTTTGTCAAAGTTTCATGCGCGGCTTTGCCGGATACCTTGCTTGAAGCGGAACTTTTTGGCCATGAAAAAGGGTCTTTTACGGGCGCGCTTGCCTCGCGCCAAGGGCGTTTTGAAATGGCACATAAAGGGACTTTGTTTCTTGATGAAATCGGCGATATTTCACTTTCGACGCAAATTAAGCTTTTGCGTGTGCTGCAGGAAAAAGAATTTGAACGCGTGGGTGGAACGAAGACGATCAAAGTTGATATTCGTTTGATTACAGCGACAAACCGCGATCTTGAAAAGCTCGTAAAAGAAGGCAAGTTCCGTGAAGACCTTTATTACCGCCTCAATGTTGTGCCGATTTTTCTGCCCGCATTAAGAGAGCGGCGCGAAGATATTCCGCTTCTCGTGAATCATTTTCTTGTGATTGCGAATAAAGAAAACGGAAAAAAAGTGAAATATGTTTCCGATTCAGCCATGAAATATTTAATGGCGTATGCTTGGCCGGGAAATATTCGTGAGCTTCAGAATGCGGTTGAGCGCGCGGTGTTGCTTTGCAAGGGAGATACGATTGAGCCGAATCTTTTTCCGATTCCGGGGCACAAAGATTCTCCGGGGTTAACGCAGTTTGAACCATCGCAGTTGACAACGTCAGCTCCAGCGATATTTGAAGACTTGCCCGAAGGGGATTTGCCTGCGGCCGTTCGGGTTTTAGAAGAGAAAATGATTCGGGAGGCTCTCAGAAAAACAGGCGGAAATCAAAGAAGGGCTTCCAAGATACTGGGGCTGACGGAGCGGATTCTTGGGTATAAGATCAAAAATTATCAAATTCCGGCAAAAAGCATAACAGACTAATGCTACATTTTTGATTTATTTTTTATACAAAAATGTAGAATTCGATAATTTTGGCTTATTTTCTCCAAAAATGCAGAGAGAGAATTTTTTTGTTCTCTTGGCATACGGATTGCAGAAATATGCCGGGGTGCGGGGATTAAAACGGATGAAATCGGATAGCGCTGTTTAGGCGTTGATTCGTATAAACCTTCGTAGTAGGCTTTCAGCCTTCAAACGCAATTAAATTTTAACCAACATTAATTTCAGGAGAGTGTCATGAGCTGTGAGAATAAACTGCCCGGAGTATTCGGGAGCAACGTATTTAACGACAAAGTGATGCGCGAGCGTCTTCCGAAAGAGACCTACAAAGCTCTTCGCAAGACGATTGAAAAAGGGACTCCGCTGACTCCTGAAGTTGCAAGTGTTGTCGCCAATGCCATGAAAGATTGGGCGCTTGAAAAAGGTGCTTCTCATTTTACACATTGGTTCCAGCCTCTTACCGGTATTACCGCTGAAAAGCATGACTCGTTCATCGACCCCGACATGAAGGGCGGTATTACTCTCGAATTGACCGGCAATATGCTTATCCAGGGCGAGCCCGATGCCTCTTCTTTTCCGAGCGGCGGATTGCGCGCGACTTTTGAAGCGCGTGGTTATACAGCTTGGGATTGCACTTCTCCCGCGTTTTTGAAAGAAGACGCCGCAGGGGATTTAACGCTCTGTATTCCGACCGCGTTTATGTCTTATACCGGCGAATCGCTGGATAAGAAAACTCCGCTGCTCCGCTCGATGGAAGCGGTTTCCAAACAGGCCGTACGTCTGCTGCGCGTTCTGGGCAACAAAACAGTGACACGCGTTACGGCGACCGTAGGTCCTGAACAGGAATATTTCCTGATCGATAAAAAATTCTATGATCAGCGCATGGACTTGGCTCTTTCCGGCCGTACGCTTTTCGGCGCCGCTTCGCCGAAGGGACAGGAACTTGAAGACCAGTACTTTGGTTCGATCAAGGACCGTATCGCAAAGTTCATGAAAGAACTCGATATTGAACTTTGGAAAATGGGCGTCAGCGCTAAGACCAAACATAACGAAGTTGCTCCCGCACAGTTTGAAATCGCGGTCGTTTTCTCGACCACGAATATCGCGGTTGATCACAATCAGCTTGTGATGGAATCGCTGCAGAAAATCGCTCTCCGCAACGGCCTTGTCTGCTTGCTGCATGAAAAACCGTTCGCAGGTGTGAATGGTTCCGGTAAGCATAACAACTGGTCGCTTGCTACGGCAGAAGGTGAAAATCTTCTTGAGCCCGGCAAGACACCGCATGACAACCTCCAGTTTTTGGTTGTTTTGGCCGCGATCATTAAAGCCGTGGATAAGCATGCCGGTAAGCTTCGCGCTGCCGCAGCGAATACCGGTAATGATCTCCGTCTCGGCGCGAACGAAGCTCCGCCGGCGATCATCTCGGTTTTCATGGGCACGGGCTTGACCGACATTTTGACCGCGATTGCTGCAGGCAAAAAAGCTCAGTCGACCGATTACGGTTATTTGCATATGGGTGTGGATTCACTTCCGCCGCTTCCATTGCATAATACCGACCGCAACCGTACTTCGCCGTTTGCTTTCACCGGCAACAAGTTCGAATTCCGCATGGTGCCTTCTTCGGCTTCCGTTGCGGGCCCGAACACGATTTTAAACACGATCACTGCGGAAGCTTTTGATGAAGTCGCGACACGCCTTGAAAAAGCAGGCAAGGGCGATCTCAATAAAGAAGCAGAAAAAATCGTGCGTGAGTACATCAAGGCTCATGGACGCGTAATTTTCAACGGTAACGGATATTCGCAGGAATGGGTGAAGGAAGCGAAAAAACGCGGACTTCCGAATATCAGCTCGACTGTGGATGCACTTGACGAAATGAACACCCCGGAAGCCCATAAGCTTTTCGAAAAGTACAAAGTGCTTTCGAAGGCCGAGCTTCATTCCCGCCACGAGATTTATCTCGAAAGCTATGTGAAGCAGATTGGCATTGAAGCAAAATGCGCAATCCGCATGTTGAAGACGCTGTATATTCCCGCTGTCATTTGTTATACCGGCAGCCTTGCGAACACCATCAATTCGCTCAAGGGAACAGGTGCTTCTTCAGCTGTTCAGAAAGAGCTGTTGATTACAATCACCGGCCATCTTGAATCCGCAAAAGAAAAGCTTGAAAAGCTCGAAGCAGTTCTTGAGAAATCAAGCAACATCAGCGACATTAGTGACAAAGCGCGTGCTTATCGCGATAAAGTCAAAGTTGCGATGGATGACGCCCGTGCCGACATCGATGCATTGGAAGTGCTGGTTTGCGCTGAAGCGTGGCCAGTGCCGACGTATGCCGACATGTTGTTCAAGCTGTAAGAGTTGATAAAAAAAGCCGTGTCCCAAAAGGGCACGGCTTTTTTTATTTACGGCTTCGGTGAAAAAGACTGTTTGCGTCGCTGCAAGCTCGCTTCCTTGTGCGGCGTATAAGTTCCATACGCCCCTGCGGGCGCTCACTTGTGCCTTGCATCCAAGCCTTTTTGACCGAAGTACAATGTAAGTGTGCGCCAAAATTAGGACTAGAGCAGGGCGAGAACCTCTGCTAGATTATGACTCATGAAAAAACTTTTATTTCTTGCCTTGATTGCGGCGGTTTCTCAAACATCTTTTGCCGCGGAGATGGAGGAAAGCGGACCGTTGCGTAAACTGCAGCGCGGTTTTTTGAATATTGCTCTCAGCCCGATGGAAATTTCAAATGAACTTGCCGTTGAGAAGCATGAAAACCATGACCAAATGCCGCCCAGCTGGATGACCGGCTTAGTGCGCGGAATCGGTTTTACCGCGGGGCGCGCGCTTGCGGGTGTTTATGATATTGTGACTTTTCCTATCCCTCTTCCCAAAGAATACGGCCCGATTGTTCAGCCGGAGTTGCCTTGGGAGAAGCTCAAAACCTCCCCAACCGTCCAAAATAGATAAGCAATTTCTGAAAACGGCTTATCTTCTGCGTTGCGCATTGCACTTCCTCCTGCGACGCACCTAGCGACAGTGCGTCTCGTCGGGCGCTTATGCGCACCTTGAATCTAAACCCTTTTGAGAAATTGCTGTCTTGGCGCTTTTTCGTGCGAGAAGGTAACCTTTTTTTGAGCGAATTCATCCAGATTTTTTGAAGGTTTTGGCAACCTCAACGGACAAATGTTGGCTGTCTTGAGTCTGTGGTCTTTTGTCTTCAGTCGTTGGTCTTCAGAAATTTTAAAATTTCTGCGGCGGCGGATTGGCTGGCGGATTGATGACCGAGAATTTCATGCAGTTTTTGAAACTTTGATTTCATGGAGGCAATTTTTTCCGGAGATTTTAAATAAGCAATTGCCAATTCCGCAATTTTTTCCGGGCAGGCGTCATTTTGAATGAATTCCGGAATAACAGGCTCGTCCAAAAGTAAATTACCCAGGCCCAAGTACTTTACTTTCACCAGTATTCTCCCTAAGAAATAAGTCGTCCACTCGGTTTTATAAAGCAAGAAAAAGGGCGTTCCAAGCAATGCTGTTTCAAGTGTGGCGGTACCTGACGCGACCAAAGCGAAATCCATGGCCCGCACGGTTTCCTCAAATGAAGTTTTATGGAAGTGAACGGAAACGCCCATCTGGCGCGCAAGCTCATCGTAAAGCTTCGGAGGCAAGCCCGGTGCGCGATTAGCGTGAAAAACAACCTGCGGCATTGCGGTTTGAATTTGCTTTGCGGCCGCAAGCATGACAGGAAAAATTCTTTTTAATTCGCGTAATCGTGATCCGGAAAAAAGTCCGATATGAATTTGCGAGGGAGAAAGTCCCAGCTTAATTTGGCAGGGCTGTTTTGCCGGAACTGAAGCCAGCTTTTCAATGAGTGGGTGTCCCACATACTGCGCTTCGACATTTTTTCTGCGGTAAAACTCCTGTTCAAAGGGAAGCAGAACAAGCATTTTCCGGATATGCTTTTGAACGACTTTGACGCGATTTTGACCCCAGGCCCAAAGCTGCGGTGCGATGTAATAATAAATCGGAGCTATTTTTGAAACACGCTTCGCC
>ERZ761602.4376-NODE-4376-length-18359-cov-301.197990_pt1 | contig 18359 bp, 14 predicted proteins | sample MGYA00512165_ERZ761602 | MGnify/ENA primary metagenome ERZ761602 (study PRJEB28899, sample SAMN02445085) | bioreactor sludge metagenome | biome: EBPR sludge; isolation source: Thorneside wastewater treatment plant | place: Australia: Brisbane, Thorneside... | reverse complement strand
GATGACCGACGTGTGGACCTCGGCGGGGGTGATCGTCGGTGTCGCGCTCGTCTGGATCAGCGACTGGCTCTGGCTCGATCCGGCGATCGCGCTCGTGGTCGCGGCAAACATCCTGTGGACCGCCTTCCAGCTCATGCGGCGATCGCTCTCCGGTCTTCTCGACGTGTCGCTGCCGCCGCCGGAACTGGCGCGGATCGACGCCCTGCTGGCAGTGCACCGGGCGCAGGGCCTCGCCTTTCATGCGCTGCGCACGCGCCGTGCAGGCAGCCGCAGCTTCGTCAGCCTGCACGTCCTCGTTCCCGGGGAGTGGACGGTGCAGCAGGGCCACGACCGGGTCGAGCGCATCGAGGACGAGATCCGCGGGCTTCTGCCGCAGGCACACGTCACCACCCACCTCGAACCGCTCGAGGACCCGCTGTCGATGAGCGATCAGGACCTGGAGCGGCGACCGCGGCGCGACATCGCGGCACCCTGAACATCCCTTCTCCTCCGACCGGCCTCGCCGGCCTCCGGCAGGCGCTTCAGCCGACGACTTCCACCGGCGACCCCGGGGCCAGCCGCAGGAGCGATGCGGCACTGCCGCGGTTGATGGCGATTTCGACGAGACCGATGCTGTTCGCGTACCAGAACGCCTCGCCAACGGCAACCTCGGCGAAGACGCGTGCCGGCGGTACGTCCCGCCCGTCCAGTCGCAGTCTCGCCTGCGGCGGCAGGTTCGCTGCCCGCATGCCGGTCATCGCGTTGCCGTAGTGATCGACATAGACGATTTCCGCCAGGTCGTCGGCCGGCAGAGTGTGCTGCAGCTCGTCGCTCGCCGCCAGCCAGGCTGCCGGCCAGTCGCCGGCGGCGATGCGGGCGGCGACCGGGGCAAACAGGTCGCGCCCGTGGAACGAGGTCGACAGCCCGTCGGGCTGCCAGACGATGCGCCAGCATTGCCGCTCGCGGGCACGCGCTGCCACCACGGAGAGCAGGCCATTGTCCGGCCCGACATAGTACTTGCCGTCTGCCTCGACGACCACCGCCGGGCGATCGCTGCCGACCCCAGGGTCCACCACCGCGAGAAAGACGCTGCCACGGTCGAAGCGCGCGTGCAGCGCAGCCAGCAGATGAGCGCCGGCGCGCGCGGCGAAGTCGGGTACCCGGTGCAGCAGATCGACGATCGGCATGTCACGGCGGCCCGCCCGCAGCAGCGCTGCCTTCATCTGCCCGACGTAGGGGTCATCGATGCCAAAATCTGTAAACAGGACGATCATGGCGCGCAGGAAGTTTGCTGACGAAGCGGCAGCATGGCGCGCATCGCCAGTCGCTGGCAGCGGCACATCGCGTCGCCTGCCGCCCGCCAGCCTGCTCTGTCTCCTCGCTCGCGCCCTGCCTCCCGGCACGCTGGCGACGGCTTCGTCACGAGTTCTCAGGCCTGCGCAGGCCGCGGCGACCTGGGTGCGGCTGGCTAATGGCTGACGCCATCGCGGAACAAGACCTTGGCGACCGTCAGGCAGAGTATGCGCAGGTCGAGCCATGCGGATTGATTGCGCAGATACGCGACGTCGTATTCGACCTTGTCGGGGATCGGCAGCTCATCACGGCCATTCACCTGTGCCCAACCCGTCAGCCCGGGGAGCAGGCTGTGGACGCCGCGCTGCGTTCGCAACGCGATGAGATCGTGCTGGTTGTACAGCGCCGGGCGCGGCCCGACGAGGCTCATGTCGCCGACCAGGACGCTCCACAGCTGCGGCAACTCGTCCAGACTCGATCGGCGCAGAAACGATCCGATTGGCGTCAGGTACGCCTGCGGATCCGCCAGGAGGTGGGTTGCCACTGCGGGCGTTCCAAGCCGCATGCTGCGGAACTTGGGCATCCGGAAGACGCGGTTGTCGCGGCCGATGCGGTCGGACCAGTAGAGAACCGGGCCGTTGGAGGTCAGCTTGATGAGCAAGGCGATCAGGGCGGCAGGCAGCAGGAAGAGGAGCGCCGCGAGGCTTGCCAGGGTCAGGTCGAGCAGACGCTTCATTGCCGGACGCAATGGCGTCAGCCGACCCCTGAGGTAGTTCATAAAGCCCACCGTTTTGCAGGCGACTGGCGTGGTCGCAAGTCGAGTCGCTCAAGCGCATTCGCCGGTACCGCAGAACCCGCCCGGCAGCCGTTGCCAGCCGCCATCGGCAAGGGCTGGCCCGTCTTGCCGGACCCGGTAACCAGCCATGAAGTCGATTGCCAGCCGAATCATACCAGCAACAATGCCCGTCGACGAAGTCGCTGCTGGTGCAGCCTCTGCCGTGCCTTCCGGCGCATGGCTGGGCGGGCAAAGGCCGAGCATCGGCCCGTGCCGCCGCCAGGCTGCCGGCGGCAGGCAGCGACGATCCGGCTTCATGCCACTGGCCGTTTCTGGCCATGCTGGGCTAAACTTCGCGCTTTGCCAATCATCGAGGAGCCAGAATGCCCATTGTCACCACCTCCAGCGGCCTGCAGATCGAAGACATCATCGTCGGCAGCGGCCCGACGGCGACCTCCGGCCAGCACGTCATCGTCCATTACACTGGCTGGCTGGCCGATGGCAAGAAGTTCGATTCGAGCGTCGACCGCAACGAGCCCTTCCGCTTTCCACTCGACGGGCGCCACGTCATCGCCGGCTGGGAAGAGGGGGTTCCGGGAATGAGCGTCGGTGGCATCCGCAAACTGACGATTCCGGCCGAACTGGCCTACGGTGCGCGTGGCGCGGGCAAGCTGATACCGCCACACGCCAAGCTGGTCTTCGAGATCGAGTTGCTCGACATCGCCTGAGCGATGGCCGTTCGGCCGGGCAGACCGCCGCCAAGGCACTCGGCGACGCCACCCGTGAAGGCATCCGGGGCGCGACCGGTGAAGGCGATGGCAGGCGCAGCGCTGCCCCCGGCGGGCAGCGCCACACCGCCGCAGCGCAGTCCGGTGACGGGTAACGCCTCGCTACGGCAGCAGACCGCTAGCGGTACCGCGTCGCCCGCGCGGGCGCAGCCACCGCGATCGCCGGCAGTGCTTGCTGGCCAGCCGACGCCGCCAGCCGACGTCAGCGCTCCGCCAGCGGCTGTCCGCGTCTCCAAGCTGATGGCCGAGCGCGGGCTGTGCTCGCGTCGCGACGCTGACGACTACATCGCGCAAGGCTGGGTGTTCGTCGACGGCAAGCGGATCTGCGAACTCGGAACCCGTGCCTCCCCGAGCGCGGTGATCACCCTCGACCGGCGGGCACAGACCAATCAGGAAGCGCGCCGGACGATCCTGCTGCACAAGCCTGTCGGCTATGTTTCGGGGCAGCCGGAGCCGGGCCGGACGCCGGCGGTCGCCCTGATCCAGCCGGAAAGGCAGTTCCGCACCGCGGATACCCCTGCCTTTCATCCCTCCTGTCTGCGGGGACTGGCTCCGGCAGGCAGGCTCGACATCGATTCGACCGGCCTCCTCGTGCTGACCCAGGACGGGCGGGTGGCAAGACAGCTGGTTGGCGAGGATTCGACGATCGACAAGGAGTACCTGGTTCGCGTCGAAGGCCAGCTCGACAACCGCGGCTTGGCGCTGCTCAACGACGGGCTGAGCCTCGATGATCGCCGGCTGAAACCGGCCCGGGTCGAATGGCTGAACGCCGATCAGCTTCGCTTCGTCCTGCGCGAGGGCAGAAAGCGGCAGATTCGGCGCATGTGCGAACTGGTCGGGTTGCGCGTGCTCGGCCTCAAGCGCGTCCGCATCGGCGCCGTCCGACTCGGCGACCTGCCGCTCGGACAGTGGCGGTTTCTGCGCCCGGACGAGGTTTTCTGACGGTCGGCGGCGGCGTCGGAACGCCGATCAGAGGATGACCGGCTCAGGCGTCAGCTCGACCGCGAAGCGTTGCCGCACGGCATCCTGGACCGCATGGGCCAGCGCCATCACCTCGCTCCCGAGGGCACTGCCGCGGTTGACCAGCACCAGCGCCTGCTTCTCGTACATGCCGACGCGACCGAGGTCGCGGCCCTTCCATCCGCTGTGTTCGATCAGCCAGCCGGCGGCAATCTTCAGCCGACCGTCCGGCTGCACATGACATGGAAGATCGGGACAGCGCCGCCGCAGTCGCTCGCCGACCTCTGCCGAGACCACCGGATTCTGGAAGAAGCTGCCGGCGTTCGGCACCACTGCCGGGTCGGGCAGCTTGCGGCTGCGAACGGCGATGACGGCATCGGCGATCTGCCGTGCATCCGGGCGGGCGAGCTGTCGGCGGTCGAGTTCGGCCGCCAGGTCCACATAGCCGGTCAGCGGCTGCCAGTCTTTCGGCAGGCGAAAGGTGACGCTGGTGATCACCCGGCGGGCATCGAGATGCCAGCCCTGCTGCTTGAAGACGCTGTCACGGTAGCCAAGGCGGCAGGCGGCACGATCGAGCTGCAGCGGCCTGCCACGGTCCATGTCGAAGGCCTCGAGCGACTGCAGACGATCAGCCAGCTCGAGCCCATAAGCGCCGATGTTCTGGATCGGTGCCGCACCGACAGTGCCCGGGATGAGCGCGAGATTCTCGAGGCCCGGCCAGCCATTGGCAAGTGTCCAGAGAACCAGCTGGTGCCAGTTCTCGCCAGCGCCGGCGCGTACGTACCACGCCTCTGCATCCTCGCCGACCAGTTCGCGGCCAGCGATCGCCATCTGCAGCAGCAGGCCGTCGAAGTCCTTGCTGAGCACGACGTTGCTGCCGCTGCCGAGAACGAAGCGCCGTCTTCCCTGCCACCCGGCGAGTTGCGCCAGTTGCCGACAAGAGCTGATCTCGGCAAGGTACGCCGCACGCCCGGGCAGGGCCAGCGTCGTCCGCCCGGCCAGATCGACGTCGGCGGTGACGAAGTCGGGTAGGGGTTGCGCGGGCATCGCCGGCACTCGGCTCAGCGGTCGGATCAGAGCAGCGGTGCCAGCCAGCGCCGCGACTCCTCGAGGCTGAAGCCCGATCGCTTCGCCCAGTCCTCGAGCTGGTCGTTGCCAATCCTGCTGACGGCGAAGTAACGTGCCTGCGGGTGCGCCAGGTAGAAGCCGGAGACGGCTGCTGCGGGCGTCATGGCGAAGCTCTCGGTGAGGGCCATGCCGGCGTTGTGCGGCGCATCGAGCAGATCGAAGAGGGCACGCTTGGCGGTGTGGTCGGGGCAAGCCGGATAACCGGGAGCGGGGCGGATGCCGCGATACTCCTCGCGAATCAGCGCCGTCTGGTCGAGTGTCTCGGCAGCCGCGTAGCCCCAGTAGTCACGCCGAACCTGTCGATGCAGCCACTCGGCACAGGCTTCGGCGAGACGGTCGGCAAGGGCCTTGAGCATGATCGAATGGTAATCGTCGTGCGCCGCAGCAAACTCGGCGAGCTTCTCCTCGATACCGAAACCGGCGCCGACGGCGAAGGCGCCGACCCAGTCCGGCGTGCCGCGGCCGGCGATAAAGTCGCTCAGGCAGTAGTGCGGCTTGCCCGGCGGGCGCTCGTGTTGCTGGCGCAGGTTGTGCCAGGTCATCAGCGGCTGCTGGCGCGACTCGTCGGCATAGATTTCGATGTCGTCACCGACGGCGTTCGCCGGAAAGAGCCCGAAGACGGCGTTGGCGTGCAACCAGTTCCCGGCGATCAACTGCTCGAGCATCTTCTGCGCGTCGCCGAAGACTGCGCGCGCGGTGCTGCCGACGACCGCATCGTCGAGGATCTTCGGGTAGCTGCCGGCGAGATCCCAGGTCTGGAAGAAAGGACCCCAGTCGATGAACGGTACCAGGCTCGCCAGATCAACCTGCGGCAGGACGTGCAGCCCCGGTCTGTTGGGCGGACAGGGGCGGTAGCCGGGGTCGGCGTTCCAGACGAAGCGGTTGCCGCGCGCCTCGGCCAGCGGCAGCAGGACGCTGCCCTTCTTGTTCGCGTGCTGGGCGCGCAACCGCGCGTAATCGGCAGCGACCTCGTCGACGAACGCGCCGGCACCGTCGATCGACAACAGCCGCGTCACGACGCCCACCGCGCGCGACGCGTCGGGCACGTAAACCACCGGGCCGGAGTAGTTCGGTGCGATCTTGATCGCGGTGTGTGCGCGGCTGGTCGTCGCGCCGCCGATCAGCAGCGGCACCGCGGTGCCGCCGTCAGCGGCGGCGGCGAATCCGAGCCGCTCCATCTCGGCGGCGACGTGGCCCATTTCCTCGAGCGACGGGGTGATCAGACCGGACAGGCCGACCGCCTGCGCGGCATGCTCGCGCGCTGCCTGCAGGATGCGGTCGCAGGGCACCATGACGCCGAGGTCGATGACCTCGTAGCCATTGCAGCTCAGCACGACGCCAACGATGTTCTTGCCGATATCGTGCACGTCGCCCTTGACCGTGGCAACGACGATCCGGCCCTTGTTGCCGACACCGGTGCGCAGCTTCTCCGCCTCGATGTAGGGAATCAGGTGTGCCACTGCCTGCTTCATGACGCGCGCCGACTTGACCACCTGCGGCAGGAACATCTTGCCGGCGCCGAAGAGATCGCCGACGACATTCATGCCGTTCATCAGCGGCCCTTCGATGACCGCCAGCGGTGGCTTGCCGGCAGCCGCCAGTGCCGCCCGGCACTCCTCGGCGTCGGCAACGACGAAGTCGGTGATTCCCCTGACCAGCGCGTGCGTCAGGCGCTCTTCGACGGGTTGCTCGCGCCAGGCGAGGTCAGGGCCACTGTCCCTCGCCTTGCCCTCCTTGACCGTCTGCGCGAAATCGACCAGCGCCTCGCCGGCGTCGGGACGACGGTTGAGGACCACGTCCTCGACCTTTTCCCGCAGTTGCGGATCGAGATCGTCGTACACCCCGAGCATGCCGGCGTTGACGATGCCCATCGACAGACCGGCGCGGATGGCGTGGTAGAGGAAGACGGTGTGGATGGCCTCGCGCACCGCGTCGTTGCCACGGAACGAGAAGGAAACGTTCGATACCCCGCCCGAGATCTGCGCTGCCGGCAGATTGGCGCGAATCCAGGCGCAGGCATCGATGAAGGCGACGGCGTAGTCGTTGTGCTCCTCGATGCCGGTGGCGATGGCAAAGATGTTCGGATCGAAGATGATGTCCTCGGCCGGGAAGCCTGCCTCTTCGGTGAGCAAGCGGTAGGCGCGGCTGCAGATTCCCGTCTTGCGCGCGAAGCTGTCGGCCTGACCGGACTCGTCGAACGCCATCACCACCACCGCCGCTCCGTAGCGGCGCGCCAGCCTCGCCTGCCGCAGGAACTCGGCCTCGCCCTCCTTCATCGAGATCGAGTTGACGATTCCCTTGCCCTGAATGCACTTGAGCCCGGCCTCGATCACTTCCCATTTCGACGAGTCGAGCATGATCGGCACGCGCGAGATATCCGGCTCGCTGGCGATCAGCTTCAGGAAGCGCTCCATCGCCGCCCGCGAATCCAGCATCGCCTCGTCCATGTTGATGTCGATGACCTGGGCACCGTTCTCCACCTGCTGCCGGGCGACCGCCAGCGCATCGTCGAAGCGCCCCTCGAGGATCATTCGCGCGAAGGCTCGCGAGCCGGTGACGTTGGTTCGTTCGCCAATGTTGACGAACAGCGAATCCTGGCCGACGTTGAACGGTTCGAGCCCCGACAGGCGCATCCTCCTTTCGCCGGCCGGGATGCGCCGTGGCCGGACTCCGGCAACGCCCTTGGCGATCGCCGCGATGTGCGCGGGCGAGGTGCCGCAACAGCCGCCGACGATGTTCACGAAACCCTTGTGCGCCCAGTCGGCAATCTCCGCCGCCAACTGCTCCGGCGTTTCGTCATAGCCGCCAAATGCGTTCGGCAGGCCGGCATTCGGGTGCGCCGAGACGAAACAGTCGCAGATCCGGGACAGCTCTTCGACGTACTGCCGCAGTTCGCCGGCACCAAGCGCGCAGTTGAGACCGAAGCTGAGCGGCCGCACGTGGTTGAGCGAGTTCCAGAAGGCCTCGGCCGTCTGCCCCGAAAGCGTCCTGCCGGAAGCGTCGGTGATCGTCCCCGAGATCATCACCGGCCAGCGCCGTCCTGCCCGCTCGAAATAGCTCTCGATGGCAAACAGCGCCGCCTTGGCGTTGAGCGTGTCGAAGACCGTCTCGACCAGCAGCAGGTCGACGCCCCCCTGGCAAAGCCCGTCGATCGCCTCGTCGTAGTTGGCGACCAGTTCGTCGAAACTGGTATTGCGATAGCCGGGGTCGTTGACGTCCGGCGAGATCGACGCCGTACGCGAGGTTGGCCCGAGCACACCGGCGACGAAACGGGGCCTGGCCGGATCGGCGGCAGTGAACTCGTCGCAGACTTCCCGTGCCAGCCGTGCGCCGGCGACGTTCAACTCGTGGACGATGCTTTCGAGGTGGTAGTCGGCCTGTGAGACGCGGGTCGAGTTGAAGGTGTTGGTTTCGATGATGTCCGCGCCAGCCGCCAGATACTCGGCGTGGATCGACCGGATGAGTTCCGGGCGCGTCAGCAGCAGGAGGTCGTTGTTGCCCTTCAGGTCATGCGCGTGCGCGGCGAAACGGCTGCCGCGGTAGTCGGCCTCGCGCAGGTTGTGGCGCTGGATCATCGTCCCCATCGCTCCGTCGAGAACGAGGATCTGGTGTTCGAGGCGGTCTCTCAGTTCGGCGGTGCGGTCGGGCTGCATGCTGGTTTCCTGATTTTCCCTCTGGCGAGGAGTGGCCTGGGACAAAACAAAAAAACCCGTCGGCGCAAGGCGCGACGGGTTGTGCTGTGAGCCTCGCTTTAGCTGGATTTCTAACGCGCCCGCAATCTGTTGGTGTCAAATCGGCGCCACCTCATCGCAAGCCGAGGCAGGGGTGCGAATCTACCCGCCAGGGCATTGCTTGTCAAGCTGGAGACGGCGCCGGTCACCAGCAGTGGCGGCGCGGCAGCAGCGCCGGCGCGATCAGACCCTTGGTGCGCTGGCGTAGCGCGCGTCACGGGTCTCGATGTGGCGGACGAGGAAGGTCAGGAGCTTTCCAGCCTGGCCGGGCAGCAGCGCCGTGCCACCGATCCGGTGGGTTTCCAGCATCGCCGTCAGCGCGTCGAGCATCTCCGCATGGTCTTCGACGTGGTCGTCGAACTCGTCATAGCTGTCGAGCCGCATCAGGAGTTCCTCGGAGAGGAAATGTGCCTTGCTGAAGTCGAGCAGTCGCTCGAGGATGAGGCCGATCTCCTCGTTTCCGGCCTTTGCGTCGACCGCGGCGCAGAGGGCGGCGATCAGTTCGAGTTGCATGCGGTGCTCACCGTCGATGGTGGCATTGCGTGCTGGCGTGGTCGGCAGGTGATCGGGCACGGCGTTCTCCGGTGGCGGTTTGAGGGGACTGCTAGGCATCGCCGACCACGACCTGATCCTCGCCCTGCAGGCGATGGATCGGGATCACGAGGTTCGCCGGTGCTGGTCCGCCGCGGTAGACGCGGCCGGCAAGGTCGAACTTCGAACTGTGGCACGGGCACAGGAACTCCGGGGCATGGCCGGCGATGCTGCGCAGTTGTGGCGTACACGCCTGGTGTGTGCATTGGCCGATGGCAACGAAGACGTCCGGCTGCAGCGAACGATGGCGGTTGCGGCAGTTCTCCGGCTGCAGCGAGTGCTCGGAGCCGGCATCGAGCAGGAGACTCTCGTCCTTCGCCAGCGCCGCCACCTCGCCTGCGGTGCGCCGTAGAATCCACAGCGTCCAGCCCTGCCAGTCGAGTACGCGCAGCCGGCCCGGTGGCAGGTCGGAGAAGTCGGCGCGGATGGGTTTGCCAGCCGGCGGTCCAGGCCGTTCGGCCAGGTATCTGCCGATGCCGAGGCCGGCGCCGAGGACGCAGATGCCCGCCACCACCTGCCGGCGACGGCGCTGCGGGCCGCGCGTCGACTCCTCACTCATGGTGCTGACGGCGGATCGCCAACCGGTGTCGCGGCGGCTGCCAGCCAGGGCATGAGGGCAGTGGCGGCCTCGTCGGCGCCCGTGGGCAGGGGCGGTCGCGGCTGCGGTCGCTGCCACAGGTCGGCAAGTGCCGGCTGCAGGCAGCCGGCGCGCAGCTCTGCCTCACCGATCTCGGCGCACGTGGCATGCGCGTGCAGCCACTCGATCAGGCAGTCCTGCTCCGGCCACTCCTGGCGGCGTACATACAGCAGTGGCGTCGCATTGCACGCCGCTTCGGCAAAGGTGCCGTACCCGGGTTTGGCGATCACTGCATCGACCGAGCGCAGGAGGTCGATCATCGGCAGTCCGAGGGGCTCGAAATCGGCCGTGTTGGCTTGCCGCAGCCGCCAGGCCTGTGGCACCAGCCAGCGGATGCCCGTCGTCTGTGGCCAGTCGGCGATCGGCAACCGCGTGTCGATGCCACCAAAGGCGATCAGCACCAGCCGCTCGTTGGCATGGCAGGCGAGCTGCCGGCGCAGCGCCTGCCGGCGATCGGCGCCGAGGGCCGCCACCGGGGCGATGCAACGCCGCCGCTGCAGATCCGTCATCGCCATTCCCGGCGTCAGACGCAGGAAGAACTCGGCGCTGTTGTAGGCGGCCAGCATCTGCTGGTGGATCGGCGGCGCCCAGTCGGCAGCAGCGAAGAAGTGGGCAAACAGCTCTGCCCAGTTGAGCGAGCAGAGCGCCACCGACGGGATGCCGGCACGGGCCGCGCCCGCCAGCGGCAGGTAGGCGACGTCGCTGAGCACGAGTGTCGGCCGCAGGTCGGCGAGGAAGCGCGCTTCCTCATCGACCAACTGCTCCCAGTCGGCGTGCTGGCGGCGGTAGGCCTGCGCCGTTGCCGCCAGGTCGACGCGCATGGCGTCGAGCATCACGTAGCCGAAGTCGCTGCGCGCTTCGAGATGGCTGAAGCCGCATCGCAGGCGCTCGTGCAGCTTCGCCTGCGGCAGCCCGCTGCGGACGGTCAGCCGCAGCATCGGCACGCGCGCGGCGAGAGCGTTGATCACCGGCGCCGCCTGTGCCAGGTGCCCGAAGCCGTGCGCCGAGATGTCGACAAAAAGATGCGGCGCATGCATGCTTCGGCTCGGCTCAGAGGAAGCGCGCCAGCAACGCGCCCGGCAGCTCGACGGGCCAGGGAATCCAGACGCGATGCCCATTGCCCGGCGCGACCGTGATCTCGCGCCCCGCCAGATCGTGCATGCACTGCAGTGTCAGCCGGCGGTTGCCCGAGGGATGGATGACCTCGAGGCCGTCGCCGACCGAAAAGCGGTTCCTGACTTCGATCAGGCCGCGCTGCCCGACGGCATCCCAGGTCAGCAGATCGCCCACGTAGAGACTGCGCCCGGACTCCGAATGGCCACGCAGGTAGTTCTGCATGTCGTGCTCGTGGTGCCGCTGCAGGAAACCGTTGGTATAGCCACGATTGGCCAGGCCCTCCAGTTCGCCGAGCAGGGCGGGGTCGAACGGCCGGCCGGCAGCGGCATCGTCGATGGCGCGACGATAGACCTGCGTGCTGCGCGCGACATAGTAGGAGGACTTCGTCCGCCCCTCGATCTTCAACGAGTCGACACCGATTTCGAGCAGCCGGCCAACGTGCTCGACGGCGCGCAGGTCCTTCGAGTTCATGATGTAGGTGCCGTGTTCGTCCTCGTCGATCGGCATCAGCTCGCCGGGACGTTCCTTCTCCTCCAGCAGCCAGCCCGCCACACGGCCCCGACCGGCCTCACCGGGCGAAGGCTGCAGATCACCCGTCGCATCGTGCCCGGCGGCGTGCAGGCGGTAGTCCCAGCGGCACGAGTTGGTGCAACTGCCCTGGTTCGGGTCGCGGTGGTTGAAATAGCCGGACAGCAGGCAGCGTCCCGAATAGGCGACACAAAGGGCACCATGGACGAAGACCTCGAGTTCGATATCGGGGCACTGCTGCCGGATCTCCTCGACTTCCTGCAGCGAAAGCTCACGCGAGAGGATGATCCGCGCGATGCCCAGCTTCTGCCAGAAGCGGACGGCAGCGAAGTTCAGCGTGTTGGCCTGTACCGAGAGGTGGATCGGCATTTCGGGCCAGCTTTCGCGAACCAGGTCGATCAGCCCGGGGTCGGCCATGATCAGCGCGTCCGGCCGGGTTGCGATGACCGGTGCCATGTCCGTCAGGTAGGTACGCAGCTTGGCGTTGTGCGGCAGGATGTTGCTGACGACGTACAGCTTGCGCTGCGCCGCATGCGCCTCGGCGACACCCTGGGCGAGCGCCTGCAGATCGCCGAAGTCGTTGTTGCGCACCCGCAGGCTGTAGCGCGGCTGCCCGGCGTACACCGCGTCGGCACCGTAGGCCAGTGCCGTGCGCAGCATTGCCAGCGACCCGGCCGGAGCCAGCAATTCGGGGCATCGGGGCTGTGCGCGGGGAAGAGACATTCGGCGGGGCGGTCGGAGAGGGTAGAATGCGGCCAGCCGGAATCTTACTCTCGTTACCGCAGTTCCCATCCCATTTGCGCGGATCGACACGTCATGTCAGAAGAAATCCTGATCAACTTCACACCCCAGGAAACGCGCGTCGCCGTCACGCACCAGGGTGTGGTCCAGGAACTGCACATCGAACGCAGCGCCAGTCGTGGCTTCGTCGGTAACGTCTACCTCGGACGGATCGTCCGCATCCTGCCCGGGATGCAGTCCGCCTTCATCGACATCGGCCTCGGCCGGACCGCCTTTCTCCATGTCGCCGACATCCGCGAACCGCGGTCGGGCGACGAACCGCTGCGACCGATCGAGCGCCTGCTGTGCGAAGGCCAGAGCATTCTCGTGCAGGTCATCAAGGATCCGATGGGCAGCAAGGGGGCACGCCTGTCGACCCAGGTGTCGCTGGCCGGCCGCATGCTGGTCTATCTGCCGCAGGACAAGCATATCGGCATCTCGCAGCGGATCGAGCGCGAGGCCGATCGCGAGGCGTTGCGCGAGAAGCTCGGACGCTTGGTACCCGGCGACGAGCCGGGCGGCTTCATCGTCCGCACGATGGCCGAGAGCGCGACCGAAGCCGAACTGGCGAAGGACATCGAGTACCTGCGCAAGCTGTGGCGCGACATCCGGGCGCAGTCGACGACGGCCGCACCGCCGGCTCTGCTCTACCAGGAGCTTTCGTTGTCGCAACGCGTGCTGCGTGACTTCGTCAACCCCGAGACGGCGCGCATCGTCATCGATTCGCGCGAGAACTTCCAGCGCCTGACGGCCTTTGCCGCCGAGTACACGCCGACCGTGGCACCACTGCTCGAGCACTACGTCGGCGAACGACCGCTGTTCGATCTGCACGGCGTCGAGGACGAGATCCAGAAGGCGCTGGCGCGCCGCGTCGACCTGAAGTCGGGCGGCTATCTGATCATCGACCAGACCGAGGCGATGACCACCATCGACGTCAACACCGGCGGTTTCGTCGGTGTCCGCAACTTCGACGACACCATCTTCAAGACCAACCTCGAGGCCGCACAGACGATCGCCCGCCAACTGCGCCTGCGCAACCTGGGCGGCATCATCATCATCGACTTCATCGACATGGAGAACGACGAGCACCGGGCGGCGGTTCTCAGCGAGTTCAACAAGGCGCTGGCGCGCGACCATACGCGACTGACGGTGAACGGATTCACCGCCCTCGGCCTGGTCGAAATGACGCGCAAGCGCACCCGCGAGTCGCTGGCGCACGTTCTCTGCGAGGAGTGCCCGACCTGCGGTGGTCGCGGCGAGGTCAGGACGGCGCGCACGGTATGCTACGAGATTCTCCGCGAACTGCTGCGCGAGGCGCGCCAGTTCAATGCCCGCGAGTATCGGGTCCTCGGCAGCCAGGCGGTGATCGACAGCTTCCTCGACGAGGAGTCGCAAGGGCTGGCGATGCTCTCCGACTTCATCGGCAAGCCGATCTCGCTGCAGGCCGAGCCCAGCTACTCGCAGGAGCAGTACGACATCGTCCTGATGTGAGCCGCCACCTTCTGTCCGCAGTGGCACTCGTTGTGCCGAGGCGGGCGATGGCGGGGGTATCATGACGGCTGGCGCAACAGGAGAGGAAAGGAGAGCCGATGCGTGCGACCCTGAAAACCCGGGTGATGTCGTTTGCGGCGGGCCTGTTCACCCTGGCGCTTGCCGGTTGCGCGACGACCGAGATGAGAAGCGAATGGCGTGACCCGAACGTCGCCGGCGCCGTGCTCAAGGGCCAGCAGGTGCTGGTGATCTGCCAGAGTCGCGATCATTCGCTGCGTCGCATCTGCGAGGACCAGTGGACGATGCGGTTGCAGCCGACGGGGGTGGCTGGCATCCAGAGCTACGCCATCCCGCAGTTCCCGGCCGACGGCATGGCCGGCAACGAGGAGATCCGATCAGCCGCCGGGCGTGTCGGGGCGTTCGCCGTAGCGAGCGTGCAACTGGCGCCGGACGACCTGGCCGTGGTCAATCCGGCGCCGCAGGTGGGAATCGGTGTTGGCGGCGGCAGCGGCGGCTACCGCAGCGGTGGTTTCAGCGTCGGCGGCCTCGGTCTGTCGTTTCCGATCGGCTGGCCGACGGCGGCGCAGGGGATGGCGTGCAGCGTCGCCATGATGGACGCCGCCAGCGGCGCCGTCTTCTGGTCGGGCAGCGCCACGGCGCCGCCCTCGGGCGCGCAGGCTGGGCAGGTGGCGGAACTGACGCAACTGATGATCGACGCGCTGCTGCGGGCAGGCCTGCTGCAGTAGTCCGTTCCGCCAGGACGCCTTGGCGCAGGCGCACCTTCCCGCGCCATGCGGTGCTGCAACTCCCCGGCTCGGTGACCGCCACGAATGTGGTTTGCGCGCTGCCTGGCGCGACGACGCCTGCACTTCAGCGGTGGTCGACTGCCGCCAGCGACCTACGAGCCCGGTCCCCTGCCGATGCCGGCCTCCCTGAGGAAGTGCTCGCGCTGCTCCGGACTGTCGATCTGGCTGGCCAACGCCCGGCACAACGAGTCCAGGTCGGCCGCCCTGGCGGCTTCGCGGCGCAACAGGATCCTTGCCAGCGGTCCGATATGGCGCGCCAGGATGCGTCCGATGCGTTCGCAGTCGGCCTCGCCAAGACCGCTGCCCGCTGCCGGGTCGGCAGCAGTGACGGGCAATGGCGCTGCCGCAACTGCCGGCGCAGGGGAGCCGGAATGCGGCGCGCTGTCCGGCCTCAGGCTTGCCGATGGCTGCTGCCACCTGTGCGTGGCTGCGGTGAGGAAGGCCGATCGGGCTGCCGGGTCGGGAATCATTTCAGCCAGCAGGCGGTGCAGCTCGTCGCGCCCGCCGACGCGCGGCAGCGTCTTGCGCACCAGGATGCGTGCCATCGGTCCGATGTGCCTGGTCAATAGGCGCTCGGCGTCGTCGACGACCGCCGGCGTCAGGTCGCTCGCCGTCGTCGCGGTGTGATTGGCCGTCACCGGATGCGAAGCCAGTGCATGTGCCGTGCCGACGTAGAGGTAGAGGTCATGCACCCGGTCGTGCGCGTCGCGCCGCTGGCCGAGTGCCGTGAAACAGGTCGCCGCGCTGCGTCGCAGCTGCGCAATGAGATCGACATAGGCGGTGCTGACCAGCACCTGCCCCGGCTCGGCGAAGCGCATGACGCGGAACGCGGTGGCGACGCCATCGCCGAGCAGGCGCGAGCGGCCACCGGGGTCGGGCTGCACGCGTACCGGTCCGAGGTTGATGCCGATGTGCAGGGCAAGTCCCCGTTCACTCGCCGCCGCCCCGAGCAGGCTGGCGGTGCGCAGTGCATCCTCGGGATCGCCGACGTAGCAGACGGCGCAGCCCTCGCGGGTGTTCGCCGCCAGGCGGCTGTTCGCCGGCACACCGGCAACCGCCCGGCTGACCAGCGTTGCCAGCAACTGGCGACGCTCCTTGTGCGCCGCCTCGGCAGCCGCATCGGCTGGCGCCGGGGCGGCCGGCACATCGCTGAAGAGGACCGCGCCGATGAAGCTGCAGCCTTCACTGAACGAACTGCCGGGCGCCGGCAGCACCGCCGGCGAGTCTGCCGCTTCCGCTGCAGGTTGTCCGGTCGATGGCAGGCAGGCACGGCGAAAATCCGCCACCCGCCGGGGGCGCAGGTTCTCGTCGGGCGTCAGCGCCCAGTCGATGGCCCGCAGCATCGCCTTGCCGTAGAGGTCGGCCCTGCCGATCACCGCTGCCGCGGGCATCGGGTCCTCGCGCAGCCGCGCCAGGCTTTCGGTCGGCAGGTGACCGGTGACCAGCCAGTACATCACCCCGGCGAGCGAGTAGAGGTCGCTCCACGGACCCTGACTGCCGTCGGGCTGGTACTGCTCGGCAGGCGCGAAGCCAGGCGTCACGACTGCGGTCAACAGCTGCTCCTGCCCCTGCCCACCGACGCGGCGGGCAGAGCCGAAGTCGAGCAGCACGGGCGAACCGTCGGCACGCATGTAGATGTTGCGCGGCTTGATGTCGCGATGCAGGAAGCCGGCGTTGTGGATGGCCTCGAGCCCGTCGAGCAAGGGCCGCACGATGCGTTGCAGCGTGCCGGCGTCGATTGGCTCGCGACTGGCCAGCCACCTGTCGAGCGGTTCGCCACTCTCGTATTCCATCACCATGTAGGCCGTGTCGTTGGCGGCAAAATAGCGCAGCACACGGACGATCCCCGGATGGTGAAAGCTGGCGAGTGCGCGGCATTCCTGCAGGAAGCGATCGAGACCCCAGGCGAAGGACTTGGCCCCGGCAGTCGAGTGCGGCCGCACGGAGAGATCAGGCCCGCGCCCGGCGGTGTCGCGCGGCAGATACTCCTTGATTGCCACCGGGCAGTCGAGGTGGGTATCGTGCGCCAGGTAGGTGATGCCGAAGCCCCCGCTGCCGAGAACGTGATCAATCCGGTATTCGTGCACCGCGTAGCCGGCCGGCAGCGCCAGCAGGTCGCTGTCGTGAGCCGCCGCACGAACCCGCGCCTGGCCGGCCTCTTCGTTGCCTGCTCCGCCCATCGCTGGCTCAGCCATCGATCATCTGCATCGCCTTCTCGAGACTGCGACGCATGCGGTTGAACGAACTGGCCAGAACGGCAACCTCGTCGCCGCCCTTCTCGGCAAACTCCGGCTGCTCGAAGTCGCCGGTGCTGACCTTGTCGGCTGCCGCCGACAGGCGAGTCACCGGCCGGATGATCAGCCACGAAAGGAGCAGGTTGAGGACGATGAAGACGACCACGAACACCGCCGCCAGGGAAAGCATGAAGGTGCGAAAGGCCTGCGCGGCGTTCTCCAGTGGCACCGACATCGGCACCGAAACGACCTGCGCCCCGACCACCTCATCGAGCTTCCAGCCGAATCCGTTCGCCGGGCCGTAGATTCGGATCATCGACGGCGGCGCGACGTCGGGTGTACTGTGGCATTGCAGGCAGGCCGGCGATTCGATGCGGATCGGATGCGCGACGTAGAGCAGCCGACCGGTGGGCGTGTCGCGCTCACCGCTGATCTCCTTCTGGTCGGCGCGGTTGCGGAAGCTGTGGATCAGGTCGGCTTCCCAGTCGGCGGGCCGGTCGCGCAGGTTCGTTGGATTGAGCGTCGCCTCCTTGTAGGCGTAGTTGGTGTACTTCCGTCGCAGATGGTTGAGCGTCTCGGTGGCGGCAAACGCCGGTACCGTCTGCGGCAGGAAGACCTTGTCCATCTGCCCGACGAGATGCGGTCGCACCTGGTCGACCGTATACCCGCGCACGGCCAACGCCGCTTCCATCACCAGGCGCGCCTCGCCAAGCACCTGCTCGCGCGCGTGCCGGTCGAGCAGGGTCCGGGAAACGTAGCCGGTGACGGCAAAGCCGGCAAGGAAGACGGCAAGCAGCACGAGATTGAATTTCAGTCGCAGACCCATGGAGGAACCTCCCAGTCAGGAGTGAAACGGCGGTACCGGCAAATGGCAGCCCGACGGCAGCCCGGACCGGCGTCCCTTGCCTTGCATCGCCGGCATCTCGCCGGCAACGTCGCGAGTATCCGGGCCTTGCCGCTGCGAGTCAATCGGCCGCCCTGCGTCGCCAGCCGCGCAAGCCGATTTCGCCGCTGCGCGCCAGGCACGGCGGGATCCGCGGCTGCTGCCTGCTGGCGGGCGGTGACAACGGGCGAAAGTGCGCCCCCGGTCAGGCTCGCCGTGCGTACAATTCGGGCTGCATCCGGCCTGCGGCCCGTTGCCGCAGGCCGGATTGCACGCCCGGCGCGACGCGCCGCCGGCGGCTTGACAGGGAGACGATGATGGTGACGCGAGCCAGGCCCCGGTTCTGCTGGCAGGATCCACTGCTCCTCGACGCACAGCTCGACGACGACGAGCGGCGGCTGCGCGATGCGGCGCAGGACTACTGCCAGCGCAGACTCCTGCCGCGCGTCCTGGAGTCGTTTCGCCACGAGCGAACCGACACCACGATCTACCGCGAAATGGGCGAGATGGGCCTCCTCGGTCCGACGATTCCACGCGAATACGGGGGCGCCGGCCTCGGGCACGTCAGCTATGGGCTGATCGCACGCGAGGTCGAACGGGTGGATTCCGGCTATCGCTCGATGATGAGCGTGCAATCGT
>ERZ761602.4375-NODE-4375-length-18360-cov-4.774051_pt1 | contig 18360 bp, 20 predicted proteins | sample MGYA00512165_ERZ761602 | MGnify/ENA primary metagenome ERZ761602 (study PRJEB28899, sample SAMN02445085) | bioreactor sludge metagenome | biome: EBPR sludge; isolation source: Thorneside wastewater treatment plant | place: Australia: Brisbane, Thorneside... | reverse complement strand
GGTACCGAAACCGCCGGGCACGATGGCCGAACCACCGAGCGCGATGGGGAACAGGCAATCGAGCACGCGCTGTCCCGTGAGGAAGGGACGGTCCGTGCGCAGCTTGCTTGCGGTCGGGCGCGGCTGCTTCACCGGCCAGTAGTGCATCATGGTGAGTTCGGTGCCGTTGTCAAGCTTGGCGATGACATCGAGCACGGTGTATTCGCCTGCGCCCACGATGCTTGCGATGGTGCCGCCTTTTCCGGGAGGCACGAGTACTTTGTGCAAGATGCTCTTCGTTTCCGGAACGGTGCCGAGCACGTCGCCGGAGACGACTTTGTCGCCGACCTTCGCGACCGGCGTGAAGGCCCACTTCTTGTTGCGATCCAGCGCGTCCGCCGTGAGGCCACGGCCGATGAAGTCACCGGACTGCTGTTGCAGGGTGATCAGCGGGCGCTGGATGCCGTCGTAGGTCGAGCCGAGCAGGCCCGGCCCCAGTTCAACGGCAAGCGGCTTGCCTAGAGGCGTCACCGGTTCGCCGAGGAACATGCCGGAGGTGTCTTCGAACACCTGCGCGTACACCGTTTCACCGTCGATGCGGATCACTTCGCCCATCAATCCGAGCTTGCCGACGCGCAGGATTTCACCCATGGCGACGCCGAGCATGCCGTCGGCCGCGATCATCGGCCCGGAGATGCGGGTCAGTTTACCGACTTGTTGAGTCGAGGACATTGTTGGTCACTCCAATCTGATTTCATACCCGATTGCGGGCTTCAGCACCGCGGTAAGATACGCATCCACGTTCGAATCTTCTTCCTCGAACGCGGGACAATACACAATGAGGGGCAGCCCCTTGTGCCGACGCAAGCGTTCCGCAAACCATTCGGAAAACAGCGCGCGAAATTCTTCCTGAACAATTACTACATGCGCTTCGCGCGATTCGAGCATCTGGACGAGACGCTTCTCCGCGTCTTCGACCTTCGCGGTTTCTTCCACGTGCATTCCCGCGAGCGAAAGCTGAAGCGAGGTCTGGCCGTGCGTGAGCGCGATTACGTTAGGCATGCATCATCTCCTCACGGATCTTGCCGTTGGGAAGATTTGCCGCCGTGCCCCGCGCAATCAGGCGAAGGTTCACGGCTTCGTTATACTTGGACCATGCGTAATGCATCAGCACGGCAAAACTCATCACGTGCGCGTGCGATTCATGCCGGAGATAGCGAATCACCAACACGTCGAAATGGCGGTCCATCGGCGAAAAACGCGCCGACTGAACGTATGAATACAGGTCCTGCGCCAAATCGTGATACGGGGTGTTCGCGAGCGATTCCATCGCGTGCGACGCGTCCCGCGCGTTCGCCATCTCTTCCAGTTTCTTTTCGTTCAACCAGCCCATCGGCAAAAGGCGGGAGGCAAGCACATCCGCCGATGGATACGCACCGCGCAACTGCAGCAGCGAGCGAAGGTTGATGCGATCAATCTCCATGCGCAACACCGAGCGCAGAATCTTGCTGTCGTCGTCTTCCCGCGACTTGAGTTCCGCCACGTTCCGCACGAAATAGGCGCGATCCAGCGCGTCTTCGAGCACCGCGAGGTTGTTCTGCTGCTGGCGGTATTCGGCCAGGGCACCTTCCAGCGGCCCGCTCAAATCGCGCTTCCACGTCACGAGGGCCTGCACCAATTCTTCCATCGAATTGGTTTCCGCGAGCGACTTCATCAGCGCAACGGTCATGCTCGGCCCAGGGGCAAGCAACGACGCGCCCGTCTGTGCGTCCAGCCCGTTGTGGCGAAGCCGCAACAGCGATTTCACCGCGGTGAGGTCCCAGCGCATCAGAAAGCGATTCGCAAGATCTTTCAACAAACCCTGCGTCATGCGCTGCAAAATTTGAAACGAGCTGGCAAGATTGCGCGACACCGCCTCTTCCACGGCGTCCGCGCCGGAAAACCGCGTCAACGCTTCCGCCATCTCCTGTTGATACGGAGACTGCATCAGGTCGTCGACAATCTTCTGCACATCGTCGAATTGCAGCAGATCCTCGAAATGTTGCTTCGAGAACAGTTTGCTGCGCATGCCGGATATGCGCGCGTTCATATAGGGAGAGAAGGCTTCGATCGTTTCCATCTACGCCCCTCCCTTTCCGAACAAGGTTTCAAGACATACCTTGCGCGCATCGTTTTCGATCTTGTTCAACCGGCTCGACAGCGTATTGGTCACGCGATAGGTTCGCGCCACGTCCTGCATGGCGCAGCCGTCGCGCAGCGCGGACGATTCCTGCACTGTGACGCCGCCGTGCCCGTGCTGCTGCATCCAGGCGCGCGCGCGATCCGCAAATGCGGAAGGCACGGTAACGATGGCGTCTTTCGGCGCAATCGTCATCACCTCGGCCAGGAGCGAATCGAAAATCTCCGGGAACTTCGGCGACGTCGCAACCTTTTCAAGTTCCGAACCGACCATCTTCAGAATTTCATCTGAAATGGACTGTTCGATCGTGAGCGATTCATGTTCCGCTTCGATCGCAAGCAGTTGCCGGGCGCGATCTCCCAACCGGCTGACTTCGTGCTTCGCGGCGGCCAACGACTCATTAAGCCGTTGTTCCGCGCGCGCACGCGCCTCGCCGGTGATCCTGTCCGCTTCAGCGCGGGCAGCATCAAGTTGCGCCTGGCATCGGTCCGCCACCTGGCGGGCCATTGTGTCAAACAGGGCCTGCTGCATGGATGGTGTCGTTAGATCGCGGTGACGAGCATGATCGCGATAACGAAACCGAACACAACGATCGTTTCCGGAATTGCGAACAGGATGAGGACGTTACCGAACAGCTCCGGCTTTTCGGCCAGTGCGCCCGTACCGCCCGCGCCTACGCCCGCCTGGGCGCGACCCGTCGCCAAGCCTGCGCCCGCGATTGCAATGCCCGCGCCGATGGCAAGACCCATCGCGCGAAGACCGCCGCCAACGCCAACATCCTGACCTGCTGCTTCCGAACCGCCTTCGGCCGCGAAGCCAAGGGGTGCGAACGCAAACGTGCACGCCATCAGCGCGAGCGCCGCGACGAACAGTTTCGAGTACCGACGAATCATTACCATGTTGCCTCCTTCTTGAACGGTTTATACCCCTTGCCTTCGGGGTGGTAGAACTTGGGTAGAAACTCCACGTAGTTGAGACGCAGAGAGTGCAAAGTCGGGCTGAATAGCGACAGCCCGATATTGAACGCATGAATCAAGGCCGCCACCGGAATTCCGATGAGCGGATTTACGGCCGCCGCGAACGCATTCGCAAGGTCGGCGATGAGCACTGCGGCAAGACCCAGCGCCATCAGACGGCAGTAGGAAAGCACGTTGCCCGCGAGCGAGATCACTTCGAGAAATGTGATGCACCCCATCACGCCGAGGCTGTACAGCAACAGCGCGAGACAAATCACCAGTCCGACGATTCCGATGTACATAAAGGCCGCGGCGCCTAGAATGCCGAGGAAATTCATTGCGATCAGCATTACGCTGAGCAACCCGATAAGTAACCCGAGTTTCTCGATGCCGTGCTCGATGTGGTGGTGATCGAAGCTGGTCTTGATGCCGATGACCAGCGACAAGGGCACATGAATTGCCCCGATAATGATCGCCCAAGTCATCAGATCGATGATGTCGTGCGCGCGGTGAATCCACAGGGCATGCAGGCCAAACCAGCGATATGGCAGGTCGCCGCCGGCTTCCATATACAGGAAGCCGAAGAAGATGCCGCTGATACCCATGTATACGCCGACATGGCTTGCCGAACGCACTGCCTCGATGTGACCGAATTTCTTGCCCAGCCAAAGGGAGAACAGAATCACCACAAGACCGTAGAGCATGTCGCCTAGAATAAAGCCATAGAAAAGGGTGAACGCCACGGCGACCAGCACGGTCGGATCAAAGGTGCCATATGTGGGCGGCTTGAACAGCGACAACAGCACTTCGTAGTGCTTGAAAATGCCTTTGTTGCGCAGGAGCGTAGGGACGTTGTGGACGTCCACCTGACCGATGCCCATTTTCGTGCAGGTGACCTGGCCGGTGAATTCCTTGTCCAATCGCGCGATAAGCGCGTCCGCCTGGTCGGCGGGGATCCAGCCATTGATGACCGACACCATGTTGCTCTGGGCAAACTTGTCTACTATCTCGAAGCGTTCGAGCTTGTCTTCCAAGACCAGTGCCAGCGCCGTGACTTCCGCGCCGCGCTCTTTGGAAAAAGTCGCGATTGCATCGTTAATCTTGGCCAGGTGTCCGCGGTTCTCATCAATCGACGCGCGAACCTGATTGATCACCTTGCCGGAACCCACGCCAATGATCCGTTGATCCGGCGGGTCTACAGGAAGAATGTGTTCCTCGAGCAGAATGCGGCTTGCATGCTCCTGCAGCTGCGGGGGATACAACAGCACCGCGACCACATGGTTGCGCGCGATGCGCTGCTGGACAAGTTTGCTCTCCGCGCCCAACTCTGAGCGGCGACGCTCTTCGAGGCGGGCAAGCGCTGCGTCAACATCGCCCTTCAGGACGATGGCCCGCGCTTCCTTGCCAAAAGCAACGTCTCGACCGCCAAACAGCGGCACGACATTTTCCAAAACCTTCTGGAACTGCTCCAGCAGCTCGATATTGTCCAGTGCATTAAGTTTGCGACGCGTCAGGGAGCGAATTTCGCGGGTGTGCAAAGCCACCAGCCGTTCCAGTTCGTGGTCGGATTTCTTACCCAGAACAAAAGCGGCGGCGTTGATACTTTGCGCAGACGGCTTGACCGTTAGCAGCGGGAGCACTTCCTTCGCCGCGCGATGCAAATCCTCGAATTCGTTGGATTCTTTCTTTTGGCTTTCGTCGAGTTCGACGCGGTTCAGAAACTCGGGGGCTTCCTCGACGGCGAGGGCGACTTCTTCCAGATGCACCACGCCCTGTTCCTGCAGATAGGCAGTTACTTTTGCCAATTCGTTCCGCAGGCAGACAATTTCCAGCCGTTCCATCCGGGCGATTGCCATTAGCGGGCTCCCCTGGGCAGCACGAGCGCGATAACCGCGTCGATGGCTGTATGTGCGCGGGCCTTGGCGTCCACGCGCATGGCTTCAAGTTTGCGCTCGAAAGCGTCCTGATACTTCTGACGCTCGGATTCGCGATCTTCCTCGCCTGCGCGCCGGATTGCGGCTACTTCCGCGGCGATCTTCTGGTTGCATGCTTCGTGAATCGAGTATGCCTCTGCCCTTGCCGCATCGACCAGTTGTCTGGCCTCGGCCTGCGCAGCCTGCTCCTTCTCGATCAGCGCTTTCTCATGCTTCGCGATCGCCGGCAAGGCCGACGCCGAGACAGAGTTATGTCTAGCTTTTTCCACGGTACTCCATCACGAGTTAGTGGGTTCGAGAAAACAATTTAGCCCGAATTGACCATCTCGCAGCCGCCTTCGACAGCCCGAAGGCGTCCTAAGTTGGGCCTGAAGCCCACGCGGAGCGGTATCGTGCCAAAATTCACGAGCCCCTGTCAAGCAAGTCTACCGCTAGGTAAACGCATCGTAATTGAACACGAATCATTTGCTCAGAGCAGGACAAGAACTAGTACACAAAGTCCCATCGCGGCGGGAGCAGGAAACGGCATTGGGCATTGCGCCGACACCATCAAACTTGATCCACTCCCTATTGCCGATGCACGGTTACGCGATGCCCGCCGCAACATCAAACAAGACTGATTGGCGACAACTCGCGATCCTCATTTTTCTCGCGGTCATCATCGCATTGCTATGGAATACATTCGTCGTGTATCCGTTGCGCGTGCTTGTTGTCGTGTTTCACGAATTCAGCCATGGCGCCGCTGCACTCCTCACCGGGGGCGAAATCGTCGAGATACAGATTAACCACCGGGAAGGCGGTCACTGTATCACGCGCGGTGGCATCCCTTTCATAATCGTCTCCGCCGGTTACATTGGCAGTCTACTTTGCGGCGCGGCGATCCTTTACGCAACTTCCCGGACCCGCTCCGCGCACGTCCTTTCCGGTATTCTCGGCGCGATACTGCTTCTCGCAACCTTTATTTGGATCCGACCGCTCATCGGATTTGGCTTTGCATTCGCAACCATCGCTGCAGTTGCGCTGATTCTGACATCCTTTTACTTCCCGCATGCTCCCAACGACGTTGCGCTGAAAGTGATCGGCTTGACGAGTTGCCTTTATGCCCCGCTCGACATCAAGAGCGATGTCTTTGACGCAGGGCATGCCGTGTCCGACGCCACAATTCTCGCGCATCAAACCGGTGTGCCCGCCGTCGTCTGGGGAACGCTCTGGCTGATCATATCGCTCATAATCGGGTTCTACGCCCTCCGGGCCGCCTGCCGTGCAATCAATCGGCCCGATCATGCAAAATGACGCAGGGGATTTTTGCAATCGTGCCATAAAGCCAGGCAATCCGTGTGGGAGATGATTTGCAGTGGCAAACCATGACCAACGCTACGCATCGGGCTCGTCGCGCAAGCGCTCGCTTCGCGACGCCGTCGGTGGTTGGTTGCGCGATTGGTATTGGCTGCTCAGCCTGATCCTCATCGTTGCGTCGCTCGCGCTTGGGTTCGTGGGGTTTCGCATTCAACTCGGCGGCAACGCCTCCAACCTCGACGCGCTGTACAAAACATTCAAGACGATCAATCTAAGCGCCGACGTTACCAGTCCAGTGCCGTGGCAACTGGAAGTCGCGCGCTTCACTACGCCGTTGCTCTTCGCGAACGCGCTGATCCTTGGATTGGGGAGTCTCTTCTGGGAGCGCTTCAACCTGCTGCGCCTTTTGTTCTGGCGCAACCACGTCGTAATCTGCGGGCTGGGCAAGAAGGGCTCGATGCTGGCCAAGGAATTCCGCGCGATTAACCGCCACGTCGTCGTGATCGACAAATCGCGCAGCAATGCGCACCGGGACGAGTTTCGGTTTCGCGACATCATTCTTCTCACCGGTGACGCGCGCGATGCAGTGCTCTTGCGGCGCGCCGCGGTTTCGCGCGCCAAGGTTGTCCTCGCGCTCACGGGAGAAGACGGATGCAACGCGGAGATCGCCGCGGTTTGCCGCACGCTCATCGATCCTGCGCGCCAGAATGTGCCCGCGTGTTTTGCGCATATCGCGGACCTCGATTTATGCCGCTTTCTCCGCGAACGTGAAATTGAAACGCTCTCGCGATCCCCCTTTCGCATCGACTATTTCTGCATTCACGAGGTTGGCGCGCGTCTGCTGCTTGCACATCATCCTTTCTTCGACACCGCGCCGGATGCCGTTCATGTTCGCGCTCCGCATATAATCATCGTGGGCCCCGGGCGCTTCGGCGCAAGCCTCATCACCCAGGCGGCGCGCGAGTGGCGCAATGCCGGCGGTTCACCGGCCAATCGCATGCGCGTTACTGTCATCGACAAATCCGGCCCGCAAAACCTGGAGCGTCTGCGTGTTCGCCATCCGCATCTGGATTCGGTATGCGAATTCCAATTTGAGGCGCTTGAATCGACGTCTACCGCGTTTTCCTTGGGAAACTTTCTTTATGACGCGGAAGGCGCGTGCACGGCGTCAGCCGTGTATATCACCTTTGACGGTGACGGCGTTGCGCTCAATGCCGCCTTCGCGATAAATCGCAGGCTTGAACGCAGCGGCGACAGCGTTCCCGTTGTCGTGCGCATGTCGGAGGGAACGGGATTCGCCGCGATGTTTACCAAGCGCGATACCGCCGCGCCGGCGACGAATATTCGCGCGTTTCACCTGCTCGACGAGACGTGTTTGCCGTCCCGCCTTTGCATGTCGATGCATGACATTATCGCAATGGGATTGCATGCCGAATATCTCGCGCAACACGGCCCGGCATCGCCTGATGCCGATCCGGCCATCGCGCCGTGGGAAAAACTGCCGGCCCATCTGCAACGGTCGAATCGTCTTCAGGCGAACCACCTGGCCGAACGCCTCCGCGCCTGCGGCTACCAGATCGTTCCGCTTAATGACTGGGAAGCGGAGCACTACACGTTCGAGGATTCGGAAATCGAGCGCATGGCGATCATGGAGCATGACCGCTGGTGTGAGGAGAAGAAGAACGCCGGTATTTCGTATGCCGCGGGCGCAAAGACGAAGACGACACATCCAGGCCTTGTGCCGTGGGACAAACTCGATGAAGAAAACCGCGAACGGGCCAGGGAGATCGTGCGCGCCGCGCCGCGGGTGCTGGCGAACGTCGGGTTTCAGGTGGAGCGTATTCCACGGCGCAAGTAAATGCCGGTTAGCGCATCGTCTTTCTGGCGCGCTTAATCAGTCCGTATGCATCGTTTAACGCGCGCATGACATCATCATCGCCGCCGTGATCGGGGTGATGCAGCTTTGCCTTTTTTCGAAATGCCTGCTCGACTTCGGGCCACGGCGCGGACGGAGATACACCGAGCATTTTATATGCGAGGTCGATGTCTCGCTGCGAGACGGGCGCTTCGTCTTCCAGTCGTTCACCGCGAAGCTGACGAATGCCTCGGATAATCTGCGGCCAGATACCCGTCATGCTGAGCACGGCGATCACCACTGCCATAATCAGGAATTCGTTCAAACTGGGAATCATGGTCGCCGCGCGTTACTTTCTTCGGCGCTTTTCTTCGTCGAACCGAAATATGTTGTCTACGGCGTCACCCAAGGGATCGGACTGGTCGCCGCCGGGCTTCTGGCGCTTTTTCGGCGCGCGCTCGAACCAGGTCCGAACAGTCGGCGCGGCCTTCATGTAGAGGAAGCCAAACACCATGCCCCCCGCGTGCGTTGCCCAAGCCGTGCCCGGACCGCCCGCTGCCATGATGCTTAGAAGAAAGAACAGGGCTGCCACCGCCCATGCGTATAGCGGAATAGGAAGCGCAAACAAGGTAATCTCCCGCTTGGGATATGCAGTCGCGAACGCGGCAACCACGCCGAGCGTTGCGCCGCTTGCGCCAATCACCGGTACGTTCGTGCCGTTGAGCATCGCAAGGCCAAAATCGGCCAAGACCCCGACCGCGCCGCATAAGATGTAAAACCGGAAGAACTGCCGCGTGCTGAGGATTCGCTCCACCTCTGGACCAAAAAAATAGAGCGTCAGCATGTTGAAGAAAAGGTGGGACAATCCGCCGTGCAAAAACATGTAGGTGACGACTTGCCACACCGCGCCATAGCGAAATAAACCAGGATTGAGGCCGAACCAGTACTCGGGCCGCCACGTGGAAGCGCCCTGGTCGAGCTCGATTTGCCCCAAGCGCCACAGCGGGACGGCGATCAGCAACTGCGCGACAAACACGATGACGTTTGCGAGAATCAACCGCTGCACGGCATACGTCACCGGCCGCCCGGACGACGCCGAAATCGAATATCGATCTTGATAGTAAAAACTGCTCATCGGAGACCACGTAATTTCATTTAACGAAAGCCTGACAGATTCGCCCGCGCCCGAGCAACAATCCCGTCAGTTACTCTCCTTTGGAGTTCTTCAGGGGGAAGGACGAGACCACGCCAAACCGGCTGAATGGAAGATACCGGAACACGACTTTTCCTATAATCGAATTCATCGGGACCGTGCGTTTCCAGCGTTTTCCGTCCACAATATCCGACTGAACGCGGGTTGCATCGATCGCTTCGCCGGTATCCGGATCGATCAGCCATCGACTGGCGTCTTCACTTTCGTTCCGGTTGTCGCCGAGCACGATCATTTCGCCGTCGGGGACTTCAATGCCTTGGAGGAAATAGTTCATTGGCTCGCGAATGTACGGTTCCGAGGCGTAGGCGTTGTTGATGGACAGGTAACCGTAGTTGATGTCTATCTTGTCGCCGGGGAGCCCGACGATTCGCTTTACAAGAAAGCCGCCGGGCAACAGGGGGTCGTGCAACACGACGATGTCCCCGCGCGCATAGGTCTCTTGCGGAAGGGTGAAGATGAAATCGTTGGGTTGGAGGGCGTTAAGCATGGACTCCGACGGCACGCGAAACGGCGCAAGCCCGCGAATCCCCATCCAATACGACACCACGATCCCGACCAGGATGACAACGACATAGAATGCCTTGCGCGCGGGCCGAATGCGCGCGCGCGAAGGCCCTGTGGAACGTTCCGGTTCGGCCATGCTTGCTTAGTTCGCCTTCGCGTCTTCCACCGCGCCGGAAGTGATTTTTTCCAACAACTGCGTCGCGACGGGATTGTCTGGTCTGAGCGCCAAGGCCTCCCGCAGACATTTTTCCGCATTCGCCACGTTGGGTTTGCGAATCCACGCGCGCGCCTCGTTTAACCACGAGAAGAAGACCTGATCGTTGTTGCCCGCCGCCGCCCGCGCGCGCTGCCACGCCGCCGCCGCGTCGGCCCAATCCAGCTTTACGTCGAAACGGTCAGCTGCATAAAAATTCGTCGCGTAGTCTTCCTGCAACTTGTAATCGGACGGCTTGGCTTCCGCGGCTTCCTTGCTGAGCTGCATTCCTTCCTTGTACACCTTGACCTCGTCGGACTTAAGGTGCTTCGCGACTTCCGCGGTGTTTATCAGATATGTCTGCGCAAGGTTGAACTTGAAATCGGGATTGTCCGGTTCAAGTTCGAGGGCTTTTTTATAGTTATCCAGGCCGAAGGCCAGCTGCCCCGTATGCGAGTAGTGAATTCCGAGGTTGTTGTAGGGCAATGCAAGCTTGTCGTCGTACGTGGTCGCCTCTTTCCAATAACGCAGGGCGCCTACTTCGTCGCCCGAATAATCGTACAAGTACTCGCCATAATAATTCAGCGCGCGCGCGTTGCGCGGATACCGTTGGGTCAGCACTTTCAGCGCCTCCCCCACTTGCGCCACGCGTTTCTTGGCGGATTCGCCCCGTACGCGAGCATCGTCTTGGCCGTTCTCGATTACCGCCAGTTCCTGCATGATCTCCATGTCCCATTCCATCAGGGAAATCTGGAGCAGCGTAAATTGACGTACTGCGTCAACCACCTTGTCTTCGTCTTCGGCAGGAAGCTGATTCAGAAAGTCCATCTCGGCGGGAAAGGACGGCATGGCGGCGCCGAAGGCCGCCGAGAGCGCCAGGCAGAATGTCAGTGCTGTACTCATGTTATCCCTCGCGGTGTTATCGCCACCAGACGAATGCGTCGACCGGAATTTTCTTTCGGAAGCCCAGCCGCTCGTACAAGCGCAGGGCGGGATTGTTTGTCGTCACGCCCAGTGCAATCGACGAAAGACCGGCCTCGCGATATACCTGTGCCAATTCCATCAATAACAACGTGCCAAGACCTCCGGCCTGCGCCTCGGGCCGCACGACGATCTGCAACACAAAGCCTACACCAGGTGCGGCCTCACAACCCACCACCGCGGCAACGACGCGACCTGCCCGGCGAAGGACGCGCATGAATCCGGGCCGCGTCGGCCCGTAGGCGCCGTCCGCAGCAGTGCGCACAAATGTCTCAGCACTTGCGCGGGTGCGTACTTCCGCGTGCAATTCCCGACCGGGATGGTTTGCGTACGCCTCGACAATAATCTCCGCGACGCGGTTGTAGTCTTTCGGCTCCGCGCTCACGCTGTCCAACAGAATCGATGATTCCAAAGGACCGCCATATAACGGTGCAACCATGAGTTGCCGTTCCACGCGGGAGAATCCAAGCCGGGCAAAAGTCTCGGCCAGGTCCAGTGGGCACAACGCCACAGGCTCCGCGGCGATTCCCGAAACCCGATCGGCCCTGAGCTGTGCGACGGACGACTCCACCAAACGCGCTTCAAGACCCTGGCCAGCAAACGGCTCGAGAACATGCAAAAACGTGATGTGACCCATCCCTTCGCGGACCGCGGAGACGAGCATTGCCCGCGCATGCCCCTCTTCCTCCGGGTCGGCGGCAATCCAGGCGCGGACCGCGGGATGCGTGATGGACGCGTTGATCGCGACCGGCGCCTTTTGGCGGTAGTCCTCTGCCGCGGCCTCGCCGTAGAGCGTGCAGAGTCCCTCGGACACTTCCTCAACAAACGCGCCGAAGTTTTCGGGCCGTCTGCGAATCGCCTCAATTCGGACCATCGAAACCAACTACTCCCGGCCGCAACGGGTGCGTACACATCATCTCGTTACTGCACTTCGACATCCGCGTCCATTGTAAGTCAAACGCACCCAAGCAGGAAACACCAGCGGTTAGCCGGTCGTTCAGTGTGTCCTTTGCCGCTCCGGGGCACAATGGGACAATAAAACTGATTCCACGGGTTGTGCTACGTCCGCTCTTGGCGGACTCCGCTACACCCGTGGCTACAAGCCGACCGCCCCTTTGGGGCGAAATTGAAATCCAAACTAACTTTGTGGGTTGGCCGTGGGGTGCCTGGTCGTCAAGAATATGGTCAAGCCCTTGTGATTCAGATCGCGACTAGTGGAAATCGAGAAAGTTTTCACGGTATACTATCGGTATTTAGCAGACGCTCCGCGTTGCCGTTTATACTATTGGGTAACCATCGTGCGATCCAACACCGCCAATCGAAATCGTTCTATGTTCGCCGCCTATGTCGAGCTGACGAAGCCGCGCATCCTGACGATGGTGCTCGTCACGGCGACGCTTGGCTTTTTCATGGCGGGCCGTGGATTTCATGGGTTTGCGGCGTGGGACGGACTTCTTTTCCTGCTGATTGGCGTCGCCATGACTTCCGCTGGGTCGGGCGCACTGAATCATTTCCTGGAACGCGAATCGGACGCGCGCATGGACCGCACGCGGAACCGCCCGCTGCCGGGAGGGCAGATCCCGCCGCACCACGCGCTGCTCATGGGCGCGTATCTCGTGCTTGGCGGCACGTTGCTTCTCCTCTGGAAGGTCAATCTGCTCACCGCGTTTCTCGCGTTGCTGACGGCGTTTCTGTATGTGCTCGTGTATACCCCGATGAAGAAGATGTCGTGGCTCAACACGCTTATCGGCGCGATTCCCGGCGCGCTGCCGCCCATGGGCGGATGGACCGCTGCCACGAACGAGGTGGAAGCCGGCGCGTGGGTGTTGTTTGGCATTCTTTTCATTTGGCAACAGCCGCACTTCTATTCCATTGCGTGGATCTTCCGCGAGGATTACACCAAAGGCGGATTTAAGATGCTGCCGTCGGAAGATCCGGATGGGCGCCGCACGTTCCGGCAGATTCTGGGGTTCGCGGCGTTGTTGATTCCTGTTTCACTGTTGCCGACGTACCTTGGTCTCTCCGGCACGATTTACTTCGTAGGCGCGCTGGTGCTGGGCGTATTGATGTTCGCGTCCTGCATACCGCTTGTCCGCTCGGGTTCGACCGTTGACGCGCGCCGCGTGTTGCGCATGTCGATTATTTATCTGCCGATGTTGCTTGCGTTGATCGCGCTCGACTACGGCTTCCAATTTTAGGAGTTGTCCCGTGAAGTCCCGCCGTATTGGACTTGTGCTCATTCTGAGCGTCATTCTCGTGTTGCTAAGTCTCACACCGGTGTTGATGCGTGGCCGTATGCAACAGTCCGGCCTTCCCGTGGCGCAGGCAGAGCAAGCGGCGTTGCCAAACCTTGGTCCTGTCCCCGCGTTTTCACTCATTGATGAGTCGGGCAAGGATTGGTCCAGCGATTCTCTCAAAGGAAAAGTTTGGGTAGCTGATTTCTTTCTCACGCGCTGCCAGGGCGCATGCCCGGTGATGGCCCGGCACATGGGCGCGCTGCAGGACTATTTTAAGAACAACGATAGCGTCCGCTTCGTATCCATCAGCGTCGAACCGGAGAAAGACACGCCTGAGGTTCTGGTTTCATACGCGAAGCAATATGAAGCCGATACGACTCGCTGGAAATTTCTCACCGGTCCGATAAGCGAGATTCACCGGATGGCCGGAACAGAAGGCTTCAAAGTCGGTGTGCCCGACGACCCCATGCAGCACAGCCGCCGATTCATCCTCGTGGATGCGCAGGGCAACATGCGCGGCTACTACGAAGGCATGGAAGAGATGTCGGTGCGTGAATGCGCCGCGGACATTGAACGGTTGCTGGAAGAACAACACTGATGGCGGGCGGGATGGCGCTCGCGTGCCATCCCATCAACGCAATACGCCAACTGGATTGCCAATGGATCTCCCCACACTCCCGACGATTAACGCTACACTGAACGGCACCGCCGCGATCTTGTTGTTCCTCGGGTGGCGCGCAATCAAGGCGGGTAAACGCGACACGCACCGCAGCCTGATGGTCGCCGCGCTCGCGTGCTCCGCGATCTTCCTCGCGTGCTACCTTTATTACCATTACAACGTCGGCACGGTGCGCTATCAGGGCCAGGGCCCCGCGCGCTACCTATACCTCGCTATCCTCGGTACACATACGCCCCTCGCAACGATCATGACGCCGTTTATCCTCGCCGCGGTCTGGTTTGCATTCAAAGGCAAGTTCGACAAACACGTGCGCATCACCAAGATACTCTGGCCCGTGTGGATGTACGTTTCGATCACCGGCGTGATTATTTACTTGATGCTGTATGTTTTGCCGCAGCCGGGCGCGGGTTAGTACTGGCGGATTGCTTCAGCACGACAGGACAAGCGAAGGGAAGTAACTCGAGAATCTCCCGTGATTTGCTTAGGCTTCCCCCACCACGACAGACGCATGCGATCCAATAGTAGATTACCCGGATTCGAAAGCGTGAGTCAGACGTTTCACTTCGAGAAAGGGCGTATCTCGCGGATCAACTCCTGCAATTCCTCCCACGACATCGTTAGCCGAAGCGGCGATTATCTAATCGCATCCAGCGAGGCCTGCTTCATCATCGGCGCGACCTTTGGATTATCGATACGCACCAGCAACAAGCGCCCCTCAGCGACCTGCTGCATCTCATATAAGTCGCCGGGCTGACAATTCGGAATCAGAATTCGATTCTCTGAATCTACTTTTGCGATCACCATGGTTGGATTATCCGATACCGAGGAATCTGGAAAGTGCCAGCTACTTCGCGTCGCTGGCCCGCCTACTTCGCCTGCGCTACTCCGGGAATCCACAAGTCGGCGCACCCCTCTCGCGTTTTGATCACGCGATTGCATTCGACCGCCCACATCTCCCAGGCACCGTCGGTGTACACATTGTTTCCCGGTTTCGCGCATGCCTGGCAGAACAGGTACCACTTGCCGGCGATTTCGTAGAAGGCCGGCGTGGCGACGTGATAAATGGTGTCGTCGCTGTATAGGCCTTTCCATTCCGTCTGCAACATGGTATCGAGATCGAGTTGTGTCCAGCCTTTCACCGGATCCGTGCTCACCGCCAAGCCTGGCCGCCAGCGCGCGCCCTGATCCACGCCGACTTCAATGCAGAGCACATATGTATTCTCGATCTTCAGAATCTGGTGCCATTCGTAATACGCATTCGGTGTGGACTGAAAAATCTGGCCCATGCCGCGCGGATCATCCTTATTGAATTGGCGTGTCCACTTCTTGCCATCCTGCGAGGTCGCAAGTCGTATTCCGGGAAGGATGCCGTCCTTCCCGCGATACGAGTAGTACATGTACCAGTCCCAGCGTTTCTCTGCTTCGTTCCATTCGCGCATCACCGCCGCTTGCGACGCCATGTCCTCGTGATAGGGCGCGGCGGGTTCCGGCGCAAGCACGGGCGTGTCGCCGTAGCGTTTGATGTTTTCCGCGGTCACTTCGGAGTACCCATCTTCGCCTACAGGGCATATCGCCAGCCCGATTCGGTCCTGTACGGTGCCCGTCGTGCCCGAGTAGTAAATGTAGTAGGCGTCTTCTTCGGGGATATACAGCACGGTGTCGAGCCGGAAGCTCGCTGAATCCCAGCCAGTTGGGCCGGGACGAAACACCGGATTAGACTCGTCCTGATGCCAGGTGAACGGATCTTTGACGTCTGCCCACGCCTTGCCCACGGCAGCATACGCGCGATTCGACGCCGGCACCGCGCCGTAGAACATGATCAAGCGGCCCGGCACTTTCGGATTCGGCAAGATGCACGGCTCTTCGATTTGCTGTGACATCCACTCGTTGCTGGCGCGGGAAAGCACAATCTGCCCGCGCACCGCGGAGGAACTGGAAGTATTCGGCTCCGCGGAGAATGAAAGCAAAGGGAAGCAGACACAGCCCGCAATGACGCCTGCGAAGATCTTGATGTGTTTCCGCATTTTGATGGACTCCTATTCGCGCGTGGCGATTGCTTGGCTCGTCGTGCTTTTGCCCGGGCATGGTAATCGTAATCGGATTCTGGCGCACATTCACCAACAGATCTTTGCCCCCCAGAAGCACTGCACGACGCTTGGGGGGTGTCGCGTGGCCAATGCTCGCGCTCCTACCTTGTTGCGCAGCCGTTCCTTCTGCGCCATACTGAATTGCGTGCAACGCGGTGTTTTTTTCGCGGGGGTTTCAGCACTTTCATGCGGTGGATTGATGTAACCATTCCAATGCAACCATCAATGGTCGTATGGCCGGGCGATCCAGCATTCACCTTCGAGGCAGCAGCGCGCATCGCCGAAGGCGAGAGTTGCAACGTGTCCACGATCTCCCTGAGCACCCACACGGGAACGCATTGCGACGCGCCGTGGCATTTTGAAAACGATGGTGAAAAACTGCACGAAGTCGACACGCAGATCTTCTTCGGCGAAGCCCTCCTTATCGATTTGCCGGACGTGGAGATCATTCGTGCCAAAGATTTGCCGATAGATAAGCTTCCGCCGCGCGTGTTGTTCAAAACGCGCAACGCCGAATATCCACATGACGCCCCGTTTCTGAAGGACTATGTGGCCCTCGACGCGTGTGCCGCGCAACGTTGCGTGGATGACGGCGTCCGACTCGTCGGCGTGGATTATCTCTCCGTTGCGCCGTTCAAACAGCCGGGGCAACCCACTCACCACATACTGCTGGCCGCCGGCGTGTTCGTGGTCGAAGGCTTGCTCCTCAAAAATTTCGCCGCGGGCGTATATCCGTTTATCGTATTGCCCATGCACATAGTTGGCGCGGATGGAGCGCCGTGCCGCGCGTTCATCGGAATGGGGGAAAGCGATGGTTGAACTTTACGACATGCGCGACGTGCTCGCCGTTGTGCTTGCGGGCGGGCAGGGTGAACGGCTCTATCCGTTGACCAACGAACGCGCGAAGCCCGCGGTGCAGTTCGGGGGACAATACCGCCTCATCGATTTCACGCTGTCGAACTGCCTCAATTCGAACTGCCGGCGCGTGCTGGTGCTCGTGCAGTACAAATCCCAATCCCTCGTGCGCCACATTCGCGAGGGGTGGGGCATGCTGCCCGGCGATTTGAACGAATACATCGAGTCAGTGCCCGCGCAGAAACGCGTCGGGGAAGACTGGTATCTCGGCACGGCTGACGCGATTTACCAGAATATGTTTTCCATCGCCCCAACCAATGCGAAGGAGGTGCTGATACTTTCCGGCGATCACATTTACAAGATGAACTATGGTGAAATGATCGCGTTTCACCGCCGCAACAAGGCCGCGCTCACCATCGCCGCCCTTGAAATGCCGATTGAACAGGCGAACCGCTTCGGCGTGCTTTCCGTGGACTACACCGCGCAAGTCACCGCGTTCGAAGAGAAGCCGATGAACCCAGCGTCGCTTCCCGATCAACCCAACACGGCACTCGCGTCGATGGGCGTATACATATTCAATATGGACGTGCTGAAAGAGGCCGTGATCGCCGATTCGAAACGGCAAACCTCACACGACTTCGGCAAGGACATCATTCCGGAACTCATCAAGACCCACCAAGTCTTCGCATATATGTTTCGCGACGAGAACAAAAAGAGCGCGCAGTACTGGCGCGATGTCGGCACGCTCGATTCCTATTGGGAAGCCAACATGGATCTTGTAGACATCGATCCAATCTTCAATCTCTACGACAGCGACTGGCCGATTCGCACCCACCTGCGCAACTTGCCGCCCGCAAAATTCGTGTTCGGCGCGGAAGGCGTCCGGTTTGGCGCGGCGGTCGACTCCATTGTCAGTCTCGGGTGTATCGTCAGCGGTGGGCTTGTAAAGCGCAGTGTCTTGTCGCCCAACGTGCGCGTCAACAGCTACTCCCACGTTGAGGAATGCATCCTGTTGCAGGGATCAACCATCGGCAGGAACTGCCGCGTCCGCCGCGCAATTGTCGAACGCGACATCTACGTCCCCGAGAACACCACCATCGGCTATGACATCCGCGAAGACGCGAAACGCTTCCACGTCTCCCCCGGCGGCATCGTCGTTGTCACCGAAACCGACCTCACCCCGCGAATCCCGAACGCCGACCGAGTGCCCTATCGCGCGGGATAATGCTGGCGCGAACGCTCCGCAGTGTAACGGTTGCCGGAACACCCCGTACATTGTTACTGTTACGCGGGTCTGTGCTGCGGACTTATTCTCGGAAGGACACTTGGTGTTATGCCTGTTTGCAGTCTTACTATGTCTATCGCCACGCGCCGGCGCGCGCTTCGCGCTGCCCGTTGGTGTGCGCTCCTGT
>ERZ761602.4374-NODE-4374-length-18362-cov-4.738515_pt1 | contig 18362 bp, 15 predicted proteins | sample MGYA00512165_ERZ761602 | MGnify/ENA primary metagenome ERZ761602 (study PRJEB28899, sample SAMN02445085) | bioreactor sludge metagenome | biome: EBPR sludge; isolation source: Thorneside wastewater treatment plant | place: Australia: Brisbane, Thorneside... | reverse complement strand
GTTCAATTTCCCCATCCCCCTTTCATTGAAGAATATTTATCCATTAAAAATTGGCGATCATTCGATGCATTCGGTAAGACCATTAATGACTGCGCATTACAATTTGCTTCTAAAAAATGGTGTCTTTCAAGAGCAAGCAACTCTGATTGAAGCTCCTCGGAGATATTTGAAGGAACATTCGTTGCCTTTCTATGACGATGAAATCGCCTCTTATTTTCGACGAACCGATCTCGCCTGGTCTCAGGCAAATGCTCATCCTTTCGCATGGGGCTACGATTTAAGAATGGGGAAGGAAGTCCACACTCGACTCCCCGACGCCATCGTCGGGACAGCGGCCCTCAATAAATGTCGCGAGGCTTTACCTGCGTTTTCGATGCAACAATAGGCGATGACTTTTGCACACAAAGTAAAAGATCAGTCTTAATCATGCCTCTAAAAGTGGCACGTCCTTTGCAAAATCCTCGGTGACCCTATCGGGTGCGGAGGTTTTATGATTTCGAATTTTAGACTATTTACAATTAGACTTACTACATTGACTGGCGTGCTTTCACTTGTGTTAAGCCAATCCCAAATTCTCTATGCGGGAACGGTTCAAACCTTGCCTTCCAAGTTAGTGACTTTGAATCCTTCCAATCAGGAAATTCAATGTCGACGTCCCACAGATCCTAGCGTGAAAGATTATTTTGAAGGAAAGATTAGAGTGTATGGTGTACAAATTGCGCCCTATAGTCTCGAGTTTCCTGCTGGAGACGGATTTTTTAAGCAGATCAAGATTTTAAGTGGAACAGCGCGAGTGGGTAGCCGAACTATAGCATTTCGAATGGACCACGTGGTCTCCCCCCGCATTCTCTTCATCACGCCCTCCGTCATTGAAGCAATTGAAGCTATCGAGATGGGTCCTTACTGGATCTCCGCAAACGAAAAAATTTCGAACTCCTTCATTTCAATTCGTGACCCTAGGGATGCAGAAAGGAAATGCTTCAAAGGCTGTGGAAGTCCTCCAGATTATTTCCGATACTGGGACGTAAGAAATAATAAAAAGGCCTATCTGTTCTCTGATTGCCGATACGTGGGAAGCTTCAAATAAATTTACGTCCCCGGGCGTTTTTGGGATGGTCATATTCCTGCCTGGGCCAAACGATTGAGGTTTTTTCTGGCACTTCCTTTGCAGTTTTTGGAAATCGTGGTTTGTCTCCGATTAGATCGGAGAACGAATGTTTTTATTCCTGCTGTTCGCCAATTCTCTCATCAGCCAGATTCCTACCGATTACTCTGTGAAAGTTTTTGATACCGGGACACAGCAGGCCCTCTACGCGGGAAACTCTGTGATTTCAGAAAACTTTGCGCCGAAACGGCGCACCATTTGCACCACGCACAAGAATAATTTTCCGGGCAGCGTATTGTTTCATATTAACGGCGTTCGAAAGCGTTTGGAAAACTACGGGCCCTTTTGCATTGGCGGCGATGGCGGAGCGAATCATCGCTATCCTTGGTTGATCGGCGAGGGGAGTTATCAGCTCGTAGTGCGAGCGTATTCTGGAAAGAATGGAACGGGAACGCTCTTAAAGAAACGAACCATTCAGTTGCGGTCTACTCCTATTACCACGCCTGTGACACCTGTGCCTCCATCACCTCCTATGACTCCACCCACCACTCCGATTACTCCGATCGCGCCGATCGTCATCAATCCGATCATTCCGTCGCTCGATGCCATTCAAGTGGGTGCGAGCGAAGTGTGGATGTCGCGTGCGGAACGGAGCGCTTTAGGACTCACGAAGATGGGGGATGGCACGATTGGCTTTGCAAAAATTGGAGATGGATTTCAAATCTTTGCCCCAATGGCGAGCGGATACTTTCTCGGTGGCAGCGCTATTGATCCCGCGAATTACTCTGCTTACACGCAGAGAATTTCTGCGACGAATCTCGGCAATGTCTCGACCTGGCGCAGGGAAAATGATCCAAACCCTTTGCATAAGAGCAATCTCGCGAATGCTTTCGACCGGAATTATGGCGCAGGCGGTGCGGTGTCTTATGATGCCGCTCAAAATTTGCTTCTGCATGTGTATCACGGCGAATTTTGGCTAAACGGGGCTCAGTCTTGGCTACCATTCTATGCGGGTCTGGGTTTAGCATTCTCGCGCGATCAAGGGCGATCTTTTACGAAGCTAGGCCAGATTATCGCGCCTCGAATTCCTCGCGCTCAACGCTGCCCCTATGACATCTCCGTGGAGACGGGAGGTGGGACGCTGCTCAACAAGGGCGATGGCTATTTTTATCTTTTCTATACGGATGTGCAGTGGGTGCAGGAGTGGGGAGCCTGTGTGCTCGATCATGCCGTGGCTCGAGCAAGCGTGAGTGATGTCATGGCGGCTGTTCAGGCAGGGCGAGTTCCGTCCGGCGAACTCTTCAAAAAGTATTACCACGGAACTTTTACCGAACCCGGCGTGCTTAATCTTCAGCAACCCGAGCTCGGTGGCGGGCGCTACACGGAGATCATCGAGCGCAGTTCTCAGTACGGAAATTTTCCCTCGGTCATGTACAGCGCCCACACGCGAAGCTTTGTGATGACCCATTCTTTGGGAAATCGCGGGGGCATAGGAATCCGATTTTCCCCCGATCTCCTGCGCTGGTCGGCTGTGAAAATCATCACCCCCTCTAGTGACGCTTACTACTCGACATTGGTGAATATGGACGGGGGAGATCCCCAAGTTCTTGGCAAAGAATTTTACGTCGTTTTTCTAGACCCCTACTTTCGAGACTGGGATCAGGCCGAAATTCGCCGCGTGAAAGTCACTCTTCCGTAGAGAAGCTGTCTTAGGGAAAGGTTTTGCCCATGAGACGCAACAGTCTGCATAGGCAATGGGATAATTTTGGTCACAAATAGGGCAGGGCTTCCTAGGCCCGTAAACTGACAACGAAGTTTCCTGATACGCTTACGAGCCACGAGAGCGTGGCATTTCACCTGTTTTTCAAGCTGACAACTTTCGTTCCGAGCTCTGAGGTACGGGCCTTGCGATTTGCTGTCCTCGCCACAATGAGTCTTTAAAGGAGGTCCGAAATTTATGAAACTTTCAGTCTTGTTCTGGAGTCGATTTGCAGCAGTAGGGCTACTCGCTGCGTTTGTTACGGGTTGCGGTGATATTAAAGTAGGCGATCGAATCACATTGAATTTAGATCCAGCCACGCAACAAGCCAAAGCGGAATTGGAAATGAGCGACAATCTTGAAGTGAGTTTATCGGGATCTTTCCCTATCGATGGGGGAAAAGGCGAAGTCTATTTCGTGCCTGCCACGAAAGAGACGCCCGCTAGAATTGGCATTGCCATCAATATCGATCAACTCATCGATATTCCGGAGTTCGATCAAATTTCCGAACTTCCTTCCGGCAATAATCTACCTGTGGCGATGACTCCTCCACTTTACAAAATCCGAGTTTTAAAAAACAAAGACTTCCAGGTGGACTTTGCGGGAGCTCTCTCTCCTGAGCTTCAAGTTTCGGCTCTGGTGGGAATTGCGAAGTTTTCTTCAAAGCAATTCACAAAAAATTGCCATCGCCGCAGTTTGTATTTATGGGCCGAATGCCTCGGGCAGTCAGCCTGGAGGGATTTTCCTCGGAGGAAATTTTGGTGCTGTGATCAAGGATAACAATGCTGAACTTCTCGCCAGCGGCAATTCCTTCATGGCGATGAGCCGATCGAGTGCGCCGGCTTCCCAAATCACAAACTTTCACGAAGTGAACTTGGTTCTGGATGAGAGCGAATCCCAAGTTTGGGATCCGAAGAAAAAGTTAAAAGGCGATACCGCTATAAAAACAGTTCGAAACGTGGAGAAAGTACTTCGCGTTCGTCGATAAGAGAAAACGATAAACGACCACACCCAATTAGAACGAATATCGAAAGAGAGTGCTTCGCAATGAAGCGCTCTCTTTTTTATTTCGAGGCCATACGTTTCAAGGCTTCGGTGAGCTTTTCTTCCGCTACGGTGAGTGCAATTCGGAAAAATCCTTCACCCGCTGCGCCAAAACCGTTTCCTGGCGTAACGACGATGCCCTTTTCTAAAAGATCCGCGCAGACTTCCACGGAGCTTTTCCCTTTCGGATTGCTCACCCAGAGGTAAAAAGTCGCGCCTCCGTCAAAGACTTTGTAGCCGAGCCTTTGCAGTCCCTCGACCATCAATTTTCTTCGGTATCCATACACATCTTTTGAGGGTCCAATGAGTTCTTCATCTTTTCCATTCAGTGCATGAATCGCCGCATATTGGACGGGTTGGAATACTCCCGAGTCGAGAGTGCTCTTCATCTGGTAAAGCGCCGCAATGAGATCTTTGTTTCCTGCGGCAAATCCCACGCGCCATCCCGTCATGTTGTATGTTTTGCTCATCGAGAAAAATTCGATTGCAACTTCTTTCGCTCCAGGCACCTGCAGCAAGCAGGGAGGCAGTGCGGAATATCCTTGCTCGCAGTAGGCACCGTCAGAAGCGATGATGAATCCAAATTTCTTCGCACGATCGACGAGCTCCACATAGGTTTCAAGTGTGACGGTCGCCGATGTGGGATTGTGCGGATAATTGACGAAGACCACTTTCACGCCTCTCCAAGTATCTTCAGGAACAGTATTCCAATCGGGACGAAAACGATTCTCTTCGAGCAGCGGATAGTAAAGAGCCGTGCCGCCTGAAAGAATGGTCGCATTTGCATAGACCGGATAGGCGGGATCCGGAATGAGCGTGAAGTCGCCGGGATTCACGACCGCCTGAGTAAAGTGCGCAATGCCTTCTTTGCTTCCGATCAAAGAAATGATTTCAGATTTTGGGTCGACGGTAACGGAGAAGCGACGCTCCATCCATCGAGCACAAGCCTTCTTGTATTCATCGAGTCCCCCGTAGGAAGGGTAACGATGATTGCGACCTTCGCCAGCCGCCTTTCGCAATTCTTCGATGATGGGTGTGGGCGTGGGAAGATCGGGATCGCCAATTCCCAAATCGATGAGGTCTCGCCCTTGACCAAGTAGTTCGCGCTTTTTCTCATCGATCTGCGCGAAGATGTAAGGTGGGAGCTTCTGCAGCCGGATCGCCTTTGTTCTCTTATTGGTGCTCATGAACCCAATACCTCCTTCATGGTATAAAAACCGGGACGCTGCTTCGTCGCCCATTGAAGGGCCTTCAGCGCACCTGCAGCAAAGGGTTGCCTAGATAGCGCCCGATGGACAATCTCTAAATTTTCATTTCCAAATTCGATCCATAAACGATGTTCGCCAAATACCTCGCCTTCTCGCACGGATTGAATTTCGACCGGCTGAGACGATACCTCTTGAAATCGCTTTTCCAACTTGAGCGCTGTACCACTGGGTGCGTCCTTCTTATGAACATGATGAATATCAATAATTTTAAGTGACGATCCGATGTGACGCCCAAGGAGCTCTGCAATCTGACATGTAAGCTCGATTCCCAAAGAGAAGTTGGAATCCCACACCACGGGAATTTTCGTCGCTGCCTCTGCATACACTTCCTTAGCCGAGTTATTTTTTTCCCAACCGGTCGTACCGCTCACCAGTGGAATTTTTGCATCAACCGCCAGCGCGGCCACGGCAGATGCAACGGCGGGGTAAGAGAAATCGACGATTCCCAAACAATCCTTCCATTCGGATATTTGAAGTTCAGAAGGAGCATGTTCGCTAAAGACCTTAAAGGCATGACCTTGTTGTTCACACGCCTCTTGCAGCGCCTTTGCCATGCGGCCTCGATATCCAACGAGGGCTATGAAACTCATGTCCTGACGGTAGCCGAGGTGGCCGAGGAATCAACGCTCGATCAGAGGTTTTCTTCGAGCTTGCGGATGGCTCGCAAAGCCTCCATGTGGGACTGCGTCAAGACGGGGTCCAATGAAACTAAAGGCAGTCTGAGCTTCAAGTCTGTCTTTAGAACCTGTCCGACCGCCCATTTCGCAGGGATGGGATTCGATTCAGTAAAAAGGTGCGGGATATATTGTTGAAGTCGCGAGTCCCATTCTCTCGCTTCCGCCTCCCGGCCTTCCTTCCAGCAGGTCCAAATGTGATGGAGAATTTTTGGCGCTACATTGGATGCCACACTCACCGTACCCTGACCGCCGATCGCCCAGATGGGGAGGTTCAAGGGGTCATCCCCACTTAACAAGATTTTGCCAGGCGGTAACTCTTTAGCCACTTGGTGAATTTGCTCCATGTTGCCAGAACTTTCCTTCACGGCGACGGCATTTGGAATTTTCCATAGTTCCAACAGGGTCGAAGGCGCAATATTAACGCTCGAGCGTCCAGGAATATTGTAAATGACAAGCGGCAACTTCGTTGCCGCTGCCACTCTTTTAAAATGTTCCACAAGCCCGCGCTGCGGAGGTTTGTTGTAAGAAGGAGTGGAGACGAGAACCCCTTCTACCCCTAAATTTTCGAGACGGCGAATTTGATCGATCGTTTGTGAAGTGCCATGACTTCCGCAGGCCCCTAATATTTTGATCTTCCCTCTAAAGGACTGAGCGACAGAAAAAATTTCTTCCAGCTCCGAAGGCGTCAGCGTTTGCCCTTCACCGGTGCTTCCGCCAAAAATAATGGCGTCAATTTTGGCTTCGACTTGGCGCTCGATCAGCTGAGTGAGAATGGTCTTATCAATTCCCGTTCCCGAAGCTTGAAAAGGGGTGATGAGAGCGGTGAAGAGCCCCTTCATAAATCCTTATGCAGTAAGCGCTTGAGTACGGCGCAAAAACGGCGGCAACTTTTCCTTCTGAATGAGATCTTCATAGGTCTCTCTTTCACGAATAATAAAATGCTTTCCATCGTGAATCAGAACTTCCGCAATCTTCGCGCGAGAATTGTAATGGGAAGACATCGAAGCCCCGTAAGCCCCGCAGCTCATGATTGCAAGTACATCATTGGGTTGGAAATTTTGAATGCGTCGGGGCTTTGTGAGAATATCGCCCGATTCGCAGCAAGGTCCTACGACCGAAGCCTTGATCTTTTTATACTTGCGATAATGCACGGGCAAAATGGTGTGATAGGCGCCGTAGAGTGCCGGCCTAATCAAATCATTCATGCCGGAATCCACCACGACAAAGTTACTGGATTCGCCTCGCTTGCCGTAAAGTACGCGCGTAAGGAGCACACCGGCGTTACCAACGAGGCTGCGCCCAGGCTCCAAAATCAACGTAAGCTTTCGATCTTCAATCTCCTTTGAAAAACTCTGGGCCCATGAAGCCAAGCTCGGAGGATGTTCTTTGGAGTACATGATGCCAAGACCCCCGCCCAAATCGAGGTGCGTAATCTCAGGTTTTAGTTTTTGAACCTGATCGAGCAGTTTCAGCATTCGTTTGGTGGCGTCGACGAAGGGAGAAACAGAGGTTATTTGACTGCCAATGTGACAACCCAAACCCATCAAATTCACATTTTTCAATCGAAGTGACTGCTTAATCAAATCGAGAGCTTTCTTGTAAGGGATTCCAAACTTAGATTTCTTGAGGCCCGTCGCGATGTAGGGATGGGTCTTTGGATCGACATCGGGATTAATTCGAATACTTACGTTTGCGACCTTTCGATGGGATTTCGCTACCAAATCGATCTGCAAAAGTTCTTGCTCACTTTCAATATTGAAGCAGAGAATTTTTTTGCGAATCGCGAAATCGATTTCCTCACGAGTTTTTCCAACGCCTGAGAAGACAATTTTTTCGGGCGGCACCTCGGCTTCAAGGGCACGATAGAGTTCACCGCCTGAAACGATGTCGGCGCCAGCACCTTGCTGAGCGAGGGTTTTAATGATCGAAACGTTTGAATTTGCTTTCACCGCGTAACAAATGAGATGCGGGATGCTGCCCAAGCTTTTGGTGAGCTCGGAATAATTTTGGGTAATCACGTCGCTGACATAGACGTAACAAGGAGTTCCCACTTCTTCCGCAATTTTGGCGAGGCTCACGTGATCTGCGTGTAGAACATGGTCGCGATATCGAAAGCCTTGAAAAATTGCTGCCATCTCGATGGTATCCTAACGTCGCCCTTTAAAACTGAGCGATTAATCCACCCCTTGCGAGAATCGTGGTGTGCGATTGAGAAACGCGATCGTAAACGGACCCCGGAATGAAATGGGCAAAGCTTACTTCGGCGGTCAAATATTTGTTGAGCGGCCAAAGAGTGATTAAGTTGTATTCGACGCCATAAAACGAGCCGGCCATGTCGAAGGATTTCTTAGCGGCCATAGGAACCACGACATTTAAATAGGGATGAAAAAAGTCTGCTAAGTCGTAGCCTAATTTCAATCGCGCATAAATTGCATTCGTGATGGCGCCTGAATGTGGAGCGGTCGCAACGCCGTCGGCGGCTCCCGCAGAATTATAGGTGGTCGCGCCTCCTGGAATCGCCTCTTCAAACACAAGCATAGAAATGTCGTAGTCGCGCGAGAAGGCGACACTCTTTAAATCATTGTTGGCGGCATCACTCCCCGCAGTGCCCGACGCATAACCTGCCTCTGTGAGGAGGGAAAGTTTGGTCCATCTCCAATCGGCCCGAAGGGCCCCATTCATGGCCAACAAATCCTTGCCCACGACCTTTCCGCTAAAGAGCGCTCCTTCGGCCTGAACTCTCACACGTTCAAACTGATGGCTCAGATAAAAATCGAAAGCCCAAAAATTTGACTTCGCACCATTTAAGCCTGAGCCTGCGGGAAGGTTGTATTCGTCTTGAGCGTTGAACGATAGGAAGAGGCCAATGTCTTGGTTTTCCGTCTTTCGACCGAACATCAAAAAATATTCGTAAAAATCATCATTCGATTGATCGAGCGCGCCTTCGACCATCCATCCCACGCCAGGGCGGACGTAGTAGGAGCCAAAGGAAGTATCAAACATAATGCGGTCTCGCGTGCTGCCCACTTCTTGCCAAGCATCGTCACCGGCATTTGCAAAAATACCCATGCCCCAATGATTCGGCATTCGTCCCGCCTTTATGGTGCCGTAAGGGATATCGAACTCGCCCCAAACGCGCCTCAATTGAAGGGGAGTGAGATCCTGAGAATCCAGCAATCCATCTGGCGAATAAGCGCCCCCAAGTGCTGAGGTGTTGTAACCCGCTACACTTCGGCCGACGGTCGCTTCCGTTTCAGTCGGATCAAGGGCCCGATCGTTGGTTTGGGCGGGGTTTTGATAGGACCGAGTTCGAAGTGGGTCCTTCCCAAGAACTCCATCGAAGAAATTAAAGGAAGATCGTATGCGTATTTTATCGGTTACATACATCGTCGGATTCAATCGAAACCGCATGTCTGCAAATGCACGGATTTCAGGATTCTTGCTGCGATCTAAATCAAGATTGTAGTGGTAGTTTGCGCGAGTACGAAAATAGCCTTCCCAACCAACGTCGAGAGCAAAAAGTTGAAAAGGAATGGAGAGGAAGACAACTCCGACCACGAACGAACGGATGCAATTCGAAAGCATGATGTCCAGTTTTTAGAACTCGCCTAGGTCTTTGTCATCGAAAAAGGCGGAGAAATCGGCAGGATTAAAAGAGTTACAAAAAACTATTGCCTTCAGAATCCGGTACCGATCAAAAGCTCGTTCCAATCTGGAAGTAGATCTGCTTTTCGTTATCCGAAACCACGTTTCTCCCTTTCAGATAAAGGACATGCCCGTAACCTAGGCGGAACGTGATCGGTGGAGCGTAAAGCACCGAGATGTTCGAACGTAATTCCGCTCCAGCCGTCCATGTAAACCTCTTCCAGGAAAACTTCTCGGGCAAATCGCGAGTCAACACTTCGACGTAGTTGTAACCGTGCTTCCACTGAAATGCTTGACCCCCGTCGGTGAAGACGGCGGCATGAAGATTCTTGAGCCAAAGGGGGGCAGTCCCAAACCCGGGCAAAGTCCGGACGAGCGCGAAGCGATACTCGAGTGAGCCTGAAACAAATCCCTCTCCATCGAGGTGGGAGGTGGGAAGACCGCGTAAGGCAAAACTGCGACGGCCCACGGAGGTAAGAAGGCTCTCTCCAAAGCTTCCCCCCAGTTGAAACGTTCTTAGATAATGAGGTTTAAAAAACTGAAGCCCGCCTCCGGCTTGGGTGGCAAATCCATGCGAACGAGAAAAGCCTAAGAAATATTTGGCGTTCGCCCACGTGGAAAGGTTTTTGAATTTTCCGGTAGGGACATACTCCGTCGTCCAATGGGCCATGTAGCCCGCCCCAGGAGTAATTGCTTCAGGAGCCATCGGAACCTTGGAGCCATATTGAATATTGAGAAGGCCCCCGTAGGCATTGCCGGCCTCGGGACTAAATTTGACATTCGTGAACGTCTCGCCAGTCCGAGTAAAAGTCACGCTGCCCTCACCCGCGATTGTTCCAGCGGGATAAGACGTCAAGGGTTCTCGCCTTTCGAAAAAAAAGCTCGCCGATAGCGTGAGGTCTGTTCTTTTCCCGTCCCACGTGGGATTCGTTCCGAGCGTCAAAGTGCCATTATAGGTTCGCTCGTAATAGAAGGGGTAAAGATCAGTCGTAGAAGCGGGTGCATGAATTCGTCCAAAATTAGCGATACCTGCTGAGCCTGCCAGCGAGATGTCCACGGGATGGAGGCCCGAATAGGAATAGATAAGTCCGCCACCGGGACGCTGAGGCGTGAAAAGGTGGTAAGCATAAGCTAAGTATTGATGACGCTGAAGCGGATCTGCACTAGCCGTTTGCAAGCCCACTGCGGAATCGTGCTCCGTGTAAAAGAAAAAGGGTAAAACGAATCGGGGCAGAAGAGTATTTCCAACTCCATAGTCGGAACTCGGTAGTTGTTGAGTGTTTTCCGGATTCTTAGTGACTGGAACCGCCCCTGAAGGTGCAGCTTGAAAGGAGGTAACTGGGCTCATGGGCGCAGATTTAACGTCCAAGAGTTTCAACTCGAATCCATCGGCATGAAACTGACCGAGCGCAACAGTGGTGGAGTTGATCGTGGTGGGCCAATAGGCCCCCGTAAGAAAATCCGTCATTTGCGTTAACGTCTTCGAGCCGCGATCAAAGACATAGATGTTCGGAACCTTGACATCGAGTGATCCGAGTTTCCTTGCGCTTGAGAAAAATATTTTTGAACCGTCGGCGGAATAGGTAGGGCTTCGATCCTCTTCGGCATCGTACGTGATGCGCTGAATCGCTTTGGTTGCAAGGTTCATTTCATAGATGTCGAGAAATCCATTTTGTTCCTTCCAGGTAAAAGTCAGATATTTCCCATCCGGCGAGAGGTGCGGTTTAAAAAGCACATCATAATTGGGAGCTTCCAAGAGAGTTTCTAATTTCTCTGCGGATCTCAGAGGAAATGTCTTTTGCCATTCCTGGGGCTCTCGCGGAAGACGGAATCGAACTAAGCTCGTCCGATAGTTCTTCAAGCGGATGGCATAGACCCACTCTCCATCGGACACTGCATCTCGAAGTCGCATGCCCCGCGTGAGCGTCCACTGCTTTTTCGCTTCAAGGTCGTATGCGTAGAGGTCACTGAATGTTTTGTGAGGGGTATCTGGAGTGATGCGGGAATAATACAATTTACCTTTTGCATAGGTGACTCGGCTGGGAGTTCCGACCATGGCCACCTTTTCAATGGGATTATTTCCTTGAAGGGATATCTTCCATACCCCCTTTTTCTCTTCGCGTTCAAGAGGAGCGTAGAGAAACTCTCCTCGTTCATCCGCCACAGGTGTGCCTAGGAGCGTCGTATTCTTACCTAAGCGTAAGTCTTTCACTTGCGTTCGAGACGCGTGAGCCTTTTTCATGGCCTGAACCTTTTGAAACTCTTCGAGCTTCCATTCCTCCCAAAGCCGAGTGAACGACTTTCCGAAGACATCATTTGTTGAGAAATTAAAAAATCCCGGCGCAAGGGTTGCGCTGGTGGCCTTTGTTATTTCAAAGAGTTTTTCTTCTCCATAACGGTTCGCGAGAAATTGATGGAATCCGATCCCATACCAATAGGCAGCATTTCCGTAAGGCCACTGATCGTGCCAGTAAGTCGCGCGATCAATGCTCACGAACTTGTCCTCCAAGCTCGCAGTTCTTAAATACATCTGGACGAAGGGGGAGCGCCCTCGGCCGCCTTTCGTTTCGGTCGTCTCATTCCACTCTGCCAATCCTTCAATGGCCCACTGCTGCTGCACGGCGTTAGGAACCCAAAGCCGCCCTAAAATATAGCGGGGAATCCGACCCATGCCTTCGACCCGGTCGATGTGAACCGTATGCGTAAATTCATGAGTGAGAAGCGTGGTGAGCCAATCATCATAAGAATCCAACGAAGAATCATCCGTAGGAGGAGGGGCCATGAGATAGATGGTATTGTAAGGCAGGGGTGTCGCTAGGCCATTGGATTCGTCCGTATTATCGACCAAAACCAGATGGGTTTTGGCGAAGGGCTTATAGGAAAATTTCTTTGTGATCCGTTCATAAATAAATTCCGCTCGCGCGGCGAGTCGTTGAGCCTGCTCTTCACTGGGAGCATCGTAATGAATATAGAAATGAGTGGTTTGAATCGTGCGGTAGTCGGCATGAGGATCGAAATCCAGAAATGAAAACTGAGCGCTTAGGGCTAAAGCGATTTGAGTCAAAAAATAAGTCATCATCATATTATCGTAAAAGCGTTACCGCTCCCTCCAAAACTCGGACGCGCATGGGCAGAAAGCCCCACGTGTCTCCGTCAAAATCCATACGAACTCTCTTCGCGATGGTCGTGCTTGGTTCAATCAATATCTCCTTCGCTTGCCAACGGCGCACGAAAGAAAGATTTTTAAAATTTCCTGCAAATAACGGAAAGATGCTCAGCAGATAACGGAATGAAAATGTTTTGAGCATCACGGACACTTCGAATTGACCATCGATCACTGAAGATTCGGGCGAAAATTGGAGACCGTATCCCGCATACCGCCCGTTATGCACGAGGGTCGTGAGAATGGGTGCATTGGTGAGCATGCGTTGGCCATCGATCTGGATATTCACATCGGGGTGTCGATAGAAAAGTAAAAGCCGAGTGAGCAAACGTAAAAAATTAAACCGCGATCGCGAGACTCGGTAATCCTGACTAAGTTTTGCGACCATCGTCGAACTGAGGCCGCAACCCGCGCAATTGATGAAGAGCCTTCTTACCTTTTGACCATGGTCTCCCGCGAATTCAATTTCTCCCAGATCGAGTTTCTCTTCTTGGACCGTGCCCTTTAGATAATTGTCTAAAAACTCCAAGAATCCCTTCTGCAGTCGCAATGTGCGCGCCGTATCGCCCGCTTGGAGTTCGGGATAGAGAGTGATCTTGGGAGTTCGTCCACCTCCCAAAGAAGCGCGATAGAGGCCATTGACCATCTCGCTCAATGTGGAATCGCCGCCGACGCAGACGAGGAGCTCTGCTCCGTCTTGAATAGCTTGCCGAGTGAGAATTTCAGCGTGAAACCGTCCGCGCGTGATATGGACTTCAAAATCTTCCGTCACTGCCTGAATTTTCTTTTCTTCGTAGGGCCATTGTAGACCGATAGAAGGACGAAGGGGGTTCACGATAAAATGAATTCGCGCCACGACTTTCACCATTCTAGGGCGCTGAGAAGTTGTGGGTCGAGCTCAAACTAATGGCTTCAGGTGAAGCTCAGTCCATTGCTTAAGATCGATTTTGGACGGCGCCTTAGTCATCGGACATTGTCCGCGCTGTGTCTTCGGATAGGCTATGACGTCTCTAAGGCTTTCACCACCGGCGAGTAACATCGCGAATCGGTCAACGCCGAAGGCCACACCGCCGTGTGGCGGAGCGCCAAAGGAAAGAGCATTCATGAGAAATCCAAATTTGGTTTCAATTTCTTCTTCCTTAAGACCGAGAACTTTAAATACTTTCTTTTGCATGTCATTGCGATGAATACGGATCGACCCTGATCCCATTTCCATCCCATTTAATACCAGGTCATAGCAGTCGCCGTAGGCCGACCCTGGATCCTCAGCAAATGTCTCCGCAAATTCAACTTTGGGAGCCGTGAAGGGATGGTGTTCGCTGACCCAACGATTTTCCTTTGGATCCCACTGAAAAAGTGGAAAATCGACGATCCACAAAAACTGCCATTCGTCTTCTCGCAGAGCTTGTAACTTTCTTCCAAGATGCAGACGAATATTTCCAAGAGAATCGGCGACGATTTTTTTGGTATCCGCGCAGAACACCAATACATCGCCCGATTTTGAACCGGTGGCGGCAATTAAGGCATCTTTCTCTTCAGCGCTTAAAAATTTAGCAATGGGAGACTGCCAGCCCTTTTCATGGTCTTTGGGATCGTTAAGCTTCACCCACGCGATCCCCTTTGCTCCAAACTCTTTGCCAATCGGGGTGAGGTCATCCAAATCTTTTCTGGAAAGTTTTTCTCCTTCGGGCACGCGAAGGGCTTGCACAAGGAGTTTTTTCTCATACGCGTCGCGAAAAACTTTAAAATCCGAGCGAGCGAAAATATCGGTCACTGTTTTTAGTTCCCACGATAGACGCAGATCCGGCTTGTCGGAGCCATATTTTTCCACCGCTTCTCGGTAGGGCATGCGGCGGAAAGGCGTGGAAATATCGATTTGTTTGAATTCCTGCCAAACTCTTTTCCAAAGACCTTCCATAATTCGGAAAATATCTTCTTGGGTCACGAATGACATCTCGAGGTCAAGCTGGGTGAATTCGGGTTGACGATCCGCTCTCAGATCTTCGTCTCGAAAGCAGCGAACGATTTGATAGTAGCGCTCAAAGCCCGCCACCATGAAGAGCTGCTTAAAGAGCTGCGGCGATTGGGGAAGGGCATAAGCTTCTCCCGCGTAAAGACGAGAAGGAACTAGATAGTCTCGAGCTCCTTCCGGCGTCGACTTCGTCAAGAATGGCGTCTCCAAATCGAAAAAATTTAAGCCGTCCAGATATTCTCGGATCACCTTTGTCATCCGCGACCGCAAGAGAAGCGGCGCTTTCGCGATAGGGCGTCGCAAATCTAAGAACCTGTATTCCAGACGCACCATTTCATTGGTCGTGATGGAATCCTCAATTTCAAATGGAGGAGTCTGCGAGGTATTGAAAATCTCAAAGTGAGTGACCAGCACTTCGACAGCGCCCGTCTTCAACTTGTCATTCCGCATGCCTTCGGGCCTCATGCCTACTTTTCCACGAACGCCGATACAGAATTCGGATCGCAGTTGATCGGCAATGGCGTGTGCATCTTTATTCACCTGCGGGTTGAAAACCACTTGGGTTAAACCTTCAATATCGCGCAAATCGACAAAGATAACTCCACCGTGATCGCGCCGATTCTGGACCCATCCCATAAGGATGACCTCTTGACCGACGTGGGCGCTGGTCAATTCTCCATTGTGATGACTTCTTCTGAGTTCGTGTAAAAAGCGTTCCATGGCTATGTTCTTAAAGAATCAGCCTAACCGAAGGTCCCAGGTAGACGCCACGACGAACTTTGCGCGATAATCATCAAGTTATGTTTCACTGGTTTCGGGCTTCTTTGTTTTTCGCTTTGACCGTTTTAGTTTTGACGGGATGCCCACCCAAAAAAGAGTTGCCGACCTTCGGGCCGAACTACCAGACACCGCAGTTGGCATTTGAATCCTGGCGAAATGCTGTGATCGGACTGAATTTGGAGAATATTGTCCGAAGCTATTCCAAGGATTCTCAGGCGGGCTTGCGCCAAGAAATTAACGAGACAAGCCCAGAGGGTCTTAAGGCAATGCAAAAAGAGACGGCCGAGACCCAATTTGAAATTCAAAAGGTCGTCTTTGAAACCAATCGGGCTTATCTGCGCGTTCAACGCACTCGCGATAAAGAAGTCGAAATTGAGATCGTCAATATGGTTCGCGAAGGCTCCGATTGGAAGCTTTTGCCCTAATACCTTTCGCCGTACTATTTTCGCTTAGCGTGAATCACGCTGAGGGCGGCAGCCTGAATATTTTGCCGATTGAGACCGAGGCGTTTGAGCTTATCGTGTAAAGTACTCGGAGGAATTTTTAAGAGAGCAGCCACTTTCGTTTGATTAAATTGGTGGCGGAGGAGGAGGTTGATAATTCGTTTTCGCTCTGCGGGATCGATCTCCGTTGCAGAAGGGTATTGCACAAAATTGAGGCCTTTTACGAAATGAAAGTGAGTGGGCCGCAACACCTTAGAAGCTCCGGGCCCACCCGCTTTCATTTCAAGCTCCACACAGGCTCGTTGTAAAATGTTTCTGAGCTCTCGAACATTCCCCGGAAAGGAATAATTTTTAAGGACGCTCGTGAGTCGCTTATCCATTTGAATCTCAGGATTAATCTTCTTTAAAAGATGAGGAATGAGAACTTCCAAATCTTCCATGCGATCGCGGAGAGGTGGCAATTCAATCGGAACGACATGCAATCGGAAGTAAAGATCTTCGCGAAATCGCTGCTGCGCTACTTCATCTTTCAGATTTCGATTCGACGCAGAAACAATTCGTACGGAAACCTTGATGGTTTGATTCGATCCTAGGCGACGAATTTCTCCATTTTCTAGAGCTCTGAGTAACTTCGCTTGGATGTCTAGATGGAGATCTGCAATTTCGTCTAAAAACAATGTGCCGCCATTTGCCGCTTCAAAAGCGCCAATTCGCTGCGCGGTCGCGCCGGTAAAGGCCCCTTTTTCGTGACCAAAAAGTTCGCTTTCTACGACATCTTTTGCAAGAGCGGCGCAGTTGATGGCTACAAAAGGACCTCGGAAGCGCTGGGAAAATTCATGCACGGCCCGAGAAAGAAGTTCCTTTCCCGTCCCCGTTTCTCCATGAATGCATACAGCGGCATCGGTGCCAGATACAGCCTCCACCAAAGCGAAAGCCTTCTTCATCTTTGCGTTCGTGGAAACCAGGTCCATAAATTGATGCGTCTTCTTCGGCTTCAAACTTACTTCCTTTTTGTCGACGACAAATTTAAGCGAGCAAGAGCCAAAGCGAATTGTGGAGGCTGTTTCCAAAATACCTCGTTGGACGCGGACGTCATTGACGGAAATTCCATTCGTTGAATTCAAGTCGGTAATTACGAATTCATTGTTCGCCGTATATTCAATTTGCGCATGAAACTGAGAGACATCATCAAAGGGAAGACAGAGGTCGTTGGAATCGTGAGCTCCCAACGTAAGGCCTTGCGCCGCCAAAGGGCGTTGTTTCCTTTCCCCCGTCTCCGGATCGCTCCATTCCAATTGAGCATTTCCCAAGATCACTTCGTTTTTTTCCGAATCGATTTTAAGAAATTGCGTGGGCCGGTTGCCAAGGACCAGAGTTTTTTCTTGGCTTGAAGGAGCGTGATTCCAGCTTGCCGTCATCGTAAAAAGTCTGCCGAGACGGGAAGTCTGATTTTCCTTCAGTGCTGCCTTTTCAATTCGTAATTCGGCATCTTCGTCCGATTCGCCCGCGGGCGTCTCAAGATAGACACCGTTTTTTGAAAGATCTTCGATGATCCACCTATCGTTCTTGTATGTAAGCGCACAGTGCTCTCGAGAGAGCGTGGGATCATCTAATCTTAGATCGCAAGTGGGCGCTCGTCCGAGCACGATTCGAGTTTTATGAAGGGTGGTAGAAAATACGGGTTCGCCCAAACGGGATAAACGAATCGTCAGCACGGGGCCTCATAGCCGACCCCCTGAAGGGTGACAAGAGGGCTCAATTTCTATGCAAAGCCTGCGCATAGGTCCGAAGGGGGGCCTCAAACGGGAGGCTGGCGCAGGCCCCAATCTTGCAGAGTAAGACTTTGAATTGCTTGAGAATTATGAGTATTGAATCCCTCGTGAAACGATTCCGAATTAGCCTTCTAACTTTAGGCCTAGCCTATGCGGGCGCCAATACTTCACTGAGAGCAGGTGATGGAGACGATCCGCTTCCTATTAAGCCGGTTCCTCCGTGTCACGAGGTCGTCAATCATTTGAAATCGCAGCAACAAGAGAGTGCAAAACAAAAGAAAGCGGCCGAGGCTTACGGCTCAACGGGTGATCGAATGTATCCCCGCCCTCCGGACGACTACGTCTCCGATGGGCAAAATGAACTCATCAAAAATTTACCGCCGCATGTGCACTATTTAGCGACGCGTTATGAAATGAATGGCGCGGACCTCAAACTTCTGATGGAGAAGGTCTTTAAACACAACGTGAATGACTTCCGAATTACATTTGCGGAAGGGCCGGGCGCAATTTTGGAAAGAATTAAAAGAGCGAATTTGACCTATCAAGATATGCGATATTTACAGTCGCGAAAATTTACTTGGTGGCAGTAAAATAGCACCTCATGAAATGCATTCTCACGGTCTCTTTCATTATTTTTTCAGCGTTCGTTTTTTTGTCTTGTAAGAAGTCATCTTCTTCGAAACCTGCTTCAGAAAGCTCCGCTTTGGAAGCGCCAGATCTGGCGGCTCTTGTCA
>ERZ761602.4372-NODE-4372-length-18365-cov-10.243583_pt1 | contig 18365 bp, 16 predicted proteins | sample MGYA00512165_ERZ761602 | MGnify/ENA primary metagenome ERZ761602 (study PRJEB28899, sample SAMN02445085) | bioreactor sludge metagenome | biome: EBPR sludge; isolation source: Thorneside wastewater treatment plant | place: Australia: Brisbane, Thorneside... | reverse complement strand
CCAAGGCCAGCCTCGAAGCGGCCACCCGCTACCTCGCTTTCTGCCTCGGCCCGCAGGGTATCCGCGCCAACGCCATTTCGGCCGGCCCGATCAAGACCCTGGCCGCTTCCGGCATCGGCAATTTCTCGCGCCTGCTCGCCTACAACGCGCACAACGCGCCGCTGCGGCGCAACATCACCATCGACGAAGTCGGCAACGCCGCCGCCTTCATGCTCTCCGACCTGGCCAGCGCCATCACCGGCGAGATCATGTACGTCGATGGCGGGCTGAACACCACGGCGCTCGGTAACGCGGATCCCATGCCCGGCTGAGCGTATGCACTCCGGCGCGACAGCGCCGGTGGCAAGCCTCGCACCTCGCGTCATCGGGTCAGACTTTCCCCGCGTCATGGGGTCAGATCTTTCCCCGTGCCTTGGGCAAACAGTGGAGAGGCCTGGAAAAGGGGCCAAGCTCAATTTCACGCCCGTTACCACCGCCTCGTCTACGAAGAATTGAGTGATAAGGACTAAAAGACCAGTTGACCAGGTGGGGTCATCGTTAACTTCGTTAACAGAGCCAACAGCGACGTTAATGTAACTGCTAACGCCGTGACAGCCAACTTGCGATGCTTGCGAGAGTTCTTGCCGATAAACCCGGTGTAGACCCCGAGAATGTGTAAGGAGACCGCGTCGTAGGTGTCGAGTAGTAGCAGTTCACGCTCCGCTGACGCAGCAGGAAGCCAAGAATCAATGGTTGCAAGAGTGGCTCCGAGCGCGACGATGACACTGATGATCGCGTGAAACCCACGGGTCCTGTCATCGAACTTAAACCTGTTCATGCCGAATGAGAGCTTGGCCCCGATTGCTTCAACGAAGCGCTCAAGCGGGGTTGGAGGAGCGACACCAAGCCTGGCGTAGAGGTACTCTGTGAGTGGTTCGCAGTCTCGTCGAAAGCTTGAGTGCCGGATCTCAATCGCGTTGCTACGCAACACGCTAGCAAGCCCGCTCGGAAGGAAGCTCGCATGGGGCATCGCAGCACCGTCGACGACCACTGGAAGAAGTGGGATGTTCAATCTGGCTGCGGAGAGAAGCTCAAGTGTTACGTAGTCATTTGCGTCGCCGAGTTTGGTGCCTGATGTCGAACCCTCCAACCACTGCCTTCCAATAACCACAACAAGCACGGCCGCTATGGAAAGATTGTTCTCGATGACGGTAACAAAATCCTGACCGGCGGCGATGTTCTCGATATCGAGAAAGATCTGCCCTGGAAAGTGCTCCTCAAGCGCATCGCGAAGCCGCGCCGCCGTAGGGCCAGTGTCTGCCCGCCTATAGCTGATGAATACGCGGTCTTTCACGGTTGTTCTACAAGTGCGAGGTGCAGACCGCAAATAGTGACGCCCGACGGCCAAGCTCAGCCGACACGAAACCGTGCAGCGGTTGAGTGGTCGGCTGGAGCACCTTGTTGGGCCTCACGACTGATCACCTCGATTGCGCCGACGGGTAGCCACAGCCTTCTTCGCGGTTGCGCTACGCTTGCGGGTAAGCGCAGCTTTCTTGCCAGCATCTTTCATTCGCTTGGACCATGTGACGATTTTCGGACGATCTCGCATCTGAATGATGGTTTCATTCGATATCAAATCAAGATCGAGCATCTTGTGACAGTTCGGACAAAGAATAACGAGATTGCCGATTTCGTTGTTGGCGCGTTGACCATCAATGTGCGCAACCTCTAGTACAGCCGGGATGCCGAAACCGCAGTGAGCGCATAGCGGTTCGTACACCTCGAATGCCATTTTTCGGTAATTGACGCGCGTCGTCATTGTGGATGCTCTTATGGGGTTTGTGTGGAGAAAGAGAAAAGGGGCCAGGCTCAATTTCACGCCCGTTGCCACCGCTTCGTCTGCCCATGATACGCTTTTCGTATACCACGTCGTCGCCGTACCCATCTTGACGGTCTGCCCCTGCACATCGTGCAGCGCGGGCACAACCGCAACGCCTGCTTCCTCAGCGAAGGCGATTACCTCGCCTACCTTGACTGGCTGGACGACGCCCTCAGACAAACTGGCTGCCAGCTCCAGGCTTACGTCCTGATGACAAACCATGTCCATCTGCTCGTCACACCGGAGAAGGCAGACGCTATTCTGGGAGTCCTCATCTCCCTCGGGCGGCGCACGGGCACGCTCTGGGACAGTCGCTAGAAGTCTTCGCTCGTGCAGGCCGATACCTACCGACCTGCTCGCGAGCATCCGCTACATCGAACCCAACCCGCTTCGCGCCAGCATGGTCGAAGATCCGGCGGACTACCGCTGGAGCAGTTACCGCGCCAACGGGTTCGGCCAGACCGACCTGAAACTCAGCACGCACCCCGTCACCTCGAAATCGCCCACGACGCCGGCGAACGCCAGGCCAGCTATCGCCAGTTGTGCCACGCCCCGCTTGACGGAGAAGCCATGGCCGACATGCGGCTCGCGCTCAATCAAAGCCTGCCGCTTGGCGACAGCCGCTTTCACGCCGAAATCGCACAGACCCTCGGAGAACGACGCCAAGCTCGGCCACGCGGGCGACCACGCAGCAATGGCGAAGACTCTGCGGATGCAAGACAACAACAACCGGCTTTACTGGCGGACGAGACTCGTGGCGAAGGTACAGCAAGATAAGGGAGCCGTGCCATCGCTGCGTTTTGGCAGCGTCGTTTCTTTCGTAGCGTAGACGACAAAACTGAGCCTGGCCCCTTTCTCCGCTTTCTCCCAGGAAGTGCTCGGGGAGCCATTCGGCAGGCCTTCCCGCAAGTCCTGAATAATGCCATATGAATGTCCATGCTTGACGGCTGCACCCGGTGCCGGCGATACTACTGCCTGATAACACATTGGATTCCCCCATCCGTTTATCATTTTTTCTTCGAGATATCGACGACGAAGAAGCCTCAAACCTCGGAGAAAGCGAAGCGATGATGGCAGTTTGCAGGCACGCAGTAAGGGTGGCGATGGCGGTCGTCCTTGTCACCGTTGTGGTTCTTGGCGGTGAAGCCGGCGCGGCGGAGAAGCAGGAAACCGTGACCATCGCGTCGGGCCGGGTCGGCGGCCTCTATCACCCGGTCGGTGGCGTGATATGCAAACTCGCCCAGGAAAGCCTTGACCGGCACGGCGCCAGTTGCACCGTTGATATCTCCGGGGGATCCATACCGAATATCAAAGACCTGCGAAAAGGCAAGGTCGACCTTGCCATGGTCCAATCCGACCTGCAGCAGGATGCCTTCGCCGGGACCGGACCGTTCGCGGATGAGGGCCCCTTCGAGAAGCTGCGCTCGGTTTTCGCGCTCTATGTCGAGCACTTCACGGTTGTCGCCCGCGAGGACAAGGACATTGAAACTTTCGAGGATTTGAAGGGCAAGCGGGTTTATGTGGGCGGCACTACCTCAAGTCGGCGCGACGCTGCGGATGTGCTGATGGAGGCCCACGGCTGGACGGGCGAGGAGGTCAGCTTTGTCTCCGAGTTCAAGGGTGCCAACCTCGCCGAGGCCTTATGCGAAGACGAGTTCGACGCCTTCGTCTACACGATCGGATATCCCAACCCTACGGTCAGGGAGACGACGATGCTGTGCGACGCAAACCTGGTGAAGGTTGCCGATCCAATCCTCGAGAAACTCAACCGGGAGAACCCGTTCTACGTGGGCTCGGTGATTCCGGGCGGCACCTATAGAGGGAATCCCCGCGATGTTCCAACGGTGGGCGTGGTAGCGACGCTGGTGACGACGGCCGAGGTGCCCCCGGAGGTGATCTATGAGATCACCAAGGCCTACTTCGAAAACCTGGGATTGCTTCAAGCTCTGTCGCCGTTGTTTCTGTCCCTGACCAAAACCGAAATGGTCAAGACGGGTCTGGCCGCGCCCATCCACGAAGGTGCATTGAAGTACTTTTCCGAAGTCGGCCTCAAGTGATCCAGGACCTCTCTCTTGGTGATTCTCAAACAGGAAGCCTGCGCCCGCATGTTCGGACCGGCGTCGCCAGGGCGGCAAGCACTGCGCTATCCATGGAGCGGATGGCAGGCATTGAAGAACGGACGAACATGATCAGGATTCTCTTTCGGCGGCTTCGCTGGCTATTGCTTTTCATCCTGGTGCTTCTCGCGCCTCAAACGCTAGCGCAACCGGGCCATCTTGGCGCGATCCTTGGCGCGATCGAGGATCCGTATCCATTGCGGTCGGCGGATACCTCGAGTCCGCGCGACACCTTGCGAACCTATATGCGCGATATAAGCACAGCCGTGGACGCCTGGCAGAGCGACAAGCCCCGTACCGACATCGCCAGGCCACTCTTGCGAGCCGCTGATACGATTGACTTCGGCGGCTTGCGTGGCGTCGATCGTCTCGCAGACATGACCATCAAAATGATTCTGCTGAAAGAGATTCTCGACCGGGTCGAACTGCCGCCGTTCGAAGACATTCCGGACGATGAAGAGGCTGCGGAACAGGGGATCGTGCGCTGGAGCATCCCCAACACAAAGATCGAGATCGCCAAAATTTCTGAGGGACCCAACGCTGGCGAATTTCTCTTTACCAAAGAAACCATCGAAAATCTCGATGATTATTACGCGCTGGCCAAGGATCTTCCCTATAAGAAGGGAGCATCTGTCGGACTATACGAAAAAGTCCTTTCCAGTCCCGGCGTTTTGCTGCCGAGAGAGCTTGCCAATAATTTTCCTGATTGGGCGAAAGAAATTGTTCTTGGCCAAGGGGTATGGCAGTGGATTTCCATTTGTTTGCTTTTCATCATTTCAGCAGCAATTATCCGGTTTCTGTATCGTCAAGGCGCCCGCTGGGATGAAAGACACCGAATTTCTCGCCCGTCCGTCAGATTTGGCGTGCCACTTGCTCTGCTTGCGTCTTTTTTCATTGCACATCTTATCGGCTTGGCGTCTTTCACTGCGATTGGTCTCTTCGAAACCCCATATGTGGTCGTTTCTACCATCGCACTGGTCGTGAAGATCGGTAGCCTCGCTGTGCTCGCTGTCGTCCTTGCGGGTCGGCTTGCCGACAGCGTCGCTTTCAGTCAAGAGAACTCGGCGCAGAAACGTCGTGTTGACCCGGCCTTGCTGAGGGTCGTCTTTCGCTTGGTGAGTGTGGTCGTTCTCGCCTACCTGGGCATCTACGCGGCGGAAACCGTCGGCATCCCGATCGCCCCGCTGGTGGCCGGTCTCGGTGTCGGCGGCCTGGCCATCGCCCTCGCCGCCCGGCCGACCCTGGAGAACATCATCGGTGGTCTGACCCTGTTCGCGGACCGGCCGCTGCGGGTCGGCGACTTTTGCCGTTACGGCGACCAGATCGGCACCGTCGAGGAGATCGGTCTGCGCTCGACACGGATTCGCTCGCTGGAGCGAACCATCGTTACGGTCCCCAACGCCGAGTTCTCGCAGATGAAACTGGACAACTTCGCTGCGCGCGACTTTCGCTTGCTTAAGGCGGTTCTGCAGCTGCGCTACGAAACCACCCCGGACCAGCTGCGCTACGTCCTGGCGGAACTGCGCAAACTACTTCTTGGTCACCCCAAGGTGACCCCGGTGCCGGCGCGAGCGCGCTTCGTCGGCTATGGCGCATATTCCCTCGACATCGAGGTTTTCGCCTACTTGCAGTGCCAGGACCAGGACAGCTTTCTCGCCATCCAGGAGGACATCTTTCTTCGTATCGCCGACATCGTGAAGGACGGCGGTAGCGGCTTCGCCTTCCCTTCGCAGACCCTATATTTCAGGCGCGATGAAGGGGTCGATGGCGAACGCGGTCGCGCGGCTGAAGTCAAGGTGGAAGACTGGCGCGTAGACGATCGATTGCCGTTCCCCGACTTCGATCCAGGCCTGCGCCGGGAAATCGAAGACACCCTCGATTACCCGCAGAGGGGCGCTCACGACTATAGACACCGCAAGGGTCGCTCGGACGATCCGCCGCCGGGGCCGCAAATTCCGCCGGCACCCGAGCGCAAGAGCATGGCGCGATGGCTCGGCCTCGGCAGCAAACGAAGCTAGTCACTGCGTCTCGCGGCTGCGGACAGGATGCAGCCGCCTCTACCGTGATTCAGCGGACGCGGCGCAAACGCTGCCGCTGAACATTCGCTACTGAAAAAACAGAAGCTTCTCAGACGACCTCTACCGAGGACAGCACAGACATGGAATCCCCCTATCGACATACCGCCGCCTCCGGACTCGCCGCCATGGCGCGCAGCGCCGCCCCTGCCCTGCTGGCATTGGCCATCGCTGGCTGCGCCGGCCCGCCGGTGCTGGAGCGTCAGGTACTTGGCTACGACGAAGTCACCAGCCGCCTCGACCAAAAGCTACTGCTGCTGAACATCGCCCGCACCGACAACGGCATGCCGGTGCATTTCACTTCGACCTCGACCATTGCCGCGACCTTCAACTGGACGACGACGCTCGGAGTCGGCGGCGAATGGCACCGCAGCTCGGGCGACAGCTTCCTGGGCCTGAACGTCGGCACCGGCGCCTCCGAGAACCCGACTTTCAGCATTCATCCGCTCTCCGGGCAGGCCTTCACCGAGCGCATTCTGACACCATTCAAGGATCAGGCCTTCGAGTTCCTGGTCTTCCAGGGCGGCGCCATCGACCGCGTCATGCGCCTGCTGGCGTCTGGAATCGAAGTGCAGAACGCCGACGGCAGCTTCCGCCGTTTCGTCGCCAACGACCCGGCATTGGCGCAGGAGTACGCCGAGTTCCGACGCATCGCGACGCACCTGCGCTGGCTGAACGACAACCGCAAGCTATTCGTCCGCACGCTGATCTTCGAGGAGCCGATAGCGCCAGCGCTGAAAGCAGCACCAAGCGCGGCCGACTTCATCAATGCCGACAAGGAGGGCCTGCAGTGGCGACAGAACGCCGACGGCCACTACCAGTTGACGCGCTTTCAGGCCGGGCGCGTCGTGGTGATGAACGTCGATCCCATGTCACTCGGCAATCAGGCACGTTTCGAGCTCAACGAACGCATCAAGCGCAACCCGCGCGGCTTCGTCTTCCTCGATGTGCGAGCAGACGGCCCTGGCGGCGATTTCGCCATCCGCGGCGCGATCAAGCTGCGCAGCATGTTGCAAATGCTGGCCTTTGTCGCCAACGGCGCGCGTGCAGTTCCAGAGTTCGACGTCGCTCCCGACCCACGCACCGGGGCTACCGCGGAGAACCCCCGCTCGGCACTGCACATCGAGATCTCCGAGCAAGCTCCGGCGACGACCATTGCGTCGATCGACTTTGCGGGACGCGCCTACAGTGTCGGCGACACGCAGTGGGACCGCGCCACTTTCGCCATGCTCGGCGACCTCTTCCAGACCGCCGTCGGCGAGATCAAGGGCGTCGACCTGCCGATCACCATTTCCAAGTGAGCTCCCCCCGGGTGAATTCGCCACCGTGACAAGCCGTACGACGTCGCGCAGGATTCTGATCGACGAGGCCCGGCGCCGGGCTTCTCTGCACGTCGATTTGCTGTCATAGTGAATGAACCCCTGAGCAAACCTGAAAGGAGTTCTTCATGAAGACCCTGCATTCGCTCGTCGCCCTCGCCCTCATGGCCGTCGTCGCGCTGGCCTCCGCTGCCGAAGGCCTGGTGGTCGTCAAGAGTCCCTATAGCGTGCTCGAGACCATGGACCGCTTCGAGAAAGTCGTCAAGGAACGCGGACTCACCGTATTCTCGCGCATCGATCACGCCGCCGGCGCGGCCAAGATCGGCAAGTCCCTTCGCGCCACCCAGGTCATCATCTTCGGCAATCCGCAGGGCGGCACGCCGCTCATGGAATGTGCGCAAACGGTCGGCATCGATCTGCCGCTCAAGGCGCTGATCTGGGAGGACGACAGTTCGCAGGTCTGGCTGGGCTACAACGACCCCCTCTTCTTGGCCCAACGGCACGGCGTCGCGCAGTGCCCGGTTGCCGAGAAGCTACGCCAGGCCCTGGCCGGCCTGGCGGAAGCTGCCGTCACGCCATAGCGCCGCCGGCCCAAGCAGAGCCTATGCTCCGGCCGACCGCTTCGCGCACTGTAAGGAAACACCCCGTGCGCTCGACCAAGGCGGGAAGGTTAACCGGAGAACAACAAGATGCACGCCACCCTACCCCTTCTCGCGATCAGCTCTTTCCCGGCCTTGCGCCGGCGCTCGGTCGAAACCCTGCAGGTCAATCTTGGCTATCGCTGCAATCAGAGTTGTCTGCATTGCCACGTCAATGCGGGCCCGCAGCGCAAGGAGGAAATGACCGCCGAGACGATCGAAGCGCTGCTGGCCTTCATTGCCGCCAGCCCCGAAGTCAAGGTGCTCGACCTGACCGGCGGCGCGCCGGAACTGAACAGGCATTTCCGCCGCCTGGTGGTCGCCGCGCGGCAACGCGGTCTGCGCGTCATCGACCGCTGCAATCTGACCATCCTCGAGGAGCCAGGGCATGAGGATCTAGCCGATTTCCTGGCCGAACATGGCGTCGAGGTGGTCGCCTCGCTGCCCTGCTATCTTGAAGAGAACGTCGACCGGCAACGCGGCAAGGGCACTTTCGACGCCAGCATCCGTGGCCTGCAGCGGCTCAATGCGCTTGGCTACGCGGCGCCCGACAGCGACCTGATCCTGAATCTGGTCTTCAACCCGCAGGGGCCGACCCTGCCGCCCCCGCAGGAAGCGCTGACCGCCGCCTACCGCGAGCATCTCGGGCAGGAGTTCGGCATCGTCTTCAACGACTTGTTCACGCTCAGCAACATGCCGATCCAGCGTTTTGGGTCGATGCTGATCTCCAAAGGCCAGTTCAACAGTTATATGAAACTGCTGCGCGGCGCCCATCGCGACGCCAACCTCGAACAGGTGATGTGCCGTAATCTGCTGTCGATCGACTGGCAGGGCTATCTCTACGATTGCGACTTCAACCAGCAGCTCGGCCTACCGCTTGGCCAGGCAGCGGGCAAGCCCGGCCAGCCACGCCTGCATATCACCGAGGTCAGCGCCGCGGCCCTCGAAGGGCGCGCCATCCGCGTCGCCGATCATTGCTATGGCTGTACGGCGGGACAGGGGTCGAGTTGCGGCGGCGCGCTCGGCGAAGAAGTTGCCGCGGCACCGATTTGCGGCAGCTGATCGTGAATTCAAGAAGGCCAGCCAGGCACCTAAGAACAGCGGCGCATAGGACGAGCGTGCAGTCTACTGACACCACAAGATCGGAAAGCCTGTAATGAACACTCGACGACTGCTGCTGATTGCTGCCCTGGCAGGTCTGCTGCTCGCCTACTTCGCGCTCGACCTCGGTCGCTTCCTGAGCATCGACTACTTCAAGAGCCAGCAGGAGGCGATCGAAGCCTGGCGTGCAGCGCAGCCGGTCAAGGCAGGCTTGCTGTTCTTCGTCGCTTACGTGGCCGTGACCGGGCTGTCCCTGCCCGGTGCCGCGGTGATGACGCTCGCCGGCGGCGCGATTTTCGGCCTCTTCTGGGGGCTGCTGCTGGTCTCCTTTGCCTCGTCGCTGGGCGCTACCCTGGCTTTTCTGGCATCACGCTTCCTCTTGCACGACTGGGTACAGAAGCGCTTCGGCGACCGCATGCGAGCGATCAACGCCGGCATCGCCAAGGAAGGCGGCTTCTACCTGTTCACCCTGCGTCTGGTGCCACTCTTCCCCTTTTTCGTCATCAACCTGGTGATGGGACTGACGCCGCTCAAGACGCGCACCTTTTATTGGGTCAGTCAGCTCGGCATGCTCGCTGGCACGCTGGTCTATGTAAATGCCGGCACGCAGCTGGCCGGGATCGACTCGCTGGCAGGGATTCTCTCGCCGGCCCTGCTCGGCTCCTTTGTGCTGCTCGGCGTTTTCCCGCTGCTTGCCAAGAAGATCGTCGACGCCCTGGCAGCGCGCAAAGTCTACGCCGAGTGGAAGAAGCCGGCGCGCTTCGATCGCAATCTGATTGTCATCGGTGCCGGCTCGGCCGGACTGGTCACCGCCTACATCGCCGCGGCAGTCAAGGCCAAGGTGACGCTGATCGAAAAACACAAACTCGGTGGCGACTGCCTGAACACCGGCTGCGTGCCGTCGAAAGCGATCATCCGCTCGGCCAAGCTGCTCTCGCACATGCAACGCTCGCAGGAATTCGGCATCCGCGAAGCAAAGGCGGCGTTCGACTTCGCCGCGGTGATGGAGCGTGTGCAACGAGTGATCAAGGCCGTCGAACCGCACGACTCGGCCGAGCGTTACAGCGAGCTCGGCGTCGAAGTGATCGCCGGCAGCGCCAGGATCGTCTCGCCATGGGAGGTCGAGTTCGTCCGTAACAGCGGCGAGCACGAGCGGCTGACGACGCGCAGCATCGTCATCGCCACCGGCGGCCGGCCCTTCGTACCGCCGCTACCGGGCATTGAAGAGGTCGGCTACTACACCTCCGACACCATTTGGGACCTACGCCAACTGCCGCGCCGACTGCTGGTCCTCGGCGGCGGCCCGATCGGTTGCGAACTGACGCAGGCCTTCGCTCGTTTCGGTGCGCAGGTGACGCAGGTGCAACAGGGGCCGCGGATCATGGTCCGCGAAGATCCCGAGGTCTCGGAAATGGTCACCCAGCGCTTTCGCGACGAAGGCATCACCGTGCTGCTCGATCATCAGGCGAAAGCCTTTGTCGTCGAGGACGGCGAGAAGATCCTGCTCGCCGAACATGAGGGCGAGGAAGTGCGTATTCCCTTCGACATACTGCTGGTGGCGGTCGGCCGGGCCGCCAACCTGAGCGGCTACGGCCTCGAGGAACTGGGCATCGCCGCGCATCGGACCATTGAAACCAACGACTTCCTGCAAACGAAATACCCGAACATCTACGCCGCCGGCGACGTCGCCGGTCCCTTCCAGTTCACCCACACGGCTGCGCACCAGGCCTGGTACGCGGCGGTCAATGCGCTCTTCGATCCCGTCAAGAAGTTCCGCACCGATTACTCGGTGATCCCCTGGGCGACCTTCGTCGAACCGGAAGTAGCGCGCGTCGGGCTCAACGAGACCGACGCCAGGGCGCGCAACATCCCCTACGAAGTGACACGCTACGGCATCGATGATCTCGACCGGGCGATCGCCGACGGCGAAGCGCATGGCTTCATCAAGGTCCTCACCGTCCCTGGCAAGGACCGCATTCTCGGCGTCACCATCGTCGGTGAGCACGGCGGCGACCTGATCGCCGAGTATGTGCTGGCCATGCGCCACGGCATTGGCCTGAACAAGATTCTCGGCACCATCCACATCTACCCAACGCTCGCCGAAGCCAACAAGTACGTCGCCGGGAACTGGAAGAAAGCCCATGCGCCGCAGAAGCTGCTCGCATGGGTGGGGCGCTTCCACGCCTGGCGTCGCGGCTAGGCCGCCCCGCCAGTAGCGCGGCGGCCATTCCCCGCATGCGTCATGCCGGGGGAGTGGCCGCCGATCATGGCCCGAAGGCCTTGCCGCGGCTTAGACGCGTGCTGCAGCCAGCGCCTGGTTGAAGGTTGCGCTGGGGCGCAGCACAGCCTTGCACTTCTCCGAATCGGCGGCGTAGTAGCCACCGATATCGACCGGCTGGCCCTGCACCGCTTCGAACTCTTCGACAATCTTCGCTTCGTTCTCGCTCAGCGTCTTGGCCAGCGGGGTGAAATGCGCCGCCAGTTCCCGGTCCTCGGTCTGTGCGGCCAGCGCCTGTGCCCAGTACATCGCTAGATAGAACTGGCTGCCACGGTTGTCGAGCTCACCGGTACGCGGCGAAGGCGACTTGTTGTTGTCGAGCAGCTTGCCGGTCGCATCATCCAGCGTCTTGGCAAGGATCGTGGCCTTGCTGTTGCCGGTCTTGATGCCCAGGTCCTCAAGTGAGACGGCCAGCGCCAGGAACTCGCCGAGCGAATCCCAGCGCAGATGGTTTTCCTCGACCAGCTGCTTGACGTGCTTGGGTGCCGAACCGCCGGCGCCGGTTTCGTACATCCCGCCTCCGGCCATCAAGGGGACGATGGAGAGCATCTTGGCGCTGGTGCCCAGTTCCATGATCGGGAACAGGTCGGTCAGGTAGTCGCGCAGGATGTTGCCGGTCACCGATATGGTATCGAGGCCGCGCATGACACGCTCCAGCGAGTAGCGCATGGCGCGCACCTGGGACATGTGCTGGATGTCGAGACCGGTGGTGTCGTGATCCTTGAGGTAGGTCTCGACCTTCTTGATCAGTTCGGCTTCGTGCGGACGATAGGGGTCTAGCCAGAAGAGCGCCGGCATGCCGGAGTTGCGGCAACGGGTGACCGCCAGCTTGACCCAGTCGCGAATCGGCGCGTCCTTGACCTGGCACATGCGCCAGATGTCGCCTTCCTCGACGTTTTGGGACAGCAGCACTTCGCCGGTCGCCAGATCGGTGATATTGGCCACGCCCGCTTCCTTGATTTCAAAGGTCTTGTCGTGCGAGCCGTACTCCTCCGCCTGTTGCGCCATCAGGCCAACGTTGGGCACCGTACCCATGGTCACCGGATTGAAATTGCCGTTGGTCTTGCAGAAGTTGATCATCTCCTGATAGATGCGGGCAAAGGTCGATTCCGGCATCACCGCCTTGGTGTCCTTGGGGCGGCCATCGGCGCCCCACATCTTGCCGCCGATACGGATCATGGCCGGCATCGAGGCATCGACGATCACATCGCTGGGCGAGTGGAAATTGGTGATGCCCTTGGCCGAGTCGACCATCGCCAGTTCGGGACGGTGCTCATGGCAGGCGTGCAGGTCGCGCAGGATTTCCTCGCGGCGGGACTCGGGCAGGGTGGCGATCTTGTCGTAGAGGTTGGACATGCCGTTATTGACATTGACCCCCAGCTCGGCGAACAACTCGGCATGCTTTTCGAAGGCATCCTTGTAGAAAATCCGCACGCAGTGCCCGAATACGATCGGGTGCGAGACCTTCATCATCGTCGCCTTGACGTGCAGCGAGAACATGACCCCGGTTTCGCGGGCGTCTTCGAGCTGCTCTTCGTAGAACTCGCACAAGGCCTTCTTGCTCATGAACATCGAGTCGATGATCTCGCCGTCCTGCAACGAGACCTTGGGCTTGAGCACAATAGCCTTGCCGCTCTTGGTGAGCAGCTCCATCTTGACGTCGCGCGCCTTGTCCAGCGTCATCGACTTCTCGCCATGGTAGAAATCGCCATGGGTCATGTGCGCCACGTGGGTGCGCGAAGCCATGCTCCACTTGCCCATCGAGTGCGGGTGCTTGCGCACATAGCCCTTGACGGCCTGCGGTGCACGGCGGTCGGAGTTGCCTTCGCGCAGCACGGGATTGACCGCACTGCCCAGGCACCGGGAATAGCGGCCCTTGATCTCCTCTTCCGCTTCATTCTTCGGGCTCTCCGGGAAATCGGGCACCTTGAAGCCGTGCGCCTGAAGTTCCTTGATCGCCGCCGTCAATTGCGGCAACGAGGCACTGATATTCGGCAACTTGATGATGTTGGTTTCCGGCAGAAGGGTGCGACGACCGAGTTCGGCGAGGTTGTTCGGGACCCTCTGTTCGTCGCTCAGGTAGTCGGGAAATTCGGCGAGGATGCGGGCCGCGACGGAAATGTCGCAGGTCTCGACCTCGACACCGGCCGGCCCGGTGAAGGTCCGGATGACCGGCAGGAATGCGCAGGTCGCCAGCAGCGGCGCCTCATCCGTGAGTGTGTAAATGATCCCGGACTTTTTTTCAGACATATTCTTCCCCTGATTGATATATGGCGTGCCGCTTGGCGAATGTGCAAGCAAGCCGCAACTCGCGGGCGAACCGCCTCTGACGTCGGACGCCCGTCAAGCGGCAGCTCACCTCCGCCACGGTCAGCGCTTCGCGTTTGCCCGCTTGGCGCCGAACCGGCAATCGTGCGATCTTGCTCACAAGCCGATAGTGTAAGCCGAAACAGTCGCCAATATCCCTCGGCGTGTACCTTGTGGCGCCTGCGGGCCGGAACTGCATGTCAGGTGCAGCACATCCGCTCCCCGCACACTGGAGACACCGATAGCTGAGCCTCCCTGCGAAGCAGGAGGAGTAATATGGCTGAAGTTCCTTGCCAAGCAAGTGGAGTAATGAGCATGCAAATCGCGATGCTGGGATTGGGCAGTATGGGCGCAAACATGGCGCGGCGACTGATGCAGGGTGGACACCACTGCGTGGTCTACGACCCCAGGCCGGAAGCCGTCGCGCAACTGGTGCAGGAGGGTGCAACCGGCGCCACTGGCCTGGCCGACCTGGCCGACAAACTGGCGCCACCACGCGCCGCCTGGATCATGGTCCCGGCGGGTGAGGTCACCGACGCCACGGTGATCGAGCTGGCCAGCCATTTCGCCGCTGGCGATATCATCGTCGATGGCGGCAACAGTCATTTCAAGGACGACGTGCGCCGTGCACGCCTGCTCGCCGAAAGCGGTATTGCCTATCTCGACGCCGGCACCAGCGGCGGCGTCTGGGGCCTGGAGCGCGGCTACTGCCTGATGGTCGGCGGCGAGGCGGCGGCAGCGAAACGGCTGGAACCGGTGTTCCGGACGCTGGCGCCGGGCGCTTCCGGCATCCCCCCGTCGTCAGGGAGAGAGCCAGGCGGCAGTGCCGAACAAGGCTATCTGCATTGCGGCCCGGCCGGGGCTGGGCACTTCGTGAAGATGGTGCACAACGGCATCGAGTATGGCCTGATGCAGGCCTACGCCGAGGGTTTCGACATCCTCAGGAACGCCAACAGCGAAGCCCTGCCGACGGATGAACGCTACCACTTCGAACTCGCCGATATCGCCGAGCTGTGGCGGCGCGGCAGCGTGGTGACTTCGTGGCTGCTCGATCTTTCCGCGGCTGCGCTGGCCAGGCAGCCCGACCTCTCCGGCTACAGCGGCTTCGTGCAGGATTCCGGCGAAGGCCGCTGGACGGTGCAGGCGGCGATCGACGAGGCCGTGCCCGCCGCAGTGCTCACCGCCGCGCTCTATGCCCGCTTCCGCTCGCGACAGGAGCATACCTTCGCAGAAAAGATGCTCTCCGCAATGCGCGAGGGCTTCGGCGGCCACGTCGAACCGACGCGTAAATAGCTTCCCGTCACGAATCGTGCAGGACAGCGCGGAACAAGCCCGGCAAACGCAGCCCTCTTCTACGCACAGGAACTAGCCACCATGCGCGAGGGCAATGACTTTCTGAACACGGCGAGGGCTCGATTGACGACCACTCCACTGCCATGGATACTGCGATCGGCGCAGCAAACACAAGCACAACGCCGCATGCACACGATGCGCACACCCTACCCCCGGCCGGAGAACCCGCAAATGCCACCGAACGCGCACCCCAGCTTCCAAACCCTGCCCGGCGTCTATGAGCCATCGGGCATCCAGCAACTCCCCGACGGCCGCTTCATCGTTGTTGAGGACGACAGTCGGCAGCCGCTCTGCCTGCTCAACATCGACGGCGTTGGTCAGGTCAGTAGTACGCCGTTGACAATCGACGGAGCCAAGCGCGAGGCGAGCTTGCTTGACCAGCTCCGCCACGCCCTCGGCGTGTTCGACAAAGGCGCGCAGAAAGAGGAGCCTGGCGAACTCGGCGAACTCGACGACCTTGAAGGGGTCGCCGTCGACCGCGCAGGAGTCGTCTACGCCATCACCTCTCACTCCCGCGACAAGGACGGCGAAGCGCATGCAGCACGCGAAAAACTGATCCGCTTTCGCATCGACGGCGAGCGCGTCGTCGACGCCGGCATCGTCACCGGCCTGAAACAGGCCTTGACCGCAGCGCACCCGCTGCTGGCTGCTGCGGCCGAGATACGCGACGTAAAGGCTGATGGCGGGCTCAACATCGAGGGCCTGACCATGAGTCCAGACCAGCGCGCCCTGCTGATCGGATTTCGCTCACCGCTGCTCGAAGGGCGCGCAATTGTCACCTACCTGCGAGACCCGGCAAGGCTGTTTGCAGCGGCCAGCACGCCCGACATCGCCACCTCGCTGACCACCCTCGACCTTGGCGGCAACGGCATCCGCGGCATGACTTACGTCCCCCTGCTGAAGGGCTATCTGCTCATCGCAGGTCCGGTGGCGCGCGCGCAGGTGCAGTTCGAACTTTGGTTCTGGAGTGGCGATGAGCAAGACCCGGCGCGCCGGGTCAGCGTTGCCGGCCTGCCCGGTTTCGAGCACGCCGAGGGGATCAGCGCGGCGCTGATCGATGGCCAGCCACGCATCGTCATCGTCAGCGACGACGGCAGCCGGAAGCAGCAGCGCTTTGCCCGCTTCCTGCTCCTCGACCCGGCGCAACTGCAGATCGCGCCTTGAGAGCGTGGAAATCCCTCCGCTACCGTAATCGATGAAGCCATTCGCGCACAGGACGCTGCTGGCAAGCGTGCTGCTTCTGCAGCTGCTCACCGCCGCTCTGGCCGCGGCTCCCTGGCACGCCGCGCGCCAGAACACCTCCGGCTGGCAGTTCATGACCCCGGACGAGCGTGTCGAGCACCAGCGCCTGATGCGCAGCTTCACGACTTACCAGGAATGCAAGGCCTACCAGAAAAAGCACCACACCGAAATGTCCGAACGTGCCCGTCGGGCCGGTGCCATTCTCGAAGCGTCGAAGGAATCCGGCTGTGACAAGCTGCGTGCGCGCGGCAGACTGGAATGAACATCTGGCCGACCGCCGCCGCGCCAGACGCCGCCTCAGCCCGCCGCTTCGTCGCGCCGATGCTGGCCCTGTCGATCGCCCTCGCCAGCGTCTGCTGGGCGTTCCCTGAGGGCCTGAGCTTCTGGCGCAGCACCGGCATCGCCGCGGGATGGGCGGGCACCGGCCTGCTGGTGGCCAGTCTCGTGCTGATGATTCGCGAGACTCGCCTGGCACGCCTGCTGGGCGGCCTCGAACTGAGCTATCGCTGGCATCACCGCTGTGGTGTCTTCGCCTACCTGTTTCTGCTCTGTCACCCGCTGGCGCTGGCGCTCGACGCCTGGGCAGAAGCGCCGCCACTGGCCTGGCAAACGCTCGATCCGCGGGCGCAATCCTGGCCCCTGTGGCTTGGCTGGGCCGGACTGCTCCTGCTGATGCTCGGCCTGACAAGCACTTTCGCCGTGCACCTGCCCTACCGGCGCTGGCGGAGCTTTCATTTCCTGCTTGCCGGCGGCGTCCTTCTCGGCTTGATGCACGTCTACGTACTGCTCGGCAACGAGCCGCTGCTCCTCGCCTTGCTGCTCATCGCCGCGCTGGCCCTCGGCTGGCGCCTGCTGGCCAGTGACCTCGGTCTGGCCGCCCATCCCTACCGGGTGACGCAGGTCGAAAAACCCGCCACAGGAATGATCGAAGCCTCACTGGCGCCGTGTGCCGCCGCACTGACAGTTAGCCCTGGCCAGTTCGTTCTCGCCGCCTTCGGCGACGGGGCAAGTTATCACGGCTGTGGCGAATATCATCCCTTCACCGTCAGTGCCATCGATCAGCAGGGCCGACTGCGCATTTGTATCAAAGCGCTGGGGCCCTGTTCGCAACGCCTCCAGGAAGTCGAAGCGGGGGTTCTGGTACACCTCGAAGGGCCCTTTGGCACTTTTCTCGACGACCTCGGCTCCGCGCCACGACTGTGGATCGCTGGCGGCATCGGCATCACTCCGTTCATCGCCAAATTGCGAGCGCAAGCCTGCAGCCAGCCGACGACGCTGATCTACCTCTATCGCCATACGGCCAATGCTGCGTTCCTGGAGGAACTCGCCACGACCGCCCGCGAAGATCCACTGTTCGAGCTGCTCAGCGACGCTAGCGGCGAGGCGCTGCCGGACTTCGACCACCTGCTGGAGCAGGTGCCCGGGTTAGGCGAACGAGAGGTGCATCTGTGTGGACCACAGCCACTGCTGGCAGCGATCAGCGTAGCGCTGCGTCAGCGCGGGGTCGGCGCCGCGGCCATCCATTTCGAGAGTTTCGACTTCCGCTGATGCGCCAATTGTTCATCATCGCTACCGCATTTTTCTGGCTACTGTTACTCGGCTTCGCGACGACCGACTTATGGCTGCCCGCGGAAGTCGAGGCGCCGCTGCCGGTAGCAGACAGCAAGGCTTACGCACTCAGCGAGGTGGCCAGGCACAACAGCTCCGATGATTGCTGGATGGCGATCAACGGCGAGGTGTACGATCTCAGCAGCTATCTGCCCGACCACCCCAGCCCGCCGGAAGTCATCCTCGCCTGGTGTGGTCGGGAAGCGAGTGAGGCCTACCGCAGCAAGATGAAGGAGCGGGCGCACTCGGCACGCGCCGATCGCCTGCTGGCCGAGTACCGCATTGCGGCCCTCGGACCATGAAAGCGCCCGGGCACAGGGACGAGCCCGAGCCATCAGCCGCAGCTTCCCAAGGTATACTGCGTGCTCTGTTCAACCCATCCTGACGCGCCTCTCGACCATGAAATATCAGATCATCCCGGTAACCCCCTTCGCCCAGAACTGCAGCCTGCTGTGGTGCGAGCAAACGA
>ERZ761602.4371-NODE-4371-length-18375-cov-23.594432_pt1 | contig 18375 bp, 16 predicted proteins | sample MGYA00512165_ERZ761602 | MGnify/ENA primary metagenome ERZ761602 (study PRJEB28899, sample SAMN02445085) | bioreactor sludge metagenome | biome: EBPR sludge; isolation source: Thorneside wastewater treatment plant | place: Australia: Brisbane, Thorneside... | reverse complement strand
TTGCTTGTCGGCTTCGACAACCGCAAGTTGCTCCCGGAGCAGATCATTGTCGGCGCGCAACTCGTGGCACAGTGCGACGACCTGGGCGATCCTGCTTTCGAGTGCGTTGAGTTCATTAAGCATGGGCCAGACTATAGATTCAAGAATGGCCTCCGGTCAAGGCGTACTGGCGGCTTCTCCACTCCCTGCCTGCCGCTACTGCTGCGATCTTCTGCAAGGCCCGTTCGCCGGACGGCGGGCACGCTATAATTCGCGCTTCCGCTGATTTCAGATCGGCGGAAGAAGTCGCGAAGGTGCCGCGATGCAGACCCTCTGCCGCGGTTAAACGGGAAGCAGGTGCGTGTTCGGGAGGACACCATGCCTGCGCTGCCCCCGCAACGGTGAGCGAGTGCGGGTGTGTCGAGATGCCACTGGGCGAAGGCCTGGGAAGGCGACATACCAAGACTTGCGAGCCCGGATACCGGCCTTCGCACACATTGGACGGAAGTGCCGCGGGGAAGCGGACACGAAACGCTCGGCGCTCGCGCCTGCCTCGTTGTGTGCTCCCTGGTGCAGTTCCATATTCGTTGCTCGCCGCCTTGCGGGGACGCTTGGCGGCACCGGGGAGAAAACCATCATGCATCAGAGCAGGCCGCGCGCGGCTCGTACCTCTACCTTTGTCGCACTTCTTGGGGGGCTGTTTTCGACTGCTGCCCACGCCGCCGATCAGCAGTTCGATCCGATTGTCGTCACGGCGACTCGACAGGCGACGCGCAGTAATGAATTGACCAGCGATGTCTCGGTGATCACCCGCGAAGAAATCGACCAGGCCGGCCAATCGACGCTCGAACAACTGCTGGCGCGTCAGCCGGGTATCCAGTACACCGCCAACGGTGGCCCCGGCACCAACAGTGGCGTATTCATCCGCGGCGCCAGCAGTAACCAGTCGATTGTCCTGATCGACGGCCTGCGGATCGGCTCGGCGACTAACGGCAGTGCCGCGCTGGCGCGCATTCCCATGGACCAGATCGAGCGCATCGAGATTCTGCGCGGCCCGGCTTCGTCGCTGTACGGCGCCGATGCGATCGGTGGCGTGATCCAGATCTTCACGCGCCAGGGTGCCGGTCCCGCGCGGGTGAACGCCAGTACCGGTTATGGAACCTACGGCACCACGGACACTACCGTCGGTGTCTCGGGAGGTACCGAACTGGTCTCCTACAGCGTCCAGGCGGGCTATCTTGACACCGGCAGCTTCAACGCCGTTCATAACAAGAACAATATCTTCTACGACCCCGACAACGATGGTTATCGCAACAGCAACCTGAGCGCCAATTTTTCCGTGCGCCCGGCGACGGGTCAGGAAATCGGTGTCAACCTGCTGGCCAGCGACGGTACCAATCAGTACGACTCGAATGACTTCAGTGCGCGTGGTGCGGCGAAAAATTACAACAGCGACCAGACCATCGGCTCGTATTCGATCTACTCGCGCAACCGTCTGAACCAGGCGTGGACCAGCACCCTGCGCCTCGGGCGCAGCACCGACGCGGCGAAGGATTACGCCGGAAATGTCAGAACGGCAACTTTCCGGACCGATATGGACATCGCCTCGTGGCAGAACGATATTGTGCTTCCGGTCGGCGAAGCCCTGCTGGCCGCCGAGTACACCAAGCAGCAAGTGTCGGGCAGCACCGACTACACGGTTACCCAGCGGACGATTCGCTCGCTTCTTGCCGGCTGGAACGCCACTATCGCGCAGCACCGCTTGCAGTTCAATCTGCGACGCGATGACAACTCGCAGTTTGGCGGGGAAACCACCGGTTCCGCTTCCTACGGCTATCAAGTCACTCCGGAATGGCGAGCGCATGTCTCGTATGGAACGGCCTTTCGTGCGCCGACCTTCAACGAACTGTATTTCCCGGCGAGCGGCTTCTTCGCCGGTGGTAATCCCGATCTGAAGCCCGAACAGGCGAAGAACACCGAAGTGGGCGCCAATTGGGAACGCGGCAATCATCGCTTTTCGGCGGTGTTCTATCACAACGATGTCACTGACCTGATCGAATTCCGGCCGCCGACCTACGCGCCGGTCAATGTCAGCAAGGCCCTGCTGCGTGGCGCGACGCTGAGTTATGACGGGCGCTTCTCGGACTGGGGGATGGGCGTGGTGGTCGACTTTCTGGACCCACAAAACGAAGCCGATGGCCCGAACAAGGGGAACCGGTTGGCTCGCCGCTCCGACCAGCAGATGAGCAGCTACGTCAGCAAGACGATGGGTGCCTGGGATCTGCGTGCCGAGTGGCAACTGGTCGGCAACCGCTACGATGACCCGGCCAACCGCAATCTGCTCGGCGGCTACGGTCTGGTCAACCTCTACGCCGACTACCGGTTGCAGCGCGATTGGGCGCTCTTTGTCCGTGCCAACAACATCTTCGACAAGTTCTACGAGACGGTCGACAACTACGCCACGGCGGGGGCAAACGTCTTTGTCGGGGTTCGCTACTCGCCAAAGTAGGGCGCTTGATGCCGACCCGTCGCCGTGCCTTGCTGATTCTTGCCGCCCTCGCCGGGTTGTCGCTGCTGAGCATCGCCGCGGCGCTGGCGGTGGGCAGCGTGGCCATCGGCCCGGTCGAGGTGTTGTCGACCCTCTTCGGCGGCGCGGGCGGCACGGCCGGCGATGTCGTGCGCAGCCTGCGCCTGCCGCGTGCGCTGACGGGTTTCGCCTGTGGTGGCCTGTTGGCACTGGCCGGAGCCTTGCTGCAGGTGTTGTTGCGCAACCCCCTCGCGGACCCGTACGTGCTAGGCATCTCGGGCGGCGCCGGCATCGGGGCCCTGCTGGCGATCGTCCTCGGTCTTGGCGTGGTCGGCATCAACGGCCTCGCTTTTGCCGGTGCGCTTGGCGCGATGTTGCTGGTGTTCGGACTGGCGCACGGCGACGGCGGCTGGACGCAGTCGCGTCTGCTGCTCACCGGAGTGATCGTCGCAGCCGGTTGCGGTGCGGTCGTCACCTTGCTGCTGGCCATCGCCCCGGAGGACCGGCTGCGGGGAATGCTGTTCTGGCTGATGGGCGATCTGTCGCAGACCGCTGCCCCCCAACTGGTGCTGATCCTGCTGGCGCTGTTGCTGCTGGTCGCGCTGCCCTTTGCCCGTGAGCTCAATCTGCTGGCGCGTGGCGCCGACCTCGCGCAGGCGCTGGGGGTCGCGGTCCGGCCCGTTCGCGGTGGCGTCTACGTGGTGGCCTCGCTGGCGACTGCGGCGGCGGTTACCCATGCCGGCGCGATCGGCTTCATTGGCCTGATCGTGCCCCACCTGGTTCGTCTGGCCACCGGCAACGATCAGCGTTTGCTGTTACCGGCCTCGGTGCTTGGCGGTGGCAGCCTGCTGGTGATCGCCGACACCCTGGCGAGGACGGTGCTCGCGCCGCAGCAGCTTCCGGTCGGGGTGCTCACCGCCTTGATCGGGGTGCCGGTGTTTCTCTTCCTGCTGAGCCGTGCCGCGCCTGGCCGGCGCTGAGATGAAGCACGACGCGCCGCTCCTGAGCACGCATGCGCTGACCGTCGGGATCGCCGGCCGGAGCTTCTGCCGCGACCTCGCCTTGAGCGTGCAGGCCGGCGAATCGCTGGCCATCCTTGGCCGCAACGGTGCCGGCAAGTCGACCTTGCTGTCGGTGCTGGCGGGCTTGCGCCAGCCGGAAGCCGGCGAGGTGCTGGTCGATGGGGAGTCCTACGCCGCGCTTGGTGCGCGCAAGAGCGCGCGTATTCGCGGCTGGTTGCCGCAAAGCCGCAGCGAGGCGTTCTCGTCGACCGTCCTGGAAACGGCTCTGGTTGGACGGCACCCGCATCTCGGCCGCTGGGACTGGGAGTCGGAGAAGGACGCCGAAATTGCCCGCCGGGCGCTGGCGGCTGTCGGCCTCGCCGAACTGGCGCAGCGCGATCTGCAGACGCTATCCGGCGGCGAGCGTCAGAGGCTGTCGATCGCCACCCTGCTGACGCAGGCGCCGCGGCTCTATCTGCTGGACGAACCAGTCGCCCACCTGGATCTGAATCACCAGATCGCCACCCTCGAACTCCTCGCGGCACTCGCCCGCCAGGAGCGGATTGCGAGCGTGATGGTCCTGCACGAGCCGGGCCTGGCGGCCCGCTTCTGCACGCGCGCGCTGCTGCTTTTCGGTGACGGGACGACGCAGCATGGACCCTGCCAGGAGGTCATCAGCAGCGAGTCGCTGAGCAGGCTCTACGGCTACCCGCTGTGCGAAGTCGGCGACGGCCAGCGACGCTGGTTCGTGCCCGGGTAGGCGAGCGAACCCACCTCAGGCGCTGCCTGCGCTCCCGGGGCGCGTCCTTTCAGGAAGGCGGGCTCGCCGCGTCGCCCCCGCCCGCCGCCTGCCTGGCCTGTTTTCGCCGGTACATGTCCGCATCCGAACGCTGGACCAGCGACTCGACGTCCTGTCCGTCGTCCGGATACATCGCCAGGCCCACCGAGGCGCCGGCTCTGGCTACCCGCGCTGCCGGATCGATCGATTGCAGTGGCGCGCCGAGAAGCTGCTCGATGTTGCTGCGCGCGCGCTCGGCGTCGGGGCGGTTGTTGACGGCATCGAGCATGACGACGAACTCGTCGCCGGCGTAGCGCGCCACCAGATCCCTGCTGCGCAGGCCGGTGAGCATGCGCTGCGCGATCTCCTGCAGGACCTTGTCGCCGACATCGTGGCCGAAACTGTCGTTGATGTTCTTGAAGTCGTTGAGGTCGATGAAGAGGATCGCGAACGGTCGCGGGTCGGCGGATTCGCCTTGCTGCGCCAGGCGTTCGTCGACCCGCCGAAGGAAGGCTTCGCGATTGGCCAGGCCGGTCAGGCGGTCACTGAGCAGTTTGTCCTGCATGGTCCGGAAGCTCTTGGCGAGATCGCCGATTTCATCGCTGCGGGTGACATCGAAGGCCGCATTGAGATCGCCGTTGCCCACCTTGCGTGCGGCGGTCGCCAGTTGCTTGAGGTCGCGGGCAAGCACCGAGAGGACCATGAAGCCGATCGCCATGGTCATCAGCGAAGCCAGCAAGGCGAGCAGCACCGTCCGCTTGAAGTTTTCGTTGACCCGGGACAGGAAGTCGCTGCGCGGTACCGCCACGACGATGATCCAGTCCAGACCCGCCGTGTCCTGGATGCGCGCGTAGGCGGCTTCGACCGGCTGCGCGTCGGCCATCCGGAATACCGCCGTGCGTGGCTGCATTACCTCGTCGGATTGCGCCAGCAGTTTGCTGATCGCGCGGTAACTGGCGACCACCAGTTGATCGTCGCTGGCCTCCGCGTTGAGCCGCACATTGCCACCGCCAGCGTCCTTGTCCAGGTGCGGGCCGCGCGAGGTGCCGATCAGGTTGCCATCGGTCTCGACCACATAGGCAATTCCGTTGGCGCTGAGTCGCAGTGCGCGCAGAAAGTCGTTGACCCTCCGCAGCGACAGGTCGGTAGCGACCACACCCTGGAATTCGCCCTGCGCGTTGTTGACCCGTCTGGCGCGCGTGGCGACCAGTTCTTCGGTCTTGAAGTCGATGTACACCGCGGTCCAGGTGTTCGACGAGGCGGCGCTCATGCCGGACTTGAACCACGGACGCTCGCGCGGTTCGAAAATTCGCGTTTCGCGTACCGGGTCACGCAGTTCGCCGTCTATTCCGGAAAATCGGTAAATCGTCCGCGGGCCTTCGCCGCTGCGCCGCAGGCGCAACTCGGCGTCGTTGGCGGAATGCCGCCAGAGCCCGAAGAAGTGCCCGTTGCGGTCGCCGTAATAGGCGTAGTTGTTGGGGTCGCGATGGACCGAGGTCGCCAGCCAGAAACGCGTGCGCAAGTTGGCTAGGTCGTCTTCGATTTTTGGCGGCGCGGCAACGCCGCCAGGAAACGCCGTCTCGAGAACCGCAGCGGCGCCGAACACATGGCGCTCGGCGGCTTGCGCGATGCGGTACACCATCTCCGACAGCAACTGGTTCGACAGGGTGTCGACGGCGACGCGCCCGGCTGAATACGACAGGCCGCCAATCGCCGCTGCCAGCAGCAGAACCAGGACGACGTACGGCATGGTCAGCATCTGCCGCAGGGAAAGAAACTGGAACAACCTCATCGGATCTCGATTCGCGCACTGCGGCGGGAAGCGAGCGAGGCGAGTCGACGTCTTGCCCTGAGGTGCCGCGGCGATCGGTCCTGGCGATCGGGAGACGCGTCTGGATCGGTCGCCGGAGCATCACCTGGAAGTACGCGAAGGTCGCGAAATGCGGCCACTGCAATCGCCGCCAGGCTGCCGGAGAGGTGAGCGATGGCGAGCGGCTGCCGATCGTCCGGGGTCATCCGCCTGATCGCGGCTCGGGTGTCGCCGGCACTGAAGCCGAAGCCGCCTTGATGCTCGGCACGTAGTCGAAATCGGCTACCAGGATGTGGTTGTAGAACCAGCCATTGATCAGGAACTTGACCTCGTCGGCGATCTGGTCGAGGGTCATTTGTTTGGCGTTCTCCAACAGGTTGAACAGCATCCGGCGGAATTCGGAGTGCAGCTGGCGATGGTCTTGGAGGCCCGGGTAGTGGCAAGCGGCCATCATCGCCTCTTCTTCGCGCAAGTGCACCTTGACGTACTCAGTCAGCATCGCCAGCGACTTCAGCACGCGGATCTGGTCGCCATCGCCGGCGAAGGTCGCCGCGAGGTCGAACAATTGCCGATGCTGGGCGTCAATGTTCGGCAATCCGACGAGGATCTTCGGCGACCACTCGACCAACTCAAATTTCACGGTTTGTTCCATTTGCCCTCTGCCGGTATCCAACGGTCTCACGACTCGGTCGGGTTTGTAGCGCTGTCGATCTGATCCGAGAGGGTCAGCCATCGGTTTTCCAGGATGGCCAGCTGCTCGGTGATCTCGTTCATTCTTTGTCCGAGGTCGGCCAGAGCCGGCGCGGACAGCTTGGTAGACAAGCGTGCTGCGAGCGAGTGCTGTTCTTTCTGGAGATCGAGCAGCGCCTGTTCGACCCTCCCCTGGTCGCGGGTCAGGACTTTCAGGTTGCCGGGCGCCTTCCTCGCTGCAGCTTCGGCCGACGGTTGCCGCGACGCTGCGGCGCCCTTTGCCGAGGCTTTGAGCTGTTCACGGTTGCGTCTTGCCTCGTCCAGCAGGTAGCGTTGGTAGTCATCCAGATCGCCGCTGAAGTCTTCCACGCCGCCGCGGGTGACCAGCCAGAACTCGTCGCACACCGAGCGTAGCAGCGATCGGTCGTGGCTGACCAGCATCACCGTTCCTTCGAATTCGTTGAGCGCCACCGACAGCGCTTCACGCGTCGCAAGGTCCAGATGGTTGGTCGGCTCGTCGAGCAATAGCAGGTTGGGACGCTGCCAGACGATCATGCACAGCACCAGACGTGCCTTTTCGCCACCACTCATCGTGCCGACTGTCTGCTTGACCATGTCGCCGCTGAACTTGAAGGTGCCGAGGAAGCTGCGCAGATCCTGCTCGCGGCGGCTCTGACCGGCCTGCACGCTTTCCTTCGCCAGGCGCAGCATGTGCTCGAGTGGCGTGTCTTGCGGGCGCAGGACGTCAAGTTCCTGCTGCGCGAAGTAACCGATGTGCAAGCCCTTTCCTTCGCTGATGAAGCCGCCGGTGCACGCCAGGACGCGGGCGATGGTCTTGACCAGCGTCGACTTGCCCTGGCCGTTGGCGCCGAGAATGCCGATGCGCTGGCCGGCCATCACCGATCGCTTGACCTGGCGGACGATCACCGTGGGTGGCGTGCCGGAGGGGGCATCCATCGGCGGCGGGTAGCCGAAACAGGCATCGTTCATGGTCAGCATCGGGTTCGGCAGGTTGGCTGGTTCCTCGAACTCGAAGGTGAAGTCGGCGCTGGCCAGGACGGGAGCCAGTCGTTCGATGCGTTCGAGCGCCTTGACCCGGCTCTGTGCCTGCCTGGCCTTGGTGGCCTTGGCCTTGAAGCGGGCGATGAAGCTCTGCAGATGGGCGATCTTGTCCTGCTGCTTGACGTAGGCGTTCTGCTGAAGCTCGAGCTGTTGCGCGCGAGCCTCTTCAAAGAAGCTGTAGTTGCCGCCGTAACGCGTCAATTGCTCGTTCTCGATGTGCAGGGTCACGGTGCTGATCGCGTCGAGAAACTCGCGGTCGTGGCTGATCACCAGCATCGTGCCTTCGTAGCGCGTCAGCCAGGTCTCCAGCCACACCAGCGCATCCAGATCGAGGTGGTTGGTCGGTTCGTCGAGCAGCAACAGGTCCGATGGACACATCAGCGCGCGCGCCAGTTGCAGCCGCATCCGCCAGCCACCGGAGAAGCTGTCGACCGGGTTGTTCAGTTCGCTGGTCTTGAAGCCCAGGCCGAGGATCAGCGCCTGCGCGCGCGCCTGCGCGTCGTGGGCACCGGCGTCGTGCAAGTGCATGTAGGCGTTGGCCAGGCGATCGCCGTCGCCATCGGCTTCCGCCAGCTGCACTTCCTCCTGGGCAGCCAGCAGCGCCGTATCGCCGGCGATCACGAAGTCGGTCGCGCTGTCGGCGGTGGCTGGCATCTCCTGCGAGACCTGTGCCAGGCGCCACTGCGCCGGCCGGAAGAATTCGCCAGCGTCTTCGTGCAGGCTGCCGTCGAGCAGCCCGAACAAAGTCGATTTGCCGGCACCGTTGCGACCAATGAGGCCAACGTGCTCGCCCGTATTTACGGTGACCGAAGCGTTATCGAGCAACACCCTGGCGCCGCGGCGCAGGGTGACGCTTTTGAGGGTGATCATGCGGGTGGAACTCCAGGCGATTTTCCGGCAGACAGCACGGGACCTCGGGGGTGGTCAGGTTTGGCGACGATGGCGGTCAGCGGAAGATAACGGTCTTGTTGGCGTGCAGCAGGACGCGGTCCTCCAGGTGATAACGCAGCCCACGCGCCAGGACGGCTTTCTCGATATCCTTGCCGTAGCGCACCATGTCCTCGACCGAGTCGGAATGGTCGATGCGAATCACGTCCTGCTCGATGATCGGCCCCTGGTCGAGTTCCCGCGTGACATAGTGGCAGGTGGCGCCGATCAGCTTGACGCCGCGCTGGTAGGCCTGATGGTAGGGCCGGGCGCCGACGAAACTGGGCAGAAACGAGTGGTGGATGTTGATCATCTGTCCGGGGTAGCGTTCACACAGCAGGGGCGGAAGGATCTGCATGTAGCGGGCGAGGACCATCGTGTCGCCCTTGACTTCGTCGTAAATCCGGCTGATTTCGGCGTACGCGGCGTCCTTGTTGAGCGGGTCCACCGGGACGTGGTGGAAGGGGATTCCATGCCACTCGACGAAGGCCTTGAAGTGGTCGTGATTGGAGATCACGCAGGGAATCTCGATGTCGAGTTCCTTCGACTGCCAGCGCGCCAGCAGGTCGTAGAGGCAGTGCTCCTGCTTGCTGACCATCACCACCACGCGTCGTTTTACCGCCGAGTCGCTGATCTTCCAGTCCATCGACAACTCGGCGGCAAGCGGCGCGAAGCGGGCGCGGAACTCGGCCAGGTGGAAGGGCAGTGAATCGGCCTTGACCTCCATGCGCATGAAGTAGCGGCCACCATTTTCGGCGTTGCCTTCATCGGCGTGATAGCTCGACTCGAGGATCCAGCCGTTGTACTGTGCGATCAGGCCCGAGACGCGCGCGATGATCCCCACCTGGTCGGGACACGATCCCGATAGCGTATAGAAGCGTCTTGGATGCATGCGTCGGCAGGCCTCAGGCCGCCGCGACGGCGGCGAAGGCCTTGTCGATTTCGGCGCGCAGAGCCGGGTAGGAGCGGGTGACCGGATATTGCGGGAACTCGCTGATCACTTTCTCGGGCGGGCAAAAGAGGATACCGGCATGGGCTTCGCCGAGCATCGCCGTGTCGTTGTACGAATCACCCGCCGCGACGACCGTAAACCTGAGTTCCTTGAGCCTTTGTACCGCCTCGCGCTTCTGGTCGGGCATCCGCAGCCGGTAATGCACCAGCATCCCGCTGGCGTCGGCTTCGAGGCTGTGGCAGAACAGCGTCGGCCAGCCGAGCTGGCGCATCAGGGGGTGAGCGAACTCATAGAAGGTATCGGACAGGATGATCAGCTGATACCTCTCGCGCAGCCCATCGACGAATTCCCGCGCGCCGTCGATCGGCCCCATCTCGGCGATGACCTTCTGGATGTCCGGCAGGCCGAGCTTGTTCTCGGCCAGGATGGCCAGGCGGTAGCTCATCAGTTTCTCGTAGTTGGGCTCGTCGCGGGTGGTGCGACGAAGCTCCGGAATGCCGGTGCGGGCGGCGAATTCGATCCAGATTTCTGGGACGAGAACGCCTTCGAGGTCAAGGCAGACGATTTGCACGGCAGGCTCCCGGTCGTTGAGTTTGGGCGAAAAGCCCGGATTCTACCAAATCCACCCGGTCAGGGCTGCAGGCCCGGGCCGGCGGTGGCGGATCGAGGTAGCTGGAGACAGGCGGATAGCGGACAATGGCGGTCTGGTCGGGGTGCCGACCACGCTGCCGGCCGGCGTCGCTCATCGTGGAGGCATACCCGGGTGGCCGGCGTGCCGGCGACCGCCGCGAAGCGATCAAGCCGGTCGCGCTGTTGTTGCCGAAGGAGGAAGGAATGCGTCTTGCTAGTCTGCTGGTGTTCTCGCTGTCGATCACTTGCGCGGTCTGGGCCGACGAAGCTCCGCCAACGGCGCCGGAAGTGCCACGAACGCTCGAGCAGTCCGTAGCGCAGCGCGAACGGGCGCGAGCCACGCGTGCCGCCGCCGAGGAGCGCTACGAGGCCGAACAGAATAGCTGCTATGGCAAGTTCCTGGTCAACTCCTGCCTGGCAGACGCCAAGAGGCGCTACACGGAGTCGGTCATCGAGGCTCGCAAGCTCGACCAGCCGGCGATCGAATTCGAGCGGGAAGAGCGGCGCAGGGAGCTTGAGGCGAAAGAAGCGCAACGCGCCGCCGATCAGCCTGTCCGCCAGGCCGAGGAGCTGGAACGCTCCGAACGCTTTCGCGCCGAGCAGGCCGCGAAGCTTGCCGAGCGCGAAGCCAAATTGGCCGACAAGGCCCGGCAAGCCGAGGAGGGCCGCAGGAAAACGGCCGCCGAGCAGGCCAAGAGGCAAGCCAAGATGGCTAAGCGCGCCCGGCAGGATGCCGAGCGCGAGGCGAAGAAAGCGGCCACGGGAGCTGCCAGGCCAGCGGTCAGCCCGGACAACTGAGCCGCTTCCTGGCGCTGTCCGGCGTGCCGGATCCGGGCCTCGTGCGGCCAGTCCGCCGCGTCAGGCGATGCCCTGGCTGGCGAGGTACTCTTCGTAGGTGCCGAGGTAGTTGACCAGCTTGCCGTCGAGGCGGATTTCGAGGATGCGCGTCGCCAGCGACGAGACAAACTCGCGGTCGTGCGAGACGAAGACCAGCGTTCCCTTGAACTTTTCCAGCGCGGTGTTGAGCGACTCGATCGACTCCATGTCGAGGTGGTTGGTCGGTTCGTCCATCACCAGCACGTTCGGTTTGAGCAGCATCAGCTTGCCGAAAATCATCCGCCCCTGCTCGCCGCCCGAGATCACTTTCACGGCTTTGCGCACTTCGTTGCCCGAGAACAGCAGGCGTCCGAGCGTTCCCCGGATCAACGTTTCGAGGTCGTCACCGTCGGCGGCGTTGGCCCGCGCATAGCCGGCGATCCAGTCGGTCAGGCAGACGTCGCTGTTGAACTCGCCGGCGTGGTCCTGCGCGTAGTAGCCGAGGCGTGCCTTCTCGGCCCACTTGATGCTGCCGCGTTGCGGCTGCAACTCGCCCATCAGCAGCTTCAGCAGGGTGCTCTTGCCGACGCCGTTTTCACCGATGATCGCCAGACGATCGCCGCCATTGAGCGTCAGGTCCAGCTTGTTGAAGAGCTTGTGGTCGCTTCCCGGGTAGGCGAAGCCCAGATTCTCGATCTCGACCGCCTGGCGGTGCAGCTTCTCACGCTCGTCGTACTCGAAACGGATCCACGGGTACTGGCGTGACGAAGGCTTGACGTCCTCCGGCTTGAGTTTTTCGATCAACTTGACGCGCGAGGTGGCCTGCTTGGCCTTGGAGGCGTTGGCCGAAAAGCGGCGCACGAAGTTCTGCAGGTCGGCGATCCGCTCCTTGGCCTTGGCATTGGCGTTCTGCTGCCGCTCGCGCGCCTGCGCCGAGGCTTCCATGAAGTCGTCGTAATTGCCCGGATAGACGGTGATCTTGCCGTAATCCAGGTCGGCCATGTGGGTGCACACCTGGTTGAGGAAGTGCCGGTCGTGCGAAATGATCACCATCGTGCTGTTGCGCTCGTTGATCACGTTTTCCAGCCAGCGGATGGTGCCGATGTCGAGGTTGTTGGTCGGTTCGTCGAGCAGCAGGATCTCGGGGTCGGCGAACAGCGCCTGAATCAGCAACACCCTCAGCTTCCAGCCGGGCGCGACGTCGCTCATCGGGCCAAAGTGCTGTTCCGCCGGAATTCCGACGCCGAGCAGCAGTTCGCCGGCGCGGGCCTCGGCGGTGTAGCCGTCGTACTCGGCAAAGCGGCCTTCCAGTTCGGCTGCGTGCAGGTAGTCGGCCTCGGTCGCTTCCGGGTTGGCGTAGATGGCGTCCTTCTCGACCATGCACGCCCACATCTCCTGGTGGCCCATCATCACCACGTCGATTACCCGCTGCTGTTCGAAGGCGAATTGATCCTGGCGAAGATAGGCCATCCGTTCGTGGGTGTCCTTCGAGACGTTGCCGGCGGTGGGTTCGAGTTCGCCGTCGAGAATCTTCATGAAGGTCGACTTGCCGGAGCCATTGGCACCGATCAGTCCGTAGCGATAGCCCTCGCCAAACTTGACCGAGACGTTTTCAAAAAGGGGTTTGACCCCGAACTGCATGGTGATGTTGTTGGCGACTAGCACTCAGAAACCTCGTTAAAATCATCGGGTTGCAAAAGCGCGCTATTGTACCTCAGGGAACGGCGCCGTGGCTGCCTGGCGTACGTGAGCAGGGGCTCGTGGCGGCGCCCGGGGTCGCACCCACTGGCGCGAGGAAGCACGCCGGGACGAACCCGGCGGGCACGCCGGCTTCGGTATCAGCGATTGTTCAGCGCCAGCTTGACGCCGAAACCGACCAGGGCGATCCCTGCCAGCCGGGTCGCCAGCTTGCGCGCGGAAGGCAGCACCGACAGCTTGCGCGCCAGCGCATTGCCAACCAGCACCAACGCGAGCTGGTAGCAAAGGCTGAGCAGGGTAACGTGCAGCATCATCGCGCCGAGGGTCAGCGAGCTGGCGTCGGGGCGCATGAACAGCGGAAAGAAGGCGACGAAGAACAGCATCACCTTGGGGTTGGTGAGGCTGACCGCGAACGCCTGCCGGCAGTACACCCAGCCGCTTCTCCTCGCTTCCTTCCCGGGCGTGGCCTTGGCGACGGGCTGGCACAGCAACTGCAAGCCGATCCAGCCAAGATACGCCGCGCCAAACCACTGCAAGCCGGCAAAGATGGCCGGGTGCGAATTCATTACTGCCGCCAGGCCGGCGATCGCGGCGACCATGTAAATGAGGTCGCCGAGCAGCGTGCCGACGACGGCGCCCAGACCCGCGGCGACGCCGTTGCGCGCGGTGGCGTTGAGAATGGCCAGCGTCCCCGGGCCGGGAATCAGCTGGAAAACGATGACGGCGGCGACGAAGCTGCCGTAGTTCTGGATCTCGAACACTTTTCAACCTCCGGTGAATGATGCGCGATTCCTGCCTGACGCCGCTCAAAACCACCTCAGCCGCGGTCGTCGCTTGCCGGGGCAGTTGCCAGCAGTGCATCCAGTTCCACCCAGAAGGGCTCACAGAGTCCCTCGCGGTAAGCCGCCCGCCTGAAGCTCCGATGCTCGCCGCGATAGACCGCCAGCAGGCCACGCCGGTCATCGAGCACGCAGGTCCTGACGTTGGCCAGGCGGTCGGCGGCCTTGACCAGCAGCGCCAGCTCGGCGGGGCCGGCGGCGACGCCAGCCAGTCTGGCGTAGGTCTTTGCCTTTCGCTCGGCGCGGCTCCTGCCGGGTGAGTCGGTGAGCAGGCTGACGCACTCGGCGACCAGCGGTCCGAAATGGTCGCGGAGTTCGCCGACGGTGACCTCGGTGTCCTCGACCACGTCGTGGAGGTAGCCGACGATCTGGGCCTCGGGGCCGTACGGGGACAGCAGCCGGACGACCGCTTCGAGGTGAAAGGAGTACGGCCGGTCGCCATAGCGCTGGCTGCCGTGCGCCGCCAGGGCGAACTTGCGCGCTTCATCGACCATGCTGCTCGTCCTGCCGGTGGTCGTTGGTGTGGGCACTGGTCGCTGGCCGGGCCGCCGTGCCGGGAAGAACGGCGGCCGCCAACGCGCGAAGACCTTCGCCTTGCTGCCGCCAGAAGCCGCTACGCGCCGCCGATTCCGGCAGCGGCCCGTCGTCGCCGATGCCGGTCGCCGGCATCGCTTGCCCGCGGTACTGCGTGCCGAAGATCTGGTCCCAGACCGGAAAGAGCACCGCGAAGTTGCAGCCGTAACGATAGCGCCGGTCGTCGGGCAGGACCAGCGCATGATGCCAGCGATGATAGCGCGGGCTGACCAGCAGCAGTTCGCCGAGGCGCCCGAACGACAGCCAGGCGTTGACGTGCGACAGGCTCTCGATCGTCCGGATGGCCATCAGCAGGCCGATGAAGTGCCCCGGCGGGACGCCGATCAGCAGCGAGATGGCGGCGAACCAGAGGCCACTGCTGAGGTCGTCGAGCAGATGGTTGCGGCTGTCGGTCCACAAGGTCATCTGGCGCTGGCTGTGGTGGATGGCGTGCAGCGCCCACCACCAGCGCAGGGTGTGCGACAGGCGATGTCGCCAGTATTCGGCGAAGTCCAAAATCAGCAGATAGATCACGAAACTGAGCAGAGGCTGCCTTTCCAATGCCGGCAGCAGGTCTTCAAGTTGCCCCGGGATGATGTCGTGGAAGCGCAGCCAGCTATCGACCTCGACCACCAGCGGCGCCAGAAGAACGAAGACCAGCAGCGGAACGATGCCCAGCCGGTCGAGCATCGTGTACAGCACGTCGACCCGCACCGCCTGCCGGTCCGGCCACACCTCGATCGGCCGCAGGGCCTCGATGGGGCGCAGCAGCAGGTAGGCGAGCGCCATCTGCAGAACCCCCCAGAGGACGAACTCGACGCCATCGAAGGCCACTTCCAGATAGCTGCCCAGTCCCATCGCCAGCAGCGGAGGCTGCACCAGCCGGTCGAGCAGCCACCCCTGCAGGCTGACCAGTGCTTCGGTGAAGGAGTTGATCATGGTCTGGCTGGCAGCGTGGCAAAGCAGAAACCCTTCGCCTTGAGGCCGCCGATCAAGGCGTCGAGCATCGGTGCGAAGGGATCCTTGCGCGACCAGATGCCGAGGTGGGCCATCACGATGTCGCCATCCTTGAGGTGGTCGAGCGCGTTGCGCAGCAGCAGGGCATTGGGGTGCGTTTCCGAAGGCAGCTCGTCACCGAGAAATCCCGCCGGCGCCCAGCCGACGTGGCGATAGCCGCAGCTTCGCGCGGCGGCCAGCGTGTTCGGCGTCGTGCGGCCGCCGGGAGCGCGCCACAGCGGATCGAGCCGGCGGCCGGTGAGTTCGACGAAGCGTCGATCGGGGCGCTGCAACTCCTCGCAGACTGCGGGCGCGTCCAGGGTTTCGACGCTGCCGTCGGGCAGCCGGTAACGGACCTGTCGGCCGCTGTCTTCGCGGAAGCTGCCGTGTCGCCAGGTGTGGCTGCCAAAGGCGTGGCCTTCGGCGACGCGCGCCTGCCAGTACGGCGCCCAGCCGGGGTCGAGCGCATGGTCGCCCCGGCTGGTCTTTTCCTGGGCGAGAAAGAACGTCGCGCGCACCTGCTGTCTGGCGAGGGTATCGGCGATCAGTTCGGCGTGGCGCATGTTGCCGGTGTCGAAAGTCAGGTACAGCGTCCCGTGGCACTGGTCGGAGGCGTTCGCCGTGGCGCTGGCCAGCAGGGTCATGTGGGCGGTCAGCAAGCAAGTGCGCAGCAGGAAGCGCCGCAGCGGGTCGCGGAGCAAAGCCGTCATCGCCAGCCGGCGTGGTCGATGAAGTAGATGCCATGCGGCGAACTGCCGACCGGGATCGACAGCTTGAGCTTCCGCGTGACCAGGTCGATCACCTGGACCTTGCGCGCAAAGCGGGCCGTTGCCCAGAGTTCCTTGCCGTCGGCACGGACCACCATGTCGTCCGGCCCACCGGGCACATCGTATTTTTCGACCATGGTCATGGTCTGCGTATCGAGCAGCGAGATACTGCCGTCGATCGAACGGTTGGCAACGAAGAAATGGCGTCCGTCGCCGCGCGCCTGGAGATTGTGCGTGGCGGTGTCGGCAATCACCTTGCGGACGCTCTTCTGGTTGCGCCAGTCGATCACCTCGACGACCCCCTCGCCCATGCTCGCGACCAGCAGAAAGCGGTTGTCTGGCGTCATCGCGATTCCCGCCGGGGTGGCGGCGACCGGCATCACCCAGGCGGTCTTGCGGGTGCCGAGATCGATCGCCATGACTTCGTTGGAGTCCTGCAGGGTGACAAAAACGAACTGGCTGGCGCGGTCGAAGGCGATGTGCGATGGCGCCCGCGGCGCGTGCAGGCGCGCCTTGAGCGTGAAATCCGCGGGATCGTAGAGGTCGACCCGGTCAAGGCGCAGAGACGTGGTGACGAACCACTTCGCGTCCGGCGAGTAGCCCAGCTGATAGGGGTCTGAAATGTTGCGGATGCGCTTCTGCTCGCGACCGCTGACCGGATCGAAGAAGACCAGCTGGTTGGAGGCGGCGCAGGCGACGACGAGCGATTTTTCGTCGGGAGTCGGAATCAGGTGGTGCGGCTCCTTGCACGCAATGGCCTTGCCGATTACCGCGTAGCTTTGCGTGTCGATCAGGCTGATCGTCCCGTCGGCCGAATTGAGGGCGATCGCCAGACCGGCCCACGCCGCGCCGCTCGACCAGACGATGCTGGCCAGCAGCAGACAGCCTGCAAGGCCTGGACGGCGGCGCTTCGGGGTGACGCGGTTCATCGGCAGCGGGTCCGGCGGGACGAAAGGGTGAATCGAGTTGGCACGGAAAGAACGCCCATTGTACGTTCGCTCAGCCGGCCAGGCGACGAAGGTGCTTGGCGATCACCTGCCCGAATGCCGCGGCGCGGGATCACCAGCCGTCGCCGCCGCCCAGGCGAAAGGGGGTCGGTTGCGGCAAGATTCTGCGGCCTTGTTCTTACGCCAGCCTGACCAGGCGCGGGTCGGCGCAGTGTTCGACAAGGATTCGCCGCACCCGATCCGGCCAGAGCGTGGCGAACAGGGCGTGCTGGTCCGGATCGCCGGTCCTTGCAGCAGCGGTCCGAGGCGCGGGTCGGGCGGGACGTGGCCAAGCTGCAGCGCGGTGCTGACGCTCTGCCCGCGGTCCTGCCGCGTGAATCGGGGCAGCTCGCGGCAGCCGAGCAGATAGCTGCCGGCGACGGTTGGGCACGAGTGCCCGGCCAGTTTGACGGCATCGGCGTAGCCATACTCGATCAGGCCACCGTCGGCGGATCCGAGAAATTCGGCCAGCCGATCGCGCATCACGATCGTCGGTACCGCGGCGAAAAAGCTGGGGAAAGCCACCTTGTCAGCCCTTCTTCTGGATCAGTTCGATCTTGTAGCCGTCCGGATCCTCGACGAAGGCGATCACCGTCGTGCCGTGCTTCATCGGGCCCGCCGCGCGAACCACCTTGCCGCCGCGCGCCTTGATCTGCTCGCAGGCGGCGTAGGCGTCGGCGACTTCTATGGCCACGTGGCCGAAAGCGCCGCCGAGTTCGTACGACGGCGTGTCCCAGTTGTGCGTCAATTCAAGAACTGCCTCTTGCGATTCCGGGCCAAAGCCGACGAAGGCCAGCGTGAAGCGGCCGCCGGGATAGTCCTGGCGGCGCAACAGCTGCATGCCGATGACCTCGGTGTAGAAAGCCAGTGAGCGATCGAGATCGCCAACGCGCAACATCGTGTGCAGGATTCTCATGCCTTCTCCTGGTCAGCGTGGTCAAACGGTCGCGAACTGCGGCAGCGCCACGCGCGCCGGCGCTGGATACCGGCGGCCGTCGCGGCGGGAGCGTCGTGGCGAGCATCGCTCGACGATACACCAGAAGCAGCGACTGTTGTGCATCGCACGCTCGTCGCCGCTGTTTGGCGCGCGGCCCCGGAGCCGGCGCCGAATCCCGCACCCGGTTGCGGCGAGGCTTTGCCGCCGGCAGGTTCCACAGCTGGCCATCGCCAGGTAGCAACGGCCAGACCAGTGCGCATTACCGCGCGCGATCTGTTGCCGTTGACAAAGTCAGCGGAGCACCTATAACGGAAGCACTCGCGGGGGACTGCTGGCAAGTGTGCTGAATGCGAACGCGCGGAGGAAAAGAACATGCGTCGCTCCTTCTTTCCCACATCGGCTCGTCA
>ERZ761602.4370-NODE-4370-length-18376-cov-10.707221_pt1 | contig 18376 bp, 9 predicted proteins | sample MGYA00512165_ERZ761602 | MGnify/ENA primary metagenome ERZ761602 (study PRJEB28899, sample SAMN02445085) | bioreactor sludge metagenome | biome: EBPR sludge; isolation source: Thorneside wastewater treatment plant | place: Australia: Brisbane, Thorneside... | reverse complement strand
CGCCTTCATCAGGCCGATGTTGCCTTCCTGGATCAGGTCGAGGAACTGCAGGCCCCGGTTGGTGTACTTCTTGGCGATCGAGATGACCAGGCGCAGGTTGGCCTCGATCATCTCCTTCTTCGCGTCGCGCGACGCCTTCTCGCCCTCGTTCATCCGCTTGTTGATCTCCTTGAGATCCGCCAGCGGGACCACGGCCTTGGCCTGGAGGTCGATCAGCTTCTGCTGCAGCTCCTGCAGCGCGGGCAGGTTGCGACCGAGGATCGCGCTGTAGGGCTTGCCGGCATCGGCCTCCCGCTCGACCCACTTCAGGTCGAGGGCGTGGGGCGGGAAGTTGCGGACGAAGTACTCCTGCGGCATGCCGCACTTGTCGACGAGGATCTTGCGGATCTCGCGCTCGAAGCGGCGCACGTCGTCGACCTGCGAGCGCAGGATGTTGGACAGCCGCTCGATCGTGCGCACCGTGAAGCGCATCGTCATCAGGTCTTCGCTGATGGCGTGCTGCGCCTTGGTGTACGCGGGCGACTTGTAGCCTTCCTTCTCGTACGCCTTGCGCATGCGGTCGAAGTGCTCGCGCAGCGTCGCGAACTTCTGCAGCGCCGCGACCTTCAGCTCCTCGAGCCGCTTGGTCAGTGCCTTGCTGCCGCCCTGGCCGTCGTCGTCTTCCTCCTCGTCGAACTCGTCGAAGTCCTCCTCGGCGACGTAGTCGTCCGCCTCGTCGTCGGAGACGAAGCCGTCGACGACGTCGGAGATCGGGATCTCGCCGGCCTCGATCCGGCCGGCCAGCGCCAGCACTTCGGCGATCGTCGTCGGGCTCGCGCTGATGGCCAGCATCATGGCCTGCAGCCCGCCCTCGATGCGCTTGGCGATCTCGATCTCGCCCTCGCGGGTCAGCAGCTCCACCGTGCCCATCTCGCGCATGTACATGCGCACCGGGTCGGTCGTGCGCCCGAACTCGGAGTCGACGGTCGACAGCGCGGCCTCGGCAGCCTCCTCGGCCTCCTCCTCGGTGGCCGTTCCGGCGGAGCCTCCGGCGATGAGCAGCGTCGCGGCGTCCGGGGCCTGCTCGTAGACGGCGATGCCCATGTCGTTGAGCATCGAGACGATGGCCTCGAGGATCTCCTCGTTGATCAGCTTCTCGGGCAGGTGGTCGCTGATCTCCTGGTGGGTCAGGAAACCGCGGGTCTTGCCCATCTTGATCAGGGTCTTGAGCTCCAGCCGGCGCTTGGCGACCTCCTCCTCGGTCAGCGTCGTCTCGTCGAGGCCGAACTCGCGCATCAGCGCGCGCTCCTTCGCGCGGCTGACCTTCATGCGCAGCGGCTTGACCTTCTCTTCCTTGCCTTCCTCGGCGGTGTCCACCGCCTCGCCGGACTCCAGGTCCGCGCCGGCATCGAGGTCGGCCTCGACGTCGCCGAGATCCACCTCGACCTCCTCGGCCTTGGCCTTGGCGTCGGGCTTGCGGGCCGCCTTGCCGGCCGCCGGCCGGCTGTCCTCGGCCGGCTTGCCGGGCTTCTTCGGCTCGGCGGGCTTCGCCGCCTCGGCGGCCTTGCGGGGCTCGGGCTTGCCGGCGTCGGCAGGCTTGCGGCCGGCGGCCTTGGCCGGGCGGGCCTCGGCGGGCTTCTCGGCCGCCTTGTCCGTCGCGCGCCCCGCGGCCGCCTTCTGGTCGGGCCGGGCCGGCGCCTTCGCGGCCGGCTGTGCCTTGGCGGCGGCGTGTTCGACGGTCTTGGCGGACGCCGCCTTCGCCGCCGGCCTGGCACTTGCCTTCGCGGCGGCCTTGGCGGCCGGCTTGGCGGCAGGCCGGGACGCGGTCTTGACCGGCGCGGCGGCGGCCTTCGCGGGCTTCTTCGCGGCTGCAGGCGCCGGCTTGGCTGCCTTGGCGGACTTCGGTGCGGCGGCGGGCTTCTTGGCGGTCATGGGATTCCTAGGGCGGACTCGAGGCCTGGCGGGGCCGGGAATGCGCCGCCCGACGGGCGCGGCGTGCCGTGGCGATGCCACGACGACGCACTGCGGACGCGGCGGCGGCTGCGCAGGACGGCGTGGTTGGAAAGCTCCGGACCGGCAAGTTCACGTGGACGTCACTTCGCTCATCAGCCCTGTTCGCAGATGGAGGCCACGATCGGGACCTCAAGCCCGGTTCTCGGGCGGCCCCTGGCCCGGCGTGCACTGCTGCCACTCTTGCCGTTGGAACAAACGGCGGATTATATCGGCGCACGTCCCGCCAAGGGCATCCGCTTCCCCGCTGGCGGCGTGGACACAGGCCGTCGTCGCCCGCGCGATCCACGAGCGGGCGGGCTCCCGCCGGGTGCGTGAAACCGGCCTCGCGCCTCAGGGCACGACCAGGCGCAGCGCCCCGTTCCAGGGGATCCAGCCACCCAGGCCGGCCGCCGGGAGGACATCGACGCCGTCGAACGCGGCAGCCCCGCTGCCGGCATCCAGCACGGCCGAGACATCCGTGGGTCGCAGCCGGGTGCCCCGGGCGAGCACGCTGTCGATCACCAGGTTGCGGTCTTCGCCGGCGATCGTGGCATCGTTGGTGAACACCACGTCGAGGCGATCGCCTCGGGCGACACCGGGCGTGTCGAACGCGAAGTCCTGCCACGCCGTGTTGTCCACCGTCACACTGCCGACCAGGTTGCCGCCGAGGCGAAGCTGCATGATCGCGCCCGCGCCGCCGGCCAGGGTCGCGCGCGCGCGGACCACGATGCGCCCGTCGCCGGCGCCGGGAGCGCGGAAGCGCATCGCGGCGTTCCAGGGGACCCAGCCGCCGTGGATCGTGGCGGGGACCGTGTCCTGGCCGTCGAAGGCCGCCGCGCCGCTGCCCCGGTCGATGACGACGCCGGCCGCGGAAGGGGTCAGCGTCGTCGCGCCGATCTGCAGCGATCGGACGAAGAGGTTGCGGTCCTCCGCACCCACGGTGGCATCGTTGGTGAAGACCACGTCGATGCGATCCCCGGGGGAGATCGCCGGCACCGCGAACACGAGCCCCGTCGCCGTCGTCGAGCTCACGCTGCGCGTGCCCACGGCAAGGCCGTTGACGCGCAGCTCGAGCAAGGGCCACACCCCGGCGGCCGGCGTGCCGGCCGCCTGCACCACGACGACATCCGGGCCGCCGCCCACGCCCGTCGGCGTGGCGAACCGCAGCGCGCCGTTCCACGGCAGCCAGCCACCGGTGCTCGCGGCCTCGAAGGTGTCGCGGCCGTCGAACGCGCTGGCGCCCTCGCCGACGTCGATCCAGACGCCGGGACCGCTTGCCGGCAGCGTCGAGCTGCCGTTCAGCGTGATCGACGCGACCGCGAGGTTGCGGTCCTGGCCCTCGACCGAGCCGTCGTTGGCGAACACGATGTCGACGCTGGCCGCGGTGACGAAACTCGCGGCCCGGAAAGCCAGGTCCACCCAGGAGTCGGCATCGAGCTGCCCGCGACCGACCACCGCCTCGCCGACCCGGACTTCGAACAGCGCGCCGACATGGCCGGCGACCGCCGCCATGGCCCGCACGAGGAGGTTGCTGCCGTCGTCGGGAGGCGAAGGCTCCTCGCTGCCGATCTGCCGGACGTACTCGGCCACGTCGGCCGTGTCGGCGTCGCCCAGCGCCAGGCGCGCATGAGCACGGATGGCCGCCTCGATCGTCGGCGACGAGCCGTCGTGCAGGTACGGTGCGGTCGACCAGGCGTCACGAAGGGTCGGCGTGTCCACGCCCGGCAGCCGCTGCCGGCCGAGCCGCTGGCCGGACAGCGTCCCGAGCGTGCCGATGTCGTGCAGCACCCGCTTGTCACTGTCGGTGAAGTCCCGGCCCGCGTGGCACGCGGCGCACGAGGCCGCGAAGATCGCGCGGCCGCGGACGGCCGCGGCCGTCAGCTCGCCGCCCGGCGCGCGCAGCGGGCTGGGATCGAACTGCGCGAGCGAGGCCACGTAGGCGGCCAGCGCGTCCAGGTCGGCGCTCAGCCCGGCCTTGCGATCGCCCAGCGGCTCGCTGCGGCTGCCGGCCAGGAACTGCGCGTCGGTCATCAGGCCCGAGCCGCCGGCCAGCCCGCGGATCTGCCCCTCGAAGTCCTGCAGCTCGTCGAAGTTGCCGCTCCAGTGCAGCCGGCCCTGCGCGGCGCCGCGGCCGCGCAGGCTGATCGTGTTGCGCAGGCCCTCGCCGCGGCCGGTGAGGTCCCAGACCCGGCCGTCGTGGCCGCCGTCGTGATGACAGCTGGCGCAGCTCATGTAGCTGTCGCGTGCCAGGCGCGTGTCCTGGGCATCGTAGAAGAGCTGCTTGCCCTTGAGCACCGCCGGCGCGAGCTTCTCCGCGGTGACGCTGGCCAGCGTGGCGACGCGCGTGCCCCGTGCCAGGCCGAGATCGATCAGCGCGGACAGGTCGATCACGTCGACCGTGCGGTCCATGAAGTTGGCGACATAGAGCGTGCGCCGGTCGGCGGAGACCGCCAGTGCCTGCGGCGCACGCCCGACGGCGATGCGGAACAGCTGCGAGCGCCCGTGCGCGTCGATCACCGCGACCTCGCGGCTCGTCTCCAGCGCGACGAACAGGTAGACGCCCAGCGGGTCGAAGGCCGCGGCGCTGGCCAGGCTGGCGTTGTCGTGGTCGATGCGCGCGGCGAGATCCTCGCGGAGCTCGGCCATGTCCACGCGCGAGCTGGCGGCCCGCACGGTGTTCTGGAAGTTCAGCTCCAGGCCGTCGCGGGCCATGCCGCGCTTGATGTTGTCCAGCTTCGACGGCACCCAGGCTTGCGTGCCGTCCGGCGAGATCACCGCGGCACCGAGGTAGTTCGGGATGCCGCGGCCCTGGTTCTCGGCGTCCGGCCGGTCGCCGTGGGCGAGCACCACCGTCTTGCGTGGCGCGAGCGTGGCCGTGTCGACGGCCAGGACCTCGCCGCCACGGTCGGCGGGGGTCTGCGGTGCGGCTCCGGACTCTCCCGGCAGCGGCGGCGTGACGAAACGGGACACCAGCGCCGTGGCGCCGCTGGCATCCAGCGACAGGTGACGCGGGTTCGGGCCGATGTCCCGGGAGGCCAGCGTGTCGTAGGTGCCGGCGTCGATCTTCAGCAGCCGCCCGCTCGCCTCGAGCGTGACCAGGACGTTGCCTCCCGCCGGCGCGGCCACGATCCCGTAGGGTTGCGAGGCACGCGGCAGGGCCACGGTCCGGCTGACCGCGAGCCGGGACCGGTCGATGATGCTGATGCTGGCGCTGCGCTGGTTGACCACCCAGACCGTGTCCCCGACCAGGGCCAGGGTGCGCGGCGCGGTGCCGACGCTCACCTCGGCCAGCCGCGCGCGCGTCGCGGTGTCGAAGACGCTGACGCTGTCGTTGTCAGGGTTGATCACCCACAGCCGGGCGGCGCCGCCCGCGCGCGGCTCGAGCAGCATCGAGCCGGAGGCCGTCGGCGACCCGGGGACCGCCGGCAGGTGAACCGCGTGCAGCAAGGTGCTGCGCTCCTCGGTGCCGAGCTCGTCCTGAACGATCGCCGTGACGTAGTACAAGCCTGGCGTCGCGTACCGGTGCTGGATGGCGCCGCTGGACGACCAGGCGCTGACTGGCGACCCGTCGCCGAAGTCCCAGCGGTAGCGCACGTTCTGGCCGGTGGCGCGTGCCTGGAAGGTGGCCAGGCCGCCGGCGACGCTGGGCGCCGCAGCGGCCGGCGGGTCCAGCACGAGTGGCACGGGATCGGTGATCGTCCAGCCGAAGCTGACGCTGGTGCTGTTGAATCCGTCGCTGGCGACCAGCACCACCACGTGGTTGCCGGCGGCGGTCGGCGTGCCGGAGATGCGCCCGCTGGACGCGTCCACCGAGAGGCCCGGCGGCAGTCCCGTGGCCGAGAAGCGCAGGGTGTCGCCGTTCGGGTCGCTGGCCGTGACGTTCAGGCTGAGGGTCCTGCCGCGCAAGCCGGCCTGCGCCCCGGGCGAGCTCAGCAGCGGCACCACCGCGGTGTTCGGCGCCGATGCCACGTTGACCCGCACCATCTTCGCCACCGACGGCGTGCCGCTGTCGTCGATCGCGAAGAGCATCCACATCCCTGGCGGGATGTCGGCGGCACGGGACGGGATCTGCACCGCCAGGCGGTTGCCCTCGGCGGCGAAGGGCAGGTTCACGTGACGCTGCTCCATGTTGAATCCGTGCGTCGCCGAGCCGGCCTTGACGAAGCCGATGCGCGCGATCGGCCGATCGCCGGCGGCCGTGATCGACACGGTGCGGCCCGCATCGACGACGGTCGGCGCGGCGGCGATCACGGGTCGCGAGGCCGCGACACCGCCACTCTTGAAGAGGTAGGGCGGGTAGTAGATCTCGGCATTGGTGTTGACCTGCGGGCCGGGGGCGCCGCCACCGAAGACCAGAACGCTCGCATCGGGCAGCAGCAGGGCGTTGCCGTGGTACAGGCGCGCGCGCTGCGCCCTGGCACCGACCGACCACTGCCCGGAGGCCGGGTTCCAGATCTCGGCCTCGTAGCTGACGTCCGTCATCTCGTTCCAGACGCGGCTGCCCCCGGTGGCCAGCACCTGCCCGTCGGCGAGCAGCGTGGCCACCGCCAGCCGCCGCTGGCGCAGCATGGCGCCGGTCTGCGTGACCAGCGGCGCGCCGCGGGTGATGTCGATCACCGCGGCCTGGTTGGAGTTGCCGCCGAACTGCAGGATGCGCCCCGGCGCGAACATCGCGGCGCTCGCGTCGCCGCCCGCGAACGCCGAGTTGAACTGGCCCTGCATCGACAGCGAACCCGTGCCGCCCGTGTCGACGTAATACATCCGCCCGGCGGAGTCGTAGCCGAAGACACGGCCGTCGGGGGCGACGAAGTTGCGCGGGTAGTCGGAGCTCAGGCCGCCGGTGGCCGCGCCGGTCATCAGCCGGAAGCGGCCGTCGGCGCCGCGGATCTCCGGGTAGTCCGTGCCGCCGCTGCCGCCCTGGATGTAGACCTCGCCGCTGGCCAGCACCGTCGACGTGGAGTACCAGCGCGCCCGGTTCAGGTTGTTGCCGCGCGAGAGTGTCAGGGTCGACCCGTTCAGGACATTGCTGTTGCGATTGCCGGTGTTGGTCGTGCGCGTGCCGGTCCAGTTGTCGCCGCCGGCGATGAAGACGTTGTCCGTGCCCGGCAGGCCGACCTGCGAGCTGCAGAAGATGTCGGTCTGCGTCGTGTTGGCCAGCGTCAGGTGGCTGTCGTCGGCGGGGTTCCAGATGTCGTAGGTGAAGTACGCGGTCTGCTGGCCGTTCTCGCGGGTTCCGTAGCTCATCACGCGGCCGTCAGGCATCACGATGCCGTGCACCGCGATCAGCGGCCAGCTCTTCAGCGGGCCGAAGAGGCCCTTGAGGTGGGCATCGGTGGGAATGGTCAGGCCGGAGGGGACGCTCAGCGCCCGCTGGCGCGCGTCAGCGCCCTCGGCCGCCGGTGCGGGCGCGCGTACCGGCGTGTCGGACCCCCCACCACAAGCCCCGAGAAGCATCAGGGCACACAGCGTGACGGCCGGCAGGAGGGGACGCGTGCAGGGTTGGAGACTCATGCGCTGGGGCTCGACGGCGGTTGAGGCGAGGCCAGGGCCGGCCATGTTCGCGGACGCGGGGGAGCGAGCATCGTGGGTGGCAGTCGAGCCTGCTACCCCCGTACGCGGGGAGAAGCGCGTCCGCTCGCCGGATTGAAGGGGGTGGTCACGCATCGGCAGGTCGCGGAGGACGTAGCCCGTGGCGGACTGCGGCCCGGCCGGTGCGACGATGGGCGGAACAGCGGGGCCGCCGGCAACCGTTTGCGGCGATCGGCCCGCGCACCGCCGTGCGACCCTTGCGGCGACGACGGTCACGCGGCCGGCGGCCCGTGCCGGCAAGGCGAGCCGCGCCATCGTGGCCGCGATCGCCGCGGTCGTCCGCGTCCGCACCGACCCTCCGAACCGATGTCGAATCCGTCCACCCGGCGTCCGGCCGCTGCCGGCGTGCACCTGCTGGCCGCCGCGCTGCTGGCCGGCTGCGCGCCGGCGCTGGAGCTCACGCGTCCGGATCCGCCCGTGCCGCCGCGCTTCCCGCTGGCGGTGGCGGCGGCGTCCGGCACGACGCTCGACGCCAGCCAGGTGCACTGGCGCTCGTTCTTCAAGGACCCTCGGTTGCACGCGCTGATCGACAGCGCGCTCGAGCACAACCGCGACCTGCGCATCGCCGCCGCCCGCGTCCAGGAAGCCCGCGCGCAGTGGGCGCTGGCGCGGGCCGAGCAGTGGCCCTCGCTGCTGCTGTTCGGCCGTGCGCGCCTGGACCGCACCTATGCCGAGAACCTGTCGCTGGAGCCCGCGCGCCGGATCGACCTGAACCTGTCGTCGAGTGCCTTCGAGCTCGACTTCTTCGGCCGCCTGGCCAGCCTGTCGGACGCGGCGCGCGCGAGCTTCCTGGCCACCGAGGAAGCCAGGCGGGCGACCGAGCTCGCACTGGTGTCCCAGATCGCCGAGCTCTACCTGGCACAGCGGCAGATCGACGAGCTGCTGGTGCGTTCGCGGGCGACGGTGGTCTCGCGGCAGCAGACGCTGGAGATCCTCGCCCGGGCGCGCGACATCGGGGTGAGCACCGACCTCGAGTTCGAGCAGGCCCAGGTCCAGCTCGAGGCCGCCCGCGCGCAGCGTGCCCAGTTCGGCCTCGCGCAGGAGCAGACTGCCAACCTGATGCAGCTGCTCGTCGGGCGCATGCCGCCCGGGCTGCCGGAGGGCCTGCCGCTGGACCGGCTGGTCGCCACCCACGAGCTGACGCTGGGCGTGCCGGCCGAGGTGCTGCTGATGCGCCCGGACGTGATCGCCGCCGAACAGCGACTGGCCGCGGCGCAGGCCAATGTCAAGGCGGCGCGGGCGGCCTTCTTCCCGCGCGTGGCGCTCACGGCGAACGTGGGCACGGCCAGCGCCGGGCTGCTCGGGCTGTTCAAGGCCGGCGCCTGGGCCTTCCAGCCGACGGTGTCGATCCCGCTCTTCGATGCCGGCCGCAATCAGGCGGGCTGGGACCTCGCGAAGGCGCGCGAGCTTGCGGTCGTCGCGCAGTACGAGCGCACCGTGCAGCTGGCCTTCCGGGAAGTGGCCGATCAGCTGGCGGCGCGGGCGTCGCTGGCGCTGCAGGCCTCGGCGGCGGAGCGCAGCCTGCAGGCGCAGCAGCATCGACTGCGGATCCAGCGCCAGCGACACGAGCACGGCCTGGGCGGCTTCCTCGAGGTGCTCGAGGCCGAGCGCGAACTGCTCGCGGCGGAGCAGGCGCAGGTGGCGGTGCAGCGAGCGCAGCTGGAAGCCGTGGTCGGCCTGTACAAGGCGCTCGGCGGCGGTGCCCCGCCGGCTGGGGCGACGGCATCGGTCGCCCTGGCGGGGAGCGCCGATGGATCCTAGAGATCTTCCCCGACTCCTGGTCGAGGGGCTCGAGGCACAGGCCCGCGGCGCGGGCGGCGAGGCCCGCGAGCTGCTGCGGCAGGCCCTGGCCGTCGATCCCAACCACGTGGCCGCCCTCTACAGCCTGGCGGCGCTCGACGCGAACGAAGGGCATGTCGACGCGGCGCTCGGCGGCCTGGACGCGGCCATCGCGCGCCGGCCCGACTTCATCCAGGCGCGCCTGGCCCGAGCGCAGCTGCGGCTGCAGCTCGGGCAGCCGGCGGCGGCGCTCGGCGATGCGCAGGCGGTGCTGCGGCTGGAGCCGGCCTCGGCGGCCGCGCAGGCGCTCGTGCGCGCCGTGCAGGCCGCGCCGGCCGTGCCCGCCGTGTTCCCGCAGGACCTGGTGCGGGCGATGGAGCAGGCGCAGGCCCTGCAGGCCCAGGGCCGCACCGACGCAGCCGTGGCCGCGTACGCGGCATACCTGCGCAGCGGTGACCGCAGCGCCGCGCATGTCGCGCTGTTCAATGCCGGAGTCCTGCTCTCGCAGGCCGGGCGTGCGCTCGAGGCGGAGGCCTACATGCGCCAGAGCGTCGCGCTGAAGGCGGACTTCGTGCCCGGGCGGATCGGCCTGGGCCAGATGGCCGAGAGCAACGGCCGGCCGCACGACGCGATCGCCGCGTGGAGCGAGGCGCTGCCGCATGCCGACCCGGCCACGCCGGACGGCATCGGCCATCGGGTTGCGCTGCTGAATCACCTGGGCCGGCTCCACGAGATCCAGCGCGACTACCCGCAGGCCGAGGCGGCGCTGGCCGAGAGCCTGCAGCTGCGGCCGCAGCAGCCGCCGGTGCTGCACCACTGGATCCACTTGCGGCAGAAGCAGTGCGCCTGGCCCGTGATCCCGGGGCCGCCCGAGCGCCAGCGCGAGGCCCTGGCCTCGGCATCCGCGCTCGCGATGCTGGGCCTCAGCGACGATCCGGCGCAGCAGCTGGCCAGCGCCCGGCGCTTCGTCGAGCAGAAGGTCGGACGTTTCGAGCGCCGCGTGCCGCGCGGCCATCGCTACGGCCACGACCGGCTGCGCATCGGCTACCTGTCGTCGGACCTGTCGATGCACGCGGTCTCGCTGCTGACGGTCGAGCTCTTCGAGCGTCATCACCGCGACCGCGTCGAGGTCCACGCGTTCTGCTGGAGCCGCGAGGACGGCACGCCGTTCCGCGAGCGCGTGCGCCGCGCCTTCGACCACTTCCACCGCATCGGGGGCCTGGACGACGAGGCGGCGGCCGAGCTGATCCGGGCCCGCGAGATCGACGTGCTGGTCGACCTGCACGGCCTGACCTCGAACGCGCGGCCGAACATCGTCGCCCGCGGGCCGGCGCCGCTGCAGGTGGCCTTCCTCGGCTTCCCGGGGCCCACCGCGCTGCCGCACCTGGACTTCGTCGTCGCCGATCCGTTCATCTTCCCCGATGCGCTGCGCGAGGGATTCACCGAGGCGCCGCTCGTGCTGCCCACGCTGTACCAGTGCAGCGACTCGCAGCGGCCCATCGGCCCGACGCCCACGCGTTTGCAGCTCGGGCTTCCCGAGGACCGCTTCGTCTTCTGCGCGTTCAACAACAACTTCAAGTTCACGCCCGAGGTCTTCGAGGCCTGGATGCGCATCCTGCGCCGGGTACCGGGTGCGGTGCTGTGGCTGCTCGAGGACAACCCCTGGTCGCGTGCGAACCTGCAGCAGGCCGCCGGTGCCCACGGCATCGATCCGGCGCGGCTGGTCTTCGCGCCGCGCGTGCAGCCGGCCGACTACCTGGCACGCTTCGCGGCGGCCGACCTGTTCCTCGACACCTACCCGTACAACGCCGGCACGACGGCCAACGACGCGCTGTGGGCCGGTCTGCCGCTGCTGACCCTGTCGGGGCGCACCTATGTCTCGCGAATGGCCGGCAGCCTGCTCAGCAGCGCGGGGCTGCACGAACTGGTCACCGTCAGCCTCGAGGACTACGAGCGCGTCGCCGTCGAGATGGCGACCGACCGAGAGCGACTCGAGGGCCTGCGCGAGCGCCTGAAGCGGGAGAAGGACAGCGGACGGCTGTTCAGCACGGAACGTTTCGCCAGCGAGTTCGAGGCCGCGCTGTCGACGGCGCTGGCGGCCGGGTCCCGATGACGCGCGGCGACGCGAACCCGGCGAGCCCGCGGTGCGGAGAACAGCGGCGCGCAGGCTCCGGTGTTCCGGGCTTGGCGGGCGCGGCAGGGCGGGTGCAATGGCCGGGTGCGGCCGCATCGGCCGCCTGCCGGGTGCCGAGTTGAGCGACTGTCCCGTCCACCTGTTCCAGATTGCCTACTCCGAGGCCACGCGAGCCGCGATCGAGCCCGGCTACGCGATGCTCGACAACCTCGAGAACGCTCGACCGGACTGGTTCGAGTACTGGCCGATCCGCCGCTGGCTGGCAGCGCAGCCGATGGATCCCGCAGCCTGGTATGGCTTCTTCAGCCCGAAGTTCGGCACCAAGACGCAGCTCGGCCACGCACAGGTCGTCGCCGCCGTGCAGGCTGCGGCGAGCGCCGACCCGCCGGCCGACGTGGTGCTGTTCTCCCCCCAGCCCGACATGGGGGCCTTCTTCCTCAACGTCTTCGAGCAAAACGAGCTCTTCGATCCCGGCTTCATCGCCGCCAGCGAGGCCTTCCTGGCCCATGTCGGGCGCCCCAGCAACCTGCGCGCGCTGGTGATGGACGCCCGGCACGTGGTCTTCTCGAACTACTTCGTCGCCCGCCCGGCGTTCTGGCGCGCGTGGTTCGAGCTCGCCGAGCGGCTGTTCGCCGTCTGCGAGGGCCTGGACGCGCAGGCGCCACCCGGACTTCGCGAGCTGCTGGTGCACCCGACGACCTACCCGGGCGCCGTGCAGCGCAAGGTCTTCCTGATGGAGCGCCTGGCCTCCTGGCTGCTGGCCACCGAGACGCGCTGGCAGACGCAGGCCGCCAACCCGTTCACCATGGCCTGGTCGGCCTCCCGCTTCCGCGAGCACCCGCTGGACGCCGTGATCAGCGACGCGCTGAAGCTGGCCTACCGCGAGCACGGCTTCCCCCACTACCTGAGCGCGTTCGCGGCGGTACGCCAGCGTTTCCAGGCCGCCGGCCGATGAAGGTCCTGCCCACCGTGCCGGTCCCAGCCGGCCCAGACAACTCGCCATGCTGAAGGTCTACACCATCAACCTCGAGCACCGCGCCGACCGATGGCGCGAGGCCTGCGCGAACTACGCCGCGCACGGCCTGGAGCCCCGGGCCGTCACGCGCTTCCCGGCGGTGGCCGAACCGCAGTTCGGCGCGCTGGGATGCGCCAAGTCGCATGTCGCGGTGCTGGCGGACTTCCTCTGCCGCACGGGCGATGCCTACTGTCTGGTGCTCGAGGACGACTTCGACTTCGTGAGGCCGTTCGGCGACTGCGTGCAGGGCTTCAACCGGCTCGCGCAGCAGCGTGCCGAGTGGGACGTGCTGCTGCTGATGGGCACGCAGGCCCTGGCCGGTCCCGCCGACGAAGGGGGGCTCGCTCGCGTGCTGGAGGCGCAGTCGGCGGCGGCCTACCTCGTCTCGAGACGCTACGCGGCCCGGCTCCTCGCCTGCTTCGGAGCCGTCGTGCCGCAGATGGAGGCGCTGTCGGCGCCGGGCCTGCGGCCGTTCGCGATGTCGCGCCTTTCGATCGACCAGGCCTGGAAGCCGCTGCAGCGGCAGGACCGCTGGTACATCTTCCACCCGGCGATCGGCCACCAGCGGCCGAGCTATTCGGACATCGAGCAGCGTCACGTCGACTACGACACCCAGACCTACGGCCTGGCTGCGGCCGGCGGGCCGACGCCGGCCTGACGGTCGCACAGGACTCGAGCCACGCGATGCCGACCACCACCGTCACGCCCGCCACCGGTGCGCAGGCCTCGGCGCCCGCGAATCTGCCGACTCTCGTGATGCGCCTGCAGGGCGGCATCGGCAACCAGCTGTTCCAGCTCGCCTACGCCGAGCGCCTCGCGCATGCCAGCGGCTGCGGCGTGGCCTTCGACGTCGGCAGCTTCAGCACCGACACGCACGGCCGCCAGAGCCTGCTGCCGCGGCTGTGGCCCGACGCTCCGCGGGTCGACGCCTCGCAGCTGCCGTCCGCAAGCCTGCGCCTGATCCGCGAGGATGCGGCGACCTGGCCCGGCAACGGTCCGCTGCCGCTGGCGGTGCCGCCGATGGAGGGTGTCTCGCACCTGCTGCTCGACGGCTACTGGCAGGACCACCGCGTGGCCGATGCCGATCGTGTCGCGTCGCTGCGCGCACGCATCGAGGCCGGCGTCGGTGCCGCCGCGCGGGGCCTTGGCGAGCAGATCCGCGGGCAGGTGCGGCCGACCGCGCTGCACGTCCGGCACCGCGACTACCGGCACCACGGCCTGTGCAGCCCGCGCTACTACGTCGATGCGCTGCGCTGGCTGGCCGCACGTCGCGGGCCGCTGGACCTGTTCGTGTGGACCGACGAGCCCAACGCGACGGCGCACTGGTTGCGCGAAGCGGGCATCGCGGCGCGCATGGTGTCCTCGGGTGACGACCTCGCGGACCTGTGGCTGATGGCGCAGTGCCGTCACCACGTGATCAGCAACTCCAGCTACTCCTGGTGGGGCGCCATGCTGGCGAACTCGCGAGATGTCATCGCGCCGCGGCCTTGGAGCCTGCTGCATCGACCGTCAGCCACGCTGCTGCCAGCGCACTGGCGCGCCGTCGAAGGCGCCCTGGAGCAGCCGTCGGCCGCTGCGCCGGTCGGCGCGCTGCTGGACGACGAGCAGTTCAGGCTCGACCGCGAGGCCTTCCTCGCGCAAGGGCGATTGCCCGCCGACTGGGAGCTGCGCCTGCGCCCCTGCCATGGTGACGCCACGGCCACGACCGGCTTCGACGCGCACTACGTCTACCACACCGCGTGGGCCGCGCGCCGGCTGCATGCCCACCCGGCGCCGCTGCACGTGGACATCGGCAGCGACCTGCGCTTCGCGACGCTGGCCTCGGCGTTCCAGCCGATGCGCTTCCTCGATTACCGGCCCGCGGCGGTGCGCCTGCCGGGTCTCGAGTGCGGGCACGCCAACCTGCTCGCCCTCGACCTGCCCGACGACAGCCTGCGGTCGCTGAGCTGCATGCACGTGGTCGAACACATCGGCCTGGGCCGCTACGGCGACCCGATCGACTTCCACGGCAGCGACAAGGCGATGGACGAGCTGTCGCGGGTGCTGGCGCCGGGCGGATTGTTGTACTTCGTGGTGCCGGTGGGACGGCCGGCAGTGGTCTTCAACGCGCACCGCATCTTCCGGGCGCGCGACATCGCCTCGCGCTTCGCCGAGCTCGAACTCCTCGAGTTCTCGCTCGTCGACGATGCCGGGGCCTTCCACGAGCGCGTCCCGCTGGCAGCCGCGGATCCGCTGGCCTATGGCTGCGGGTGTTTCCTCCTGCGCAAGCGGGGTTGAGGGCCTGCCGTGCGGCTCAGGACGGCGATGCCTTGTTGAAGCGCGCCTCGAAGGCGTCGCGCCTCACGAAGACGGAGTTCACATAGGTGTCGGCGTAGTGCAGGTAGCCGTGGCGGTCGAACAGCGACAGGATCTCCGTCTTCTTGCGCCCCAGTCCGCTGGCCACATAGACGAGGGTCTCGACGATGACCACCAAGGGCGGGTTCGCGCCGGCCAGGAATGACCGGGCCACCGGCTCGTCGGCGCCCTCGATGTCGATCGAGACGAGATCCGGTGCTTGGCCATCGAAGAACTGGGCCAGCAGCTGCTGGGGCGTCACCCCGGGGACGGTGACGACCTGTTGCAGCGACGCGGCGCCCGACTCGACGAGCCGCCGGGCCTCGACTTCGCTGCCCGTGGACAGCGTGTCCGGGTTCATCACGTAGAACGGAGCCCCGGCGCTGGGCTGCTGGTCGACCATCGCGTTGACCACGATGTCGCGTCCGCGCTCCTGCTTGAAGCGCAGCGCCTTCGACGGATTGGCGTCCAGGGCGAGCCCCTGCGCCCCGGATTCGTAGAACAGGTAGGTGTTGTTCAGTCGGCAGGGATCGTGGCAGCCGACATCGATGTAGCGCATGGTGGCGAGGTTCGTGCCCATGGCAGCGAGCAGGAACGCGACGATGCGGTCCTCGCCGCACTGGGAATAGCTGCCGTTCATGAGGTGAGGGACTCCGTCTCGGGTGAATGTGCGGGCGCGAGTGCAGGTGGGTCAGGCGGCGACGGGCAGCGGCTCTCGGACCTGGTCCGCGAGCGAGGGCTTCTCGAGCACCGCGTGATGGCCGATGCTGAACTGGGGCATCGGCAGCTTCGCGTCCTGCGTCGTGCCGTCGAGCTTCACGCCCTCGTACTCGCCGAAGTCGTGCGCGATGGAGGTGTGCCGTGCCAGCGCCTGCCGGTAGCGGGAGGTGCCGGCGCCGACGTCGAGCACGCGGGTCCCCGGCTCGAAATGGCACTCGATGCGGGACCTGACCCCGTCGTCGCGCTCCTGCTGGTTCCGCTCGGCGATCTGTCCGAAGTTGAGCAAGGGAATGTCCTCCGTGTTTCCGGGTGTCTAGGCGGTCCGCTAGACACGGTCCTCGACGCACAGCATCTGCGAGGGGATCTGCACGCCGAGCGACTGCAGCATCCGGGCGCGCAACTCGGCCAGGTGCGGCGCCGGGTAGTGCGCGTAGATGGCCATGAAGTCCAGCCAGAAGAGCTCGCGCCGCCGGGCCTGCATCGAGTCGCTCTGGTTGCGCGTCTTGTCGATCGCGACGACGGGAGGCCCCGAGACGTGGCGCAAGGCCAGCCGATCCAGATGGGCCAGCAGGAAGTCCCAGTCCTCGTGGCTGCGCAGCCGCGTGTCGAAGCGACGCACCAGGGCGCCGCGCGGCACGAGATAGGCGCCGACGGGGATGTGGTTGCACACGCGCAGGTGGTCGGCGCTCAGGGGCGCGAGCACGTGCAGCTGCTGCTGCTCGGCCGTGAAGCTCGTGTGGTCGGCGAAGACGAGGCTGCCCTCGTCGGCTGCGGCGAGCAGACGGTCCAGCCCGTTCGGCAGGAACAGGTCGTCGTCGTCGAGGAAGGCCAGGTAACGACCCCGCGCGAGCTCGATGCCGAGGTTGCGGCTTGCCGACAGACCGCGGTCGATGCCGGCCTTGTGCAGATAGCGGAAGCCGAAGGACCTGGCCACGACGAAACCGCTGCCTTCAGGACAGTCGTCGACGACGATCACCTCGTGCGTCGCGCTGCAGGCCGGGGCGACGCTGGCCAGCGCGCGCTCGAGCGCCTGCGGCCGCCGGTAGGTCGGCACGACGATGCTGAGCAGCGGAGGCGGGCTGCTCATCGCGCGTGGCCGCGCACGCGCGGCGGGTCGCAAGGGCGGTGAGGATCGGGCATGTCTCGCAAGACGGCGCTGCGGTGTCGGGGGTCGACACCGCAGCGCCAGTCTGCGCCGGGAGCGCCCGAACCGATCGGGCGAGATCCACGGTCATCGCGTCGCAGACGCCGGATTCCCTGGTGCCTGCGACGCTCGCTCAGCTCGCCTTGCCGAAGCTGCCCAGCGTGCCCTGGTTCAGCCAGTCCAGCGGCTTGTCGGACGGGTTGCCCAGCGCGACCGGTGCGGCCCCCGGTGCCTTGCCGAGCAGCGCGTTGCCATGGGCGTCGAACCGGCTCATCACGTCCACCATGGCGCTGAGGGCCGGCGCCGCACCACTGGCGAGCGGTCCGGTGCCGTCGGACAGCGCGGCGGGGCTGCGCCCGAAGGCGTCGCCCTCGCCGCCGGCGTCCTGCGCGTGTTCGCCGATGGCCGCCGCCAGGCTGCTGACCTTGGAACGCAGGTCGGTTGGCGCGAGCGGGTCGGCCTTGGGTTGTCCCGGCATCGCGTCCGCGGTCTCCGGGATCCCGGGCTGCGGGATGTCGAGTGCCACGTCCCCGGCGGCCGGCGTGCCTGCCGCCGAGCCGGCATCGGCGACGGCCGGAGCAGCCGCCAGCGTCATGGACAGGCCCGACGCATCGGCCAAGGCGTTCACCGGAGCCGGCGCAGCCACGTCGTCCCGCTTGGCCACGAACCAGACATCGGCCATGGTCCGGCTCGAGCCGTCCCCGGTCTCGTAGCTCGAGGTGATGCCGACGAGGTTGCCGTTGTCCTTCGACAGCGTCCGGTCGACCTGCAGGTTCAGGCTGGTGATGCCCAGGCTCTCCAGAGTCTTCAACTCGCCGGCCTCGGTCTGGCCGAGCGTTCCGCCGTCGACCCAGACACGCAGTGACGACCAGATGGAGTCTTGCGCGCTGATCCGGCCATCGCCGTTACCGTCGAACTCGCCGAGTGCCTGGTAGCCATCGGTGGCCAGCGTGCCATCGGCGAGCCGGGTGGAGGTGCCGAACAGTTCCGCGCCGCTGCCGATGCTGCCGTCGCCGTTGCGATCGAGCACGAGCAGGCCGTCACCACTGCTGACCCAGCCGGTGCGCACGGCGCGCCCGTCGTCATACAGATCGAAGGCGACACCATCGGACACGCTGCGGCTGAGGCTGCCGTTGCCGTCGAGGTCGAGCACGATCGGCGAGCCGAGGGCGAGATGCGAGATCTGGTCGGTCGTGAACGCGCCGATCTGGGCGGTCGTCAGGGCCTCGACCTGTCCGGTCGTCAGCGCCGCGACCTGGTCGGTCGTGAGTGCGACGATCTGGTCGGTCGTGAAGCCCTGCACCTGAACAGTGCTCAGCGTCGCGAGGTCAACGGTCTCGAGCGCCTGCAGCTGGTCGGTGGTCAGGGCGGCGATCGTGCGCGTCGTCAGGGCCGCGACCTGGGTCGTCGTGAGCGCCGCGATATCGGCGGTCTCGATGGCGACGATCTGGTCGGTCGAGAGCGCCGCGAGCGCTGCCGTCGACAGGGCCTGTACCTGGCCGCTGGTCAGGGCCTGCAGCTGGTCGGTCGTCAACGCGGCCACCTGCACGGTGCGCAGGACCGCCAGATCGGTCGTCTCCAGGGCGACCACCTGGTCGGTGCTCAGCGCCGCGATCGCGTCGGTCGACAAGGCCTGGACCTGGCCGGTGGTGAGGGCGACGACGTCGGTGGTCTCGATGGCGACGACCTG
>ERZ761602.4368-NODE-4368-length-18379-cov-11.909136_pt1 | contig 18379 bp, 12 predicted proteins | sample MGYA00512165_ERZ761602 | MGnify/ENA primary metagenome ERZ761602 (study PRJEB28899, sample SAMN02445085) | bioreactor sludge metagenome | biome: EBPR sludge; isolation source: Thorneside wastewater treatment plant | place: Australia: Brisbane, Thorneside... | reverse complement strand
CCCAGCAGAATGCCGCCCTGGTGGAAGAAACCGCAGCCGCTAGTCAATCGATGGGCAAACAGGCCCGTGAACTGCAAGGATTAATGACATTTTTCAGGTTGGATGCACAAGAAAAAACTCAGCCATCCGCAATGACGCAGACCGCTCCTCTACGAACCGCTAGTAAGAAACCGGCATCAACTCCAAAACCGGCTGGAAAGCCTGCTATTGCTAAATCCGCCGCTGCCGCCAGGAAACCAGCACCCGCTCATTCTGCTTCTGAGGAGTGGGAGGAGTTTTAGCAACCTGTCTCAGTACAGATAAGCGATTTCGTCAATAGCGTATTTAATAGTAGAGGAAAAGCGTCATGCGAGTTGCCCAGATGGGAATTGGTTTGAAGATTTCCCTTGGCTTCGCAGCAGTCCTGTTGATTTTCATGGCTTCCAACGGATTTCAGCTTTGGCGACTGGAGCAGCTTGGCGAACTGCAACATGCTCGGGCCGGTCGTGCGAACGATACATTAGAAATTGGTGATATCACGCAGCGGGTAGAGGGTGTTTATCCTGTCATTGCCGATGCGATCATTAACCGTGATCTGGCAGAGACACAAAAGGATTTTGCTGTGATTAAAGCGAATGCTGAAAAAGACATCCGAAGAATGGTGAAACTGGCCGATACGGATCAGGAACGGGAGTGGAGCAGCGTTTTTTCGACACACTATCGTCAGTATCTGGATCTCTTTGAAAAAGAGATATTGTCTCTTTTGAAAAAGGGGCCGGTAACAGAAGCGGATGAGTTAAAAATTCGCGAGCTGGATAACGCTATTGATACGATGCGCGACGCGACACTGGAGCCTTTGGAGCGGATTAACCAATCTCTGGGCCAGAAAGGCCGGGAGGTAGATGAGGCCTTTGATGCAATGCTGGAGCAAATGGTCACGGATTTGGTGGCCGTTTTGGTATTAGGTTTAGCGGCAGGGACTCTCATCGCCTTTCTGCTGATTCGCGGGCTGATCCGCCCCCTGCGGGTGGCGGTGGCAGCGTCCGGACAAATTGCCCAGGGCAATCTGACGGTGGATATCGGCGTTCACTCCAATGATGAAACCGGGCAATTACTGGCAGCCGTGCGGAAGATGAGTGAAGAACTGCGGCGCATTGTTGACAATGTTCAACAGGCGACTTTACGAGTCAATTCAGCAGCGGGAGAGATTGCCCGGGGCAGCGCCGATCTCTCCCGGCGCACCGAAGAACAAGCCTCGGCCCTGGAAGAAACCGCCTCCTCAATGGAAGAACTGACCTCGACGGTGAAGCAAAGCGCTGACAACGCCGGACAAGCCAATCAACTGGCCAGCGCTGCCCGGACCCAAGCGGAGCAGGGCGGGGAGGTGGTCGAACAAGCCATCACCGCGATGAGCGCGATCAACACCAGCAGCCGCAAGATTGCCGACATCATCAGCGTCATCGACGAGATTGCCTTCCAGACCAACCTGCTGGCGCTCAACGCCGCGGTGGAAGCCGCACGGGCAGGCGAACAGGGCCGGGGCTTTGCGGTTGTTGCCGGCGAAGTGCGCAAACTGGCGCAGCGCAGCGCCGATGCGGCCAAAGAAATCAAATCGCTGATTACCGACAGTGTAGCCAAAGTCGAAGACGGCGGCAGACTGGTCGAACAATCCGGAAAGACCCTGCAAGAGATTGTCACGGCGGTCAAGAAAGTCAGCGATATTGTGGCTGAGATAGCGGCGGCGTCACGCGAACAGGCCTCGGGAATTGAGCAAGTGAATAAGGCCATTTTGCAAATGGATCAGGTCACCCAGCAGAATGCGGCCCTGGTGGAAGAAACCGCAGCCGCTAGTCAATCGATGGGTGAACAAGCTCAGGAGCTGCAACAATTGATAACGTTCTTTAAGCTGGATGCACAGCAGGCTGGGGTGAATGTGGTCCTGAATCGCCAGAATGAGTCCCTGGCAAATCCAATACGTCCGTCTGACCGCTCTTTGCCGGTGCATTCGCCGGCTGCCAGAAAGGTACATGGAAATGGAAAAAAGGCATTTATTGAATGGAGCGACACACTAAGCGTCGGCGATCCGGTGCTGGACCAGCAACATCAGAAACTGGTCGAAATGATCAATACCTTGCACCATGTTATGGCGACTCAGAGTACTAAAAACCAACTGAAGGATTTATTAGATAGTTTAGTCGCATATACCCAGAAGCACTTTAGCTACGAAGAGGAACGGATGCAGTCGGCACATTACCCGCATCTTGCCAGACACCAAGCGCTTCATGCCGAGCTGCTTAAACAAGCCGGTGTGCTTTATGACAAATTTAAGCACGGTAAAAGGATCAATGTGGAGTTGATGAAATTTCTTAAAGATTGGTTGATAAACCACATCCAGAAAAGCGACAAACAATATACTCCTTATCTACAAAAACAGGAATGAATATAAAGTGTATTTTCTTACAAAATTTATTTTAATTCAAATGGTTGAATGCTGATGCTGGGAACATTGGTCAACACAGGTGCAGTGGTGATGGGTAGCGCCATTGGTTTGACTGCAAGGACGCGGCTGCCAGAGCGGGTTAAGGTAATTTTGATGCAGGCGCTGGGGTTAGCGGTGGTCGCTATCGGCCTGCGCATGGCTTTGGAGGCGCAGCATGTATTGCTCGCGGTCAGTTGCCTGCTGCTGGGCGGCGTGACCGGCGAATTACTCTGCATCGAACAACGCCTGGACACGCTCGCTGAGATCTTGCGCCGGATACTGCGCTCCGATTCCAGCCGCTTTGTCGAAGGATTCGTCACCGCTAGCCTGCTCTACTTGACCGGAGCAATGACCATTGTTGGCTCGATTCAGGATGGAACGCTCGGCGATCCCAGCGTGTTGCTGGTTAAATCACTGCTGGATGGCGTGGCTTCGGTGACGTTGGCGTCATCGCTTGGAATCGGTGTGATGTTTTCGGCACTGCCCGTGTTTTTGGTGCAGGGCAGTATCACGTTGCTGGCAGCGCAACTGGCTTTCCTGTCACAACCTGTGGTGCTAGATGCCATCAACGCTACCGGTGGCTTGCTAATTCTGGGCATTGGCATCAATTTGCTGGAAATTGGCCGGATCCACATCGGCAATTTGCTACCAGCGTTGTTCTACGCCATTGCTGGCGCATTGTTGTTTCTTTGATAAATCCAATAGATTGTTTTTAGCTTGAAAGCGCTCATGCTGTCCTTTGAGCGATTTTTTGCGTCTGCTGACGTCATTTCACCTATCCGCTTAAAGGTTGACGTCCTGCCGGGTGGCAATCAATGAGGCGTTTTTCGACAGGCGCTCAAGCCGCAATCACCCGATGGCGGATAGCGCGTAAAACGCGCTGCTGCAATTCTTGCCAGGCAAATTGCTCGGCCAGTTCGGCAATGACCGATAGACGCACCCAAAGCGGTTCCGCTGTCGTAATTGCTTGCTGCGGGTCCATTGTTTCCAGGATTGTCAGCAACCCCTCGGTCAGTTGCTCCAAACAGCGATACACTTCGGTAGTCAGCTGATGCAGGGACTGGACTTGTACGCTGGGTTCCAGACGCGCAGCAAACCGGTACAATAATCCTAGTTGACGCAGGCGCCCCAAAAAAACCGCTTGGCCTGAACGAAAAGCGGATTCCCCGGCTTTCATCGAATGGCTTTGTTCCTGTTGGAATTGCTGGATCAGTTCATCGGCCAGCAACCGGCCCAATGCGTGGGCGCTTTCGAGAAATTCAGTCATCGTTGTGCCGTTTGGCCCAACCGCTTCCACGGCGGCAGTTCCTGCACCCCATTCGAGCAGCCGTTCCGCCAGCACAATCATCTCCTCGACTTCAACCAGTAAACTCGTGACCTCGAAACGTGCCAATGGATCTTGGTTGCCGAGGAACTGGCGGATCAGCATATTGAGTTTGCTCATGACTTGATTGGCGAACAGCAGCAACGTCTGCTGGATGGTCTGTTTTTCAGCGTCGGCCCCCAATTCCTCTAACGCCAGTTGCAACAGCTCCAGCCGTGTGAAATCCGCAGAAATTCGTATTAACTGGGGGTTGTCTTCGCTGAACAGCAGGCGATTCAACTCATTTGAATAATGGAATACTGCACCGGTTAGCTCCTGAATAATCCGGTCACGCGCCGCATCCAAGGCCGGCGCTTGACCCAATCGATGTATCGTATTGCGGAGCGAGACAAACAAACCCATCAGTTCCAGCCAGTCACCGCGCGCCCCGGTCAAGATTTGACCAGGCAATGGCGCATCACGGTGAATTCGTTCAGCGAGCACGGTCAACACTTCCCCTGCGCACCATTCCTGCAGGCGTTGCCGTTCGGCGTTGCTATCCATTCTGGACGGCGCACGCTCTTGCAACGTAAACCACATATCGAACCATTCCGCCAGTTGATGGAGCCGTGGTCGAGTCGCCCGTTCCGTCAGACACTTTTGCGTCAGAGATACGATCTGCTCAATCAATATCTCCGTTGTTGGTACAACGATCGTCGGTTGTTCCTGGTGAGCCTTGGCAGATAGAGCAGCCGATTCTACGCGCCGGCCTGCCGAGACGACTGTGGTTTCCAGCGCATCGATCCGCGCCTGGCGCAGGGCCATGGCGAATTCGAGGGCGCTCGTGAAGCGTTGCGCTGGACGTTTGGCTAACGCCCGTTGCAAAACGCTATCGAATACTGCAGGTAGCTCACGGTTGACGGTCGATGGCGGCAGCGGTTCTTCCTGGAGCACCTTGTACATCAGGGTCGCCAGCGAATCAGCGGCGAATGGTTTACGATGGGTCAATAAGTAATAAAACACCACGCCTGCTGAAAACAGGTCGGCGCGCTTATCAACTGCTTCTCCACGCAACTGTTCCGGGGACATGTACAGCGGCGATCCCAGCAGCTCGCCGGTATGGGTCAATTCAGAACCATGGACATGCGCGATGCCGAAATCAGTCAGAACGATGGTATAGTCCCGGCGAACCAGAATATTGGATGGTTTGATATCGCGGTGAATGACCCCCTGCCCATGTGCATAAGCCAGGGCGTTCAACATCTGGAGCACAATGGCCAGATTCATACCCAATGGCAGCGTTGGTTGCTGTTCTAGCAAACGTCCAAGTTCCTGGCCTTCTACTAGCTGCATGGTTAAATAGAGAATCCCATCCTGCTCCCCGCAGTCATAGATTTGCACAATCAGAGGATGACGCAGGCGCATGCCGATGGCGGCTTCCTGACGGAATCGGCTGAGAATGGCTTCCCGCTCCGGTCGCATTAACAGATCGGTATGCACCGTCTTAATGGCAACTGGCTGGTTATCGCTAAGGCGGACACCTCGATAAACGATGCCCATGGCGCCACGGCCGAGCAAAGTCTCGATGCGATAGACACCTAGATGTTGGCCAGCTCGCAGCATGGCAGCGCTCCCTCGTAATAGCAGCCATTGGAGGGGTGAGGGTCAGCCGAAGGAAGCGATAGCTGCTTCGACAGTCGGATGGATGGAGAAAATCGCAGAAAAGCCGCTGATATCGAATACTTCGCGTGGATTATCTTGCAGTGCTGCCAGCGACAGTTGACTCTGGGTGGCACGCGCTTGTTTGGCTGCGACCAGCAATACCCGCAACCCGGCGCTGCTGATATACGCCAGCGCGGTGCAATCCACCACTACCTTTCCGCTGTCATTAAGCGCACTCAGCAGGTGGCTTTCGAACTCACGGCAGTTCAGACTATCCAATCGGCCCACTGGACCCAGCACAATGACCTCACCCTGACGTTGTTCCTGGATATCCATCATATGCCCCCAGTTGTGGAATTTCGGTCATACAGCTACCTAGGAAGTTTATCGTTAATTGAGATGAATGGCGAAGATGACAAAGGCATTTGCTCCGTCAGTAAGGCTGAGATTGATGTTGCCAAGTTTGATGAATGACCGAGAAGTAGCCTGGAAGATGCATAGCGTCATCCAGGCCACTGCCTTGGTAGAGCAATTTATTTTTGATGAGGCCTAATCAAACAACCCAGCCACCGACAGATAACGCTCACCGGTGTCATAGCAGAACGTCAGAATCCGGCTGCCATCAGAGATTTCCGGCAATTTTTTCGCGACCGCCGCCAGCGATGCGCCGGATGAAATGCCAATAAAGATGCCCTCCTCTTTAACGCAACGCACGGCATATTTGAAGGCGTCCTCATGGGCAACCTGAAGGATGCCATCCAGGATTTCTGTATTGAGTATTGCAGGCACAAAACCAGCGCCGATGCCCTGAATCGGGTGCGGGCCACGCTGGCCACCGCTCAACACCGGAGAGGCTGCGGGTTCAACCGCCAGTACTTTTAAATGCGGAAATTTTTCCTTCAATGCCTCGGCACAACCAGTGATATGGCCACCGGTACCGACCCCCGTGATCATGTAATCGAATCCTTCCGGAAAGTCGGCGAGGATTTCCTGGGCTGTAGTGCGGCGGTGGATTTCCACATTGGCAGGATTCTCGAACTGCTGCGGCATCCAGGCATTCGGCGTACTTTCCAGCAGATCTTGCGCTTTCTCAATCGCTCCCGGCATTCCTTTTTCTTTAGGGGTCAGTACCAACTCAGCGCCCAGCGCCGCCAGATAGCGCCGCCGTTCCAGCGACATCGATTCTGGCATGGTCAAAATCAATTTATAGCCCTTGGTGGCGGCGGCCATCGCCAAACCGATGCCGGTGTTGCCTGAGGTTGGTTCAACAATCACCGTACCCGGTTTGAGTAGGCCACGTTGTTCGGCATCTTCAATCATCGCCAGCCCGATGCGGTCTTTGATGCTGCCGCCAGGATTGGCCCGCTCCAGCTTCATCCAGACTTCGACCTTGCGGTCAGCAAACAGCCGGTTGATGCGGACGTGAGGGGTATTGCCTATCGTTTCCAGAATGTTGTGTGCTTTCATCGGTAAAATCCTCCAGCCAAGGTGGTATGAGCGCCGCACTTTGTCAGGTGTGGTTGATAGGGTCTATGAAGCTTATTGCGTTGAGAGATTCATGGAACAGTTTTCGTAGAATGCGGCGACAGTGTATCGGCCTGTTAAACTTACCTGCTATGAAGACTGTCCATGGTTAACCATAGCAGAAGCAACAATCTGAACATAAAGAATAATAAAGTATTTTTTTATAATGAACAGCAATATCAGTTTTCGTCGCTGCCCCTATTTCTAAGGAGACCCTGCATGACCGAAGGCCGTTTTCATGGCACTGAACGCTACGTTGTGACGGACGATTTGATGACGGCGGTGAATGCCGCCGTGACCTTGGGACGACCGCTGCTCGTAAAGGGCGAGCCAGGCACCGGTAAGACCCAGTTGGCCGAGGAAGTCGCCCTTGCCCTGAGCCGTCCATTCATCCAGTGGCATATCAAATCCACTGTCAAGGCCCAGCAGGGATTGTATGAATATGACGCTGTTTCCCGCCTGCGTGACTCTCAATTAGGCGAGGCGCGCGTGCATGACATCGGCAACTACATCGTCAAGGGCAAGCTGTGGGAGGCGTTCACCGCCGGCGTGCAGCCGGTATTGCTGATCGATGAGATTGACAAGGCTGACATCGAGTTTCCCAATGATTTGCTGCGGGAACTCGACCGCATGGAGTTCTATGTCTACGAAACACGGCAGACCGTCAAGGCCCGTCATCGCCCGATCATCATCATCACCAGCAATAATGAAAAGGAATTGCCGGACGCTTTCCTGCGCCGCTGCTTCTTTCACTATATCCGCTTCCCGGACAAGGAGACCATGGAGCAGATTGTGCAGGTGCATTACCCGGATTTGAAGAAGCGGTTGCTAAGGGAGGCGCTGGAGGCGTTCTTCGAGATTCGCGAGGTGCCGGGCTTGAAGAAACGGCCGTCTACTTCGGAGCTGCTGGACTGGATCAAGCTGCTGGTGGCCGAGGACATCCCGCCTGAAGCGTTGCGCGGCGATCAGCGGAAGCTGATCCCGCCGCTGTATGGAGCACTGTTAAAGAATGAACAGGATGTGCATTTGTTCGAGCGGCTGCTGTTTATGAACCGGCGCTCGGATGTAAAGAAATAGGTAAATACTCATTACGGGAATTGGTATGGGGCTGGGTGATATGAAAATTGAAATTGATGTTCAGAATGTCAAGTGCCAGGGCTGCGCGAGCGCTATTCGCGATGGGCTTGGCAAAAATCCCCAAGTACGGGAGGTGCAGGTGGATGTGCCCACCGGCCGGGTCACGGTGGAGGCAGTGGAGGATATTCAGGCGGAACTGAGCGCAACCCTGAAGGCGCTGGGCTACCCCGAGAAGACTTGAAGTGCGTAAAAAATGGCGGGAGAAAATGACTTTTACCCGCCATAAGCTGTGTCTGAAGGCGAAACCAGGCGTGGGATGCTATCGGCTAAAAGCGCGTTCCGACATTGATGCCCACTACCCAAGGGTTGATTTCGACAGTGCCGATACCAACACCGTTGAGCTTGGCATCGGTCTCGATGTTCATATAGCTGACTGTCGTATTTACGAACCAATTAGGGGCTACATCAATGTCGATGCCCAATTCCCCCGCTACCCCCCAGGAAGAGTCTAAACTCAAGCTATTACCGGATAAAGCGCCTGTGGTCTTTTCATTCCAAAAGAGGGTGTAATTCAATCCAATGCCTGCATACGGACGAATGCTGCTGGCCGGCATGAAGTGATATTGCACCAGGACCGTTGGAGGCAATTGGTAAGCACTGGCAACCTTGCCCGCACCTGAGAGCTCGATGTCGTGTTTGAATGGCAGGGCGCCAATTAACTCAATGCCGATGTTCGGGTTCACCATGTAGGTGATATTGAAACCCAGACTGTAGCCATCGTCTACATTGAGAGTGGCGCCAGTACCCAAGACATTGTTCAAGTTATCTGATTTAGGGAACACCCCCCATACACCCGCCCGGCCGATCCAATCGCCCGTTTCGTAAGCCTGAACGGTTCCTGCAAACAGGCCGCTAGCTAAAGCCACTGCTACGGCGCTCTTGAGCATCTTCGAAGACATCGTCTGCTCCTTAAGACCTTATTTTAGCGATATTATTCGGATTGAAAAGTTAAACTGCCTAAAAAAACAAGGGTATTGTATATTGTACGCAACAAATTAGTCAAAAGCATTGGAATACATCAAAATAACAACATTGAATGCCATTCAAGGGTGGTCCAGTGGCGGCAGAATTTGCATTACTTCCTCAAAAGTGGTTAGACCGGCGGCGATCTGCAAGGCAGCGCTGACTCGCAAGGGGCGCATTCCCTTTTCAAAAGCTGCGCACCGCAAAGCGTCCTCATCGATTTCGGCTTGAAAAAGCCGGCGTAATTCGGGGGTGACCGCCAACAGTTCATAGAGGCCAACCCGGCCTAGATAGCCAGTGTTGCGGCATTCCAGGCAGCCGTGTGGTTTGCTGATGGCTTCTGGTTTAGGTAATCGTAATGGATGAACCAGCGCCTCCCACAATGCATCGTCGATCTGGCCGGGTTCCTTGCAGTGTGGACAGAGGGTGCGCACCAACCGCTGCGCCATGATACCGATCAGCACATTCTGAATGAGATAAGGAGGTATGCCTAAATCAAGCAGGCGGGTGATCGCTGAGGCGGCGTCGTTGGTATGCAGGGTTGATAGGACTAAATGGCCGGTCAGCGCTGCCTGTACTGCCATCTGCGCGGTTTCCAGGTCGCGAATTTCGCCCACCATGATGATGTCGGGGTCCTGACGCAGCAGGGTGCGGATCCCCTGGGCGAAGCTGAGATCGATGGTTGGCTGCACCTGCATTTGATTGAGATCTGGCATAATCATCTCAATCGGATCTTCGACCGTGCAGACATTGACCTCCGGCGTCGCCAGATGGCGGAGTGTCGTGTAGAGCGTCGTTGTCTTGCCGGAGCCGGTCGGGCCCGTGACTAGCACGATGCCATGCGGTTGAGCAATCATGGATCGCCAGATCGCTTCCTCGTCTGGCGCAAAGCCCAGATGGGCGAAATCTTTGGCAGCGGTATCCGGGTCAAAGATACGCAACACACATTTTTCGCCGAAGGCTGTCGGCATGGTCGATAAGCGTAGTTCGATCTCCCGCCCGGCCGGGGTGCGGGTCTTGATCCGGCCATCTTGAGGCCGGCGCTTCTCGGCGACATCCATGCGGCCTAGAATTTTGATCCGGCTGGTGACGGCGCTCATCACCGCTGGCGGCAACTGATAGATCGAATGCAGCGTGCCATCGATGCGGAACCGGATCTGTCCTTGTTCGCGGCGCGGTTCCATATGAATATCGCTGGCGCGCTGGGAAAAGGCATATTGCAATAGCCAGTCAACGATCTGGACGATGGGCCGCTCGTCAGCACTTAACTCACCGCGCCGGCCCAGTTCCAGTAATTGCTCGAAATTGAGAATTCCTGAAACGGGTTCCAGAGTGCCCTTCATCGCACCGCGCACTGAGCGCGATACACCGTAAAACTCTAGCTGGTAACGATTAATGTCCAGCGGATTGGTAATGACCCGCTCGATGTCCCGGCGCAAGATTTGACGCAGGACGTTTTGCCATTCCGTTAACCAAGGTTCAGCAGTGGCGAAAACGACGCGGTCATCATTGACGGCGACCGGTAGAATTTGATAACGGGCTGCATATTCGTAAGAGACGAACGGCAGCAGACGTTCAACAGCCGCAATGTCCAGCTTAAGCGGGTCAATCCGTAGATACGGTAATCCGGCTTTGCCCGCAAGCCACCCGGTCAGCAGTTCCAGGCTCAGGGCTTGGTGCGGGGGGTGAAGCTGATGCAATTTCTTATTGGCAATCACCACCAGCGGATGCAGTTGACCGCGGTCCGTTTTGACATTGAGACCGGATCGTTCCACGTCGGCGGTATCCACCAGGCCATCCGCAACCAGTTCGTCCAATACTTCCTTGAGGCTCAACCGATGTTCCGGCGGGCGCGGCTGGGAGGAGGGTTGGGAACGTGGTTCACCGCCGCCATGCGCGAACGTCCGGTCTGTGGTGGCGGAAAAGTCCGTCCGGCTCACAACCGATCCAGCTTGGTGTAGGCGACCACCAGCCATTTGGGGCCACCCGCGGCAGGAAAATGAATCTGCGCCCGGGTATGGTAGCCTTCGCCTTCAATAGCCAGTACGACGCCTTCGCCAAATTTGGCATGGTGTACCCGCTGGCGCAGTTGCAAGCCACCCGCGGCCATTGCCGCTGCCGGTGAGAGGGCCGGCGGTGCCTTGGGCCGTAGTTTGGCGTTGACGCGGGCACGCACATCCTGGGTTAGCGCTTCGGGCACTTCCCGCACGAAGCGGGATGGATTTTGTTGAGTTTCCTTGCCATACCAGCGGCGCTGCTCTGCATGGCAGAGATACACCCGTTGCCGGGCGCGGGTGATGCCGACGTAGGCCAGTCGCCGCTCTTCCTCTAACTGGCGTTCCTGTGCAGCCGAGCGGTTATGGGGGAACAGTCCTTCTTCCCAGCCAACCAGGAACACCAGCGAGAATTCCAGCCCCTTGGCCATGTGCAGGGTCATCAATTGCACGCAATCCTCGCCGGCCCCGGCCTGCCGTTCACCGGATTCCAGGGCAGCATGGGCGAGGAAGGTATTCAGCCAGTCCGGCTCTGCTGGATCAGCACCGGTGATGACCGGGTCGCAATGGGCAATAAAGCGAGCACTGACGTTGATCAACTCATCCAGGTTTTCCGCGCGCATCTCGCCCTTATCAGCTTTATCCTCCGCGTACATCGTCTGCAAACCGCTGTACGCGATGACGTGGCTGACCCGTTCCGGCAAGGGCTGGTCCTGACTGTCACGATCCAGCGCTTCGACCAGATCCAGAAAGCGCCGCACGGCGTGCGCGGCCCGGCTACTGAGCGCCTTCCCCCCCAGCAGGCGTGATGTGGCCTGCCATAGGGAGCAACTCTCGGCGCGCGCCGTATCCCGCAGCAGATCAAGGGTCCGCCCGCCAATGCCGCGTGGCGGGGTATTCACCACCCGCTCGAAGGAAGGATCATCATCGCGATTGGCGACCAGACGCAGATAGGCCAGGGCGTCCTTGATTTCGGCGCGTTCGAAAAAGCGCAGGCCGCCGTAAATCCGGTAGGGCATGGCAGCACCAACCAGTATTTCTTCGAAAATGCGCGACTGGGCGTTGGAGCGGTAGAGAATGGCGGTTTCACGGCGCTGACCACCGGTTTCCACCCATTGCCGGATGCGCTCGACCACGAACCGGGCCTCATCTGTTTCGTTGAAAGCGGCATAGATTTGAACCGGATCACCGTCACCAGCATTGGTCCACAGGTTCTTGCCCAGCCGTCCGGTGTTATTGGCAATCAACGCATTGGCGGCTTTGAGGATGACGCCGGTGGACCGGTAGTTTTGCTCCAGGCGAATCGTTTGCGCGCCAGGGAAGTCATCGGAAAATTTTTGAATGTTCTCGACTTTCGATCCCCGCCATCCGTAGACGCATTGATCATCGTCGCCAACGATAAATACATCGCATGGGTTGCCGCTGAGTAGCCGCACCCATTGGTACTGAATGGTGTTAGTGTCCTGAAATTCGTCGACCAGAACATGCTGAAACCGCTCCTGGTAATGGGTCAGCAGGTTGGGATGATCACGCCATAGTTCATAGGCGCGCAATAGCAGTTCGCCAAAATCCACCAGCCCGCTGCGTTCGCATTCCTGTTGGTAAGTGGCGTAGATGCGCTGGTTCTGGCGTTGGGCGGGCGTCCCATCATCAAGCACATTTGCCGGCCGCTGCATCTCGTCTTTGCATCGATTGATGAAGCCAGCGGCAGCCAGCGGCGGCCATTTTTTCTCATCCACATTCAGGTCACGCAGTACCCGTTTCAGCAACCGGGTCTGGTCGTCGCTGTCGAGAATTTGGAAAGCGCGCGGCAACCGGGCTTCCTGCCAATGCTGGCGCAACAGGCGATGGGCGATGCCGTGAAAGGTGCCGACCCATAGCCCGCCGAGTGGCTGGTCCAGCATGGCTTCCACCCGGCTACGCATTTCGGCAGCGGCTTTATTGGTAAAGGTGACTGCGAGGATTGACCAGGGCGAGGCATTTTCCACCGCCAGCAACCAGGCGATGCGCCGGGTCAGCACCCGGGTCTTGCCGCTGCCAGCGCCTGCCAATACGCGCAAAGGCCCCAGTGGAGCGGTGACTGCCGCGCGCTGGGGGTCGTTGAGATCATCGAGAATCCAGGAAACGTCCATAACCAGAGATTCTAGCAGAATCAAAAATCTCCCGAACCGTCCTTGTAATAGAGAGGTGTGAGGTGGTCGTCTGAGGTGCCTGCGAGCCCGTAATACGGCGCTTGCCTGGAAGCGGACTGTATGAGAATTGATTCCGGCCAGGTTTTTTTACACCCAATCTCTCAATCCAATGTGAGATTGTCAGGTTTTTTACAACGTTGGCTTGAATCAGTCCGCGAGGCGATTTTTGGGATTTGAACGGTGTTTTTCGTCTTTTATTGGATACAGATGATTTTTTAAATGCAATTTTCGGCGAAATTACAAATTTTAATATTCTGGCATGTCTGGTGATAAGCGACAGATTGTTTGGTTGAATCATGATTTGTGTTTATTAAAAGATATGCTGGTATCTATTTTGTGAAATAAGTAGGTGTCGGAAAATTTTACACTGCTCAAGATTTATGCAGCGATGAATTACTTATTCTTTAATTTTTTTAATGGTTTAAATGGATTGGCTTTATTATTGCTTATTTCTCGCTTAATAAGTCAACGAAAGTATGGATTAAGGTGATTCCAATGGTTTTACCCCCCCCATTTGTAATATTTTAATAACGAAATCTCGTTATCCTTCGATTTTAGCCGCCGGTCTGGCGGCGTTTTTATGGGTGGCCCCGCTGACTGCCAGCGCCACGGTTCTCCACTTCACTCTTGAAACGCCGTCCCTATTGGGTACCACCGCGTTTCTAGCCTTCGATTTCCTCGATGGTGATAGCGTGGTGAATAACACAGTCACCATTAGCGATTTTGCCACCAATGGAACCTTGGATGTCGCCAGCCCAACAGGTGGCGCGTCCGGTACGCTGATCCCCGGCCCGGTCACGCTAACGGATTCCAGCCCGTTTAACTCCTTCCTGCAAGCACTCACGTTGGGCACCACGCTGAGTTTCCGCGTGAATCTAACCGAGCAACCGTCGGTCGCCCTCTTTCCCGATTCATTCGTCTTTTCTTTACTGGACAATACGTTTTCACCGCTATTCGCGACTACCGATCCGTTTGGCTTGGATGCGCTCTTTGCCGTGGATATTGACGGCTCACCCAGCGGTGCGCTGTACCCCTTTGCCCCGACGGATACCGGCTCGACAGTGACCTGGACAGTTGGGCCAGTTGCTTCAGTCCCACTGCCTTCCACGGCGTTCTTAATCAGTGCGGGGTTACTGGGCGGACTGGCGGCGCGACGGCGGAGTGGTTTTTGTGCCGTCGGTCGGGCATAAGCGCCGCGTTGCCCGACGGTTTCGGCCCGTAGGGTACGCACGGCGTACCTCATGCAGCTTTTAATAACAGCAAGAATAATTGTCGGTTCGGGAGATCAGGTCATGGCAAGGGTGCGTTCGTCGATGAAGTGGATCGGTTGGTTAATGGTCTTGGCGCTCGTTCTGAGCGGCTGGGTCTTGCGCACGGAATCGGCCAGTCCTGGCGGGACGGTCAGCGCCGATGTCAGCGCGCAGGTCACGGTAACGTTTTCCGGGTTGCGTTTTAATCGCGGGATGCGGACCTACGACACGATCGCGACCCTGACCAATACGTCGCCAGAGCCGATCCAAGCACCGCTGGATCTGCATATCGTCTCGATCACGCCACCCACGGTGACCCTGGCCAATCCCAGCAGTACTGCGAGCGATGGGCATCCCTCCATCACCGTGCCTTTGCCGGCTGGCACGCTGGCGCCGGGGGCGACGGTAACCAATGTCATCTTGCGCTTCAGCAATCCCGGCAATGTCGGGTTTACCTTTACCCATCATCTGATCGGAACCGTGGCGGCCCGCAATACCCCACCCGTCGCCGACGCTGGCCCGGATCAGAGCGCCCAGGCCGGAACGACCGTGACCCTGGATGGCAGTCATTCGACCGATGCCGATGGCGATGCATTGACCTATGACTGGACCTTGCCGGGCGTGCCCGCCGGCAGTACAGCGACCCTGGCCGATCCGGCCACGATCCATCCGCGTTTGACCTTGGACAAGCCGGGTTCATACACGGCGCAACTGGTGGTCAATGACGGACAGGCAGCCAGCGCGCCGGATACGGTGACGGTGTCCACCACCAATACCCCACCGGTGGCCAAAGCCGGCGCGGATCAAAGCGCGCCAGTAGGGGCGACCGTGACCCTGGATGGCAGCGGTTCCAGCGACGTGGACGGGAACCCGCTGACGTTTCAATGGACGGTGCTGACCCAACCGGACGGCAGTACCACGGCATTGGTGAATCCTATGGCGGTGAATCCTCGTCTGACCCTGGATCGGGCCGGTTCCTACACGGTGCAACTCCTCGTCAATGATGGCCATGCCGATAGCGCCCCAGACAGCGTGACGATCTCGACCGAGAATTCCAAGCCGGTGGCCGAAGCCGGACCGGCGCAAACCGTTGCGTTGCATGCGACCGTGCAACTCAATGGCGCGGGTTCGCATGATGCCGATGGCGATGCGTTGACGTACCAATGGACGTTGACGACCGTACCGGTGGGTAGCACGGCGGCGCTGACTAACCCTACGTCGATAAATCCGACCTTTGCCGCTGACAAAGCGGGCGCGTATGTGGCGCAGTTGATCGTCAACGATGGGACGGTCGATAGCGACCCGGATACAGTGACCATCAGCACCGAGAATTCCAAGCCGGTGGCGGACGCCGGACCGGATCAGCAAGTAGCGGTCGGTGACACGGTGATCTTGAATGGGTCCGGTTCCAGCGATGCCGACGGCGATCCATTGAATTATCAGTGGGCGCTGACCACGCAGCCGGTGGGCAGCACGGCGGCGTTGCAGGACGCCGATCAAGCACAGACGCAGTTCATCCCGGACTTCGCCGGGTCCTACATCGCTCAGTTGATCGTCCATGATGGGTTGCTGGCCAGCGATCCGGATACAGCGACCGTGACGGTCACCGTGCCCACGCCGACGAACCGAAACCCGCAGATCACCTCCAGCCCGGTCACGACCGCCACGGTTGGGCAGGCGTATTCCTATGACGTGAACGCGACCGATGCCGATGGCGATACCTTGAGCTACGTCTTGAACGTCGCGCCAGCGGACATGAACATGAATGCCTCTACGGGCCTGATTGCCTGGACGCCAACGGCGGCGGGTTCTTTCCCGGTGACGGTGGAAGTCCGCGATGGACACGGGGGACGGGCCACGCAGTCTTTCAATGTGCAGGTGCAGCAGGAGAATGTACCGCCACTGCCGCCCGCGCCTGAAACCGTGGCGCCGCCCATTAACGCCACGGTGGCGACGACGACCTTTGCCGCGATGAACTTCCTCTACAGCGGTTCCAATCCGATTCAGACCGGCGTCGCGCCCGGCACGATTGATCCCAAACGCGCCGCCGTGCTGCGTGGAAAGGTGCTGAACAAGAATAATAATCCATTGCCGGGTGTGGTCATCACCGTGCTGAATCATCCCGAGTTCGGCCAGACCGTGAGCCGCGCCGATGGCGGGTTCGACTTGGCGGTGAATGGTGGCGGCTATCTGACCTTGAATTATCAGCGCAGCGGCTATCTACCGGCGCAACGGCAAGTCAACGCGCCGTGGCAGGATTTTGTGATGATGGACAATGTGGTTCTGGTGCAACTGGATAGCCAGGTCACGACGGTTAATCTGGCTGCGCCAGTGATGCAAGTGGCGCGTGGCAGCGTGATGACCGATGCCAGCGGCAGTCGGCAGGCCACGTTGCTGTTCCCGCAAGGCACGACCGCGACCATGACGCTGCCTAATGGAACCACCCAGCCGCTCAGCGCCTTGCAGGTGCGGGCGACTGAATACACCGTGGGAGCGAATGGACCGCAGGCGATGCCGGCGGTGTTGCCGCCGACCAGCGCCTACACCTATGCGGTGGAGTTGAGCGTGGACGAGGCGATCGCCGCCGGGGCGAAGACCGTGCAGTTCAATCAGCCGATTCCGTTCTATGTCGATAATTTCCTGAACTTCCCGGTCGGGATTCAAGTGCCATTGGCTTACTACGACCGTGAGAAAGCCGCGTGGGTACCTATTGATGATGGGCGGGTGATCAAGGTGCTCAGCATCGCTAATGGCGTGGCCCAGGTGGACACCACCGGCGATAACGCCGCTGATAATGGCATGGCGATCGGCATGACCGAGGCGGAGCGGCAACAGATCGCCAGCCTCTATCCCGCTGGCAAGACGCTCTCGCGGATGGCGGTCACGCATTTCACTCCTCACGATCCTAATTACCCCATTGTGGCAGCCAGCGGAGCGCAACCGCCGCAAACCGAAAAAACGACGGGGGGTGATGGCGGTAGAATTGATAACAAACCGGCGATTACTTGTAGCTCCATCATCGAATGCGAGAACCAAACGCTCGGTGAATTCATTCCGGTTGTTGGCACAGGATTGAACCTGAACTACCGCAGCGACCGCGTTCTGGGCCGCAAAGCCGCCGACACCTTGACCATTCCCTTGAGCGGCGCGACTGTGCCGAGTGTGCTCAAGCGGATTGAACTGGAAATTACGGTCGCCGGGCGGACTTTCAAGCAAACCTTCCCCGCTGCGCCGAACCAAACCCATACCTTCACCTGGGACAGTTTGGATGCTTACGGTCGCGCTTTGCAAGGCACACAGCCGGTCATCATTCGCATCGGCTATGTGTACGACGGTTTTTATGCGCTGCCGCCCAGCGTGGCGCGGAGCTTCGGCGCGGCCAGCGGCCAGCGTATTCCGGGCAACATTCCTGCCCGGCAGGAAGTGACGTTATGGCAGGATCAGAAGAGCAGCGTGAGTGTGGCTCCTGATTTCCGGCAAGCTGGCGTCGGCGGTTGGAGTCTGGATGTGCATCACGTCTATGACCCTGTGGGGCAGGTGCTTTATCAGGGGGATGGATCGAGGCGGAGTGCAAAGGCACAAGAGAATGGTGTTATTACCACCGTAGCGGGTACGGGGGTTGGGGGATTTAGCGGCGATGGTGGTCCGGCAACCCTAGCAAATCTGAATTCTCCAAGCGATGTAGCAGTAGCGGCCGATGGCAGCATATTGATCGCTGATTACTCCAACCATCGCATTCGCCGGATAGGACCGGATGGTCTTATCACGACGTTAGCGGGCAACGGCGTTGGATTTAATGGTGACGGCGGGCTCGCCATCCAAGCAGATCTTTATTATCCTGTAAGAGGGTGTGTGAAAAGGTACAGTCACCAGCTATGCTGAGGGTAGGTATAACG
>ERZ761602.4367-NODE-4367-length-18380-cov-6.884911_pt1 | contig 18380 bp, 9 predicted proteins | sample MGYA00512165_ERZ761602 | MGnify/ENA primary metagenome ERZ761602 (study PRJEB28899, sample SAMN02445085) | bioreactor sludge metagenome | biome: EBPR sludge; isolation source: Thorneside wastewater treatment plant | place: Australia: Brisbane, Thorneside... | reverse complement strand
AGGTTTGACTGGATATGCACATTATACGATGCTTGTCAATGCGTAAGTCCTAGTAGATTCGGCCGAGGAGGGATAACCGTTTATGGGCGAGTACCCCTGCCTGGCGGCCTTGCGGTACCACTTCGCCGCCTCGGCGTGGTCTTGCCTCACCCCGCGACCGTTTTGGTACATCCAGCCGAGGTTGTACTGGGCGCGGGCCCGCCCCTGCTCGGCGGCCTTGCGGTACCACTTCACCGCCTCGGCGTCGTCTTGCTGGACCCCGCGACCGGTGGCGTACATCCAGCCGAGGTTGTTCTGGGCGGCGGCGTCCCCCTGCGCGGCGGCCTGGCGGAACCACTTCACCGCCTCGGCGTCGTCTTGCCTCACCCCGCGACCGTTAGCGTACCTCACGCCAAGGTTGAATTGAGCGGCGGTGTTCCCCTGCTCGGCGGCCTTGCGGTACCACTTCACCGCCTCGGCGTCGTCTGGGTTCACTCCGCGACCGTTTTCGTACCTCCCGCCAAGGTTGAACTGGGCGAGGGCATCCCCCTGCTCGGCGGCCTTGCGGTACCACTTCACCGCCTCGGTATCGTCTTGCCTCACCCCGCGACCCGTTTCATACATCGTGCCGAGGTTGTTCTGGGCGTGGACGTTCCCTTGCCCGGCGGCCTGGCGGTACCACTTCGCCGCCTTGGCGTCGTCTTGCCTCAGCCCGCGACCGTTGGCGTACATCCGACCGAGGTTGAACTGGGCGAAGGCATTCCCCTGCGCGGCGGCTTGGCGGAACCACTTCACCGCCTCGGCGTCGTCTTGCTGGACCCCGCGACCGTTGGTGAACATCACGCCGAGGTTGTACTGGGCGTCGGCGTGCCCCTGCTCGGCGGCCTTGCGATACCACTTCACCGCCTCGGCGTCGTCTTGCCTCACCCCGCGACCGTTGTCGTACATCACGCCGAGGTTGACTTGGGCGTTGGCGTTCCCCTGCTCGGCGGCCTGGCGGAACCACTTCACCGCCTCGGCGTCGTCTTGCCTCACCCCGCGACCGTTGGCGCACATCCAGCCGAGCTTGTACTGGGCGGCGGCGTCCCCTTGTTCGGCCGCTAACCGACACCGATCAGCTTCCGTCCGGGGGATCAAAGCAGATAGCGTTTTCTTGGCAATTGCCTTGAGTTTTTGCACGCTGCTCAAAACGTCTGGAGGTAAAGCGTCGTTCCGTTCGCGCCGCCTCGGTGCCGGCACCGTCGGCGGCGTCCTCACGCCGGGGTCTTGCGGGCGCCAATTCGGGTCCCGCACGATCTCCCAGCCGTTCGCCAAGCTACCCGCCAGCTCGCCCTCGCCCAGCAGGCGATCCAGGTCCGCGATCAGCGCCCCGTGCGGCCGCTCGACCGGCGCGGCCCGTTTGCGTTGTTCCCATTCCTGGTCCCAGCCTTGCAGGTCGTCGATTAACCGTCGCGCTCGCCCGGCCCGCTCTCCCGTCCACCCCCAGTTGCTGTCTTCAGGGAAACAGCGCCTCTCCACTTCGCTCAGGATCTGTTTCAGCACAAAGCCCAAGCCGAACAAATCCACTCGCCAGTCCAGCCCTCGCGTCGGCCCCAGGTCCGGCGCGGGCGAGTTCCCCGCCGCCAGCGCCGCCAGCAGTTGCCGGGACTGGTAGCGCAACGTGGATTCGCCGATCGGCAGGGGTTTGTCCGGCGGCAGCTTTTTCCATACGCTGAACGCAAAATCGATCAGCCTCAGTTCCTCCCAGCGCGGTTGAATCCACGCCGGATAGCCGTCGGCGGCCTCCCTCAAACGGTGCGCCGGTAGGCAGAAATTGTCCCCCTTCAGGTCCACATGCACGAACCCCAGGGCATGCACTTCCTCCAGCGCCGCCAGCAGCCACCGCGCCAGCCCGAACCAGTGCGCGCAATCCATGAACAGGTGCGGCAGGCGGGCGCCGTTGCGCGCCACCGGCACCTGCTGCCACTGGTCCCCGTCCGGCCCCGCGTCCCACGTCTCCAGTTGCTTCCCTTCCGAGCGAAGATCCCGGATGCCGCGATACTGCTGCACATGGCGCAACTCCCGGCTTTGCAGTTCGTTGAGCAGCGTGAATTCCCGGTGGGTCCAATAGCGGAAGTCCATCCCCAACTTCTTGCTCTGTAAGAAACGCTTGCGGAAATAGCGCTGGTTGCCGTCGATGTGGCGCCAGACTTCCACATGATCCTGGCCTTTATCGGGATCGGGATCGGGCGTCTTGATCGCACGCTCCCCCGTCCCGAACATCAGGTCGAGGTGGTCGGCGAAGGGGGGCAGGGCGCGGGCGGCGGGCGGGCTAACAGGGGTCTCTCTCATGGCGGCAAGTCCCATTGCTGTTGCGTCAATCTGGCGAGCGAGTATAGACAAAAAGCGGATACCCGTCAGAGTGTCGCGGCTTGCGCCCGATTTTTCTTACAGCACCTCAACTGCGTCGAAAGAGGAAAGCCGCCCCAGGCGAGCGTCTACCCGCCGGTGTGATTCATGGCGCGCAAGATCGTCACCGGACCGCCGGGCTGGAAAGCGTGGCCGCGCGGCTTGATCGTCATGGCGGCGACGATGGCCTGTTTCAGTCGCTCGCGGTCGCCGGGGTGGGCGCGCAGGATATGACGCAAGTCCACCGAATGCTCCTGGCACAGGCACAACAGCAGCCGGCCCTCGGCCGAGACCCGCACCCGATTGCACGTGTCGCAGAAATTGTGACTGTGAGGGGAGATGAAACCGATGCGGCTGTCGGTTCCCGGAACGCGGTGATAGCGGGCCGGGCCACCGGTGCTCTCGGTCGTGGGGGTCAACGTGAAAACTCGCTCCAGGTCGGCGCGAATGGCGTCGCTGGAGTAGTACGCCTCGGCGCGGTCATGACCGTCGACGACGCCGAGCGGCATTTCCTCGATGTAGCTGATGTCCAGTCCGTTTTCGATAGCGAAGCGCGCCAGGTCGACCACTTCGTCGTGATTGCGACCCTTCAGGATCACGGCGTTTAGCTTGAGCCGCTCGAAGCCCGCCGCCCGCGCCGCTCGAATGCCCCGCAACACCGCATCCAATTCGCCCGTCCGGGTCATCCGGCGAAACCGTGCCGGGTCGAGGGTATCCAGGCTGACGTTGATACGCGCCACGCCGGCGGCTTTCAGATCGGCGGCCATTCGCTCCAGTTGCGAACCGTTGGTGGTCAGCACCAGTTCCGCCAGGCCGCGCTCCCGTAATTGACCCAGTTCCTGAAACAGCCAAAGGATATTGCGCCGCACCAGCGGCTCGCCGCCCGTGACACGAAGCTTGCTCGCGCCCAACTCGACGAAGGTTCGGCCCAGCAGCGCCAGTTCCTCCAGCGTCAGCATCCGGGCGCGCGGCAGGAAGGTCATGTGCTCGCTCATGCAGTAGACGCAGCGGAAGTCGCAGCGGTCGGTCACGGAAAAGCGAACGTAACGGATTTGGCGACCGAAACGGTCGATCAGCAAAGGGGCGGGGAGCTTGCTTTCACGGGGCGGAACCTGCACACGAAATACCTCGGGGCGGGCGGCGGGCGAACGAGTTGGAACCCTATCATGAAGTTGCGACGGGAGGTGACCTGATTCGATGGGATACCTCCTTGGGGATAGCGTCATCGGATGTACGCACGTCCGGGTGGAAAACAGAATAATCGACGTGGCGGCGCGTTTCGAACCACCGGCGCCGAAACATCCTCATCGATACGATTGAGTCGGGAAACGTCTTTGCTAAACTTTTCAGCATGACACCTCGCAGCGATCAGCATGACAACGAATAAAGCGGCTCGAAAAACGGCCTTGACGAACGCGGACGGTCGAAATTCCAGACAGCCCATCGCCACGATCCACGACCGCAACCGGCCCGCATTCACCCGGCGCGGCTGGATCGGGATCCAGTTGCTGGCCCTTGGGCTGGCGGGATTCTGGAACGGCGCGGCGCCGATCCCGGCGAACGCTGGCGCGGCGCCGGTCGCCGCCGAGTTCAAGGCGGTCGATCTTGGCCAGAACCGGCTTGGATTCTGGCTCGGGGGCGGATTGGTCGCGTTGGGCCTGGCCGGAGGCTTGACCGCCTTGTTCCTCGATCAGCGCCGTCGTCTGAAGCACGCGCAACGGCGGCTCGCCAGTCTGAGCGATGAAACGCGCCGACTGGCCGCGCTGGAAGCGGAGAACGAACGCCAGCGGCAAACCATGGACAGCCTGCGGGACAGCGAGCGGCGGTTGCGCGTCCTGACCGAGCAGCTTCCGGTCGGCGTCTTTCTCATCAACCTCCAAGGCCAGTGCCGCTACGTCAACGAGTGTTGGCGCCGGATGGCCGACCTGGCCATCGAGCAGCCGGTCGATCCCGCGTGGGTCAATGCCTTGCATCCCGACGACCGGGAATCGGTGCTCGCGGCGTGGCGGCAAGCCGTCGAGAGCGGTTCCGAGTTGCTGATCGAACATCGGTTTCGCGCGTCCGCCGGTCAGGAAACCTGGCTCAGCACCCGCGCCGCGCCATTGCGCGATTCCGCCGGTCGCGTCACCGGCTATCTGGGCGCTCACACCGACATCACCGAACGGAAACGGAAGGAGGAATCGCTGCGCGCCAGCGAGATGCGGTTTCGCGGCTATTTCGAACTGCCGCTGATCGGCATCGCCCTGACCGGCCCCGATAAACGCTGGTTTGAAATCAACGGCCGACTGAGCGAGATGCTGGGTTATCCACGCGCGCAACTCCAGCGGTTGACCTGGGCCGAGTTGACCCATCCCGAGGATCTGCCCACCGAGCTGGCGCAGTTCGAGCGAGTGATGAACCGCCGGATCGACAGCTACTCGCTCGACAAACGCTTCGTTCGCGCGGATGGCGAAATATTCCATGCCCATGTATCGAGCCGCTGTCTGCGGCGGGCGAATGGCGCGGTGGAGCACTTCGTGACCGTGGTGCAGGACATTACCGAGCGTAAGCAGACGGAGGAACGTCTCCAAAGCCTGGCCCAATACGACGCGCTGACCGGCTTGCCCAACCGGGCGTTGTTGACCGACCGGCTGCGGCAGGCGGTGCGGCGGTCCGGGCGCGATCATACCCTGGTGGGAGTGATGCTGGTGGATCTGGACCGCTTCAAGCGATTCAACGACACCCTCGGCCACACCATCGGCGATCAGTTGCTGCGGGACATGGCGGCGCGCTTGCAGCAATGCGTTCGTGAATGCGACACCATCTCCCGGCAGGGCGGCGATGAGTTCGCCGTATTGCTGCCCGATCTGGCCACCAGCGACGACGCGGCCTGGATCGCGCAGCGCATGTTGGATGTCGTGGCGCAGCCCTGCCGGCTGGGCGATCACGAACTGCACGCCACTTGCAGCATCGGCATCAGCCTTTACCCTCGCGATGGCAATAATACCGAGATGCTGCTACGTAACGCCGACATTGCCCTGTATCGAGCCAAGGATCTGGGACGCAACAACTACCAGTTCTATCTGTCGGGCGCCACGGTGCTGTCGCGCGAGCGCCTGAATCTGGAAACCCACTTGCGTCACGCCGTGGAACAGGGGGAGCTGGAGCTGTACTACCAGCCGAAATGGGATTTTCGCGCCGGGGCCATCCGGGGCGCCGAGGCGCTGATCCGATGGAACCACCCCAAACTCGGTTTACTGTCGCCGATCCGGTTTATTCCCATTGCCGAGGACAGCGGACTAATCCTGCAAGTGGGCGAATGGGTGCTGCGCACCGCAGTGCGCGAGATCGGCCAGTTGCATCGCGATGGATTCCCCGGACTGCGCGTGGCGATCAATTTGTCGGCCCGACAGTTCCGGCAGGCCAATCTGGCCGATCTGGTGCGCGGTGTGTTGGCGGAAGCGGCGTTCGAGCCAGCTTGCCTGGAACTGGAATTGACCGAGACCATCCTGATGAACCCCACCGACGATAATCTCGCGACCCTGAAAGCCTTCAAGACCCTGGGCGCGCGGGTGGCGATCGATGACTTCGGCACCGGCTACTCCTCGCTCAGCTATCTGCAGCGCTTTCCGCTGGATGTGCTCAAGATCGACCGAACCTTCGTGCAGGACCTGCCCGCCAGCACCAGCAGCGTCGCCATCGCGGACGCCATCCTCACCCTGGCGCATGGTTTGGGACTGGAGGTGGTGGCCGAAGGCGTGGAAACGGTCGAGCAACTGACGTTTTTACGCGACCACGGCTGCGACGAAGGTCAGGGCTACTATTTCGGCCGACCGACATCGCTGGCGGAGTTCAAGACTTTGTTGGAGCGGGATTGGGCCAGGGTGGCGGCTGCCTCGCCCCCCACATGGCAAGACCCGAACCCGACTGGAGAAGCTTCATGATGTCGGTAACCGAGGAAACGGTCTTTTTCGATTCCGGCCCACTCCAACTGGAAGGCCGCCTGCATCGAGCGGCCGGGCCGAACGCGGTGGTCCTGACCCACCCGCACCCATTGTACGGCGGCGCGATGGACAATCCGGTGGTGACCGCCCTGGCCAGGGTCTACCAGCGGCTGGGCTACAGCACGCTGCGCTTCAATTTTCGCGGCGTTGGCGCGAGCGAGGGCGATTACGGCGACGGCGTTGGCGAGCGGGACGACGCGCGGGCGGCGACGGCGCATTTGGGTCGGCTGGGCAAGACGGTGACCGACTTGGCCGGCTATTCCTTCGGCGCCTGGGTCAACCTGGGCCTGCATCCGCCGCTGGCCACGGTGCGCCGACAGGTGGTGGTGGCGCCGCCGGTGCTGTTCATGGATTTCGAGCCGGTCGCCGCGCCGCCGGCCGAACTGGCGGTGATCGTCGGCGACCAGGACCGCATGGCGCCGCTGGCCACGCTGCGGGCGCTATTGCCTCGCTGGCATCCGGCCGCTCGGTTGGGCGTCGTGACCGGGGCGGACCATTTCTTCGGCGCCGCCCTGGATCGGTTGGCGGCCCAGGTCGAGGCGGTATTGGCGGAACGACCCTGACGACGGCGGACGCGGAACCGCTCGCGCCGGGCCGCGCGGCCCCGGTCACGGTCCGGACAACGCCTCGCGCAGCTTGGTGGCCAGCGCCTTGCGGGAGAAGGGCTTTTGCAGGAAGTGGACGCCGTCGTCAAGGACGCCGTGGTGGGCGATCACGTTAGCGGTGTAACCCGACATGAACAGGCACTTGAGGCCCGGCCGCGGTTCGCGGAGTCGCTGCCAGAGATCGCGGCCGCTCATGTCCGGCATGATCACGTCGGTCAGTAACAGATCAATCGCGCCCGCGTGGGCGGCGGCCAACTGGAGAGCCTGGATCGGGCCAGGTGCGGCCAGCACGGTGTAGCCCAGCCGTTCAAGCAAGGTCTTGCCGAGTTTGAGCAGTGCCGCCTCGTCCTCGACCAGCAGCACGGTTTCGGCGCCGGTCGGCGTCGTGGCGGGCGCCTGCCCGATGCGGGAAACCGTCGGATCCGATTCGTGGCGGGGCAGGTAGATCTTGAAGGTCGTGCCTTGCCCCGGTTCGCTGTAAACGTTGATGAAGCCCTGGTTTTGCTTGACGATGCCGTACACCATGGCCAGGCCAAGGCCGGTGCCCTTGCCGGGCGGCTTGGTGGTGAAGAACGGATCGAACAGTTGCGCCAGAACCGCCTTGTCCATGCCGCAACCGGTGTCGCTGACCGCCAACAGGACATAGGAACCGGGGCTGACGTCGGCGTGGGTCTCGCAATAGCTTTCGTCGAACACCGCCTGACCGGTCTCGATGGTGATCCTGCCCACGCCGGTGATCGCGTCGCGGGCGTTGACCACCAGGTTGGCCATGACCTGGTCGATTTGGGTGGGGTCCATGTTCACCGGCCACAGGACGCTGGCCGGTTTCCAGAGCAATTCGACATCCTCGCCGATCAGTCGCCCGAGCATCTTGAGCATCCCGGCGAGAGTGTCGTTGAGGTCAAGCACCTGGGGGGCGATGGGCTGCTTGCGGGCGAAAGCCAGCAACTGGCGGGTGAGCTCGGCCGAGCGTTGAGCGGCTGCGTGAATCTCCACGATATCCGCGCGCAGGGGACTGTCGGGCGCGGCCTGTTCCAGCGCCATGTCGGCATGGCCGGCGATCACTGCCAGCATGTTGTTGAAATCGTGGGCGATTCCTCCCGCCAGCCGTCCCACCGCCTCCATTTTCTGGGCCTGGTGGAGCTGGGCTTCCAGGGCGTCGCGTTTACGCGCCGCCTGTTCGCCGGCCGCCTTGATCCGCAGCACGCGCAAGGCGTAAGCCAGATTGTCGGCCAGCCGACGCAGCAGTTCCACCTCGGCTGGAACCAGGGCATCCGGTTCCGCGGCGTAGAGGACGAGCGCGCCGAACACACTGGTTTCATTCCGCAGCGGCAGCGCGATGGCGGCGGCGAAACCACGCCGGATCGCTTCCTCGCGCCAGGGCGCGAAGTTGGGGTCTATCAGCAGGTTCTGGCAGATCACCGGCTGGCCGGTGCGAATGGCCGTGCCGGCGGGACCGCGCCCGGTCGAGGACTCGTCCCAGGTGACCTTGATCCTTTCGAGGTAATCGTCCTTGGAGCCAGCGTGGGCCACCGGCCGCACGCGCTTGCCCGGTCCCGGTTCGGCCAATCCCACCCAGGCCATCCGCCATCCCCCTTCCACGACCAGGATGTGGCAAATTTCCCGCATCAGTTCGACATCCTCCTCCGCCAGGGCGATGACCTTGTTGCAGTGGCTGAGCATCCGATAGGAACGCACGGCCTGGTGTTCCTTGTCTTCCGCTTCCCACCGTTCCACCATCTTCCACACCGCCTCCATCAGCAGGGTGAGCTGGAGGATATCGGCTTCCTGGTAATCGGTTTCCTTGTTGGCGACGCCGACCACGCCGACGATCCTGTTCCCGCTGAAAACCGGCACGGTCAGGTATCTCGACAGCTTGGCGTGACCCTCGGGGTAACCCTTTTTCAGGGGATGGTCGGCGGTAAAGTCGTTGAGGAGGATCGGTCGGCGTTGTCGGACCGCCTCGCCCCAGATGCCGGTCTTGTCCAGTTCGTAGCAGGTCTGGGGATTGACGATGGTGCAGTCCCGCATCACCTCGCGGGACCAGGAATTCAGCACGAACTCTCGCCGATCCTCGTGGTAGTGATAGAGATAGCCGATTTTGCTGCCGGTCAGCTGGATGGCCTCGTTCAGCGCGTAATCCAGGAATTCCTGCACCGAATCGCCCGGATGTTGCAGAATGCTGGTCAGGCTGCGCAGCCGCGCCTCGCTGCGACGCACTTCCGCTTCCGCCGCGCGCTCCTCGGTCTGGTCGCGGAACACCAGCACCACGCCGATGATGGCGCCGCTTTCGTCGCGGATGGGCGCGCCGCTGTCGGCGATCGGACGCTCGGCCCCGTCCCGCGCGACGAGCAAGGTATGATTGGCCAGTCCCACCACCGTCCCCTCGCGCAGCACGCGCTGGACCGGGTTTTCCACCACGGCGTGGGTCTGTTCGCTGACGATGTGGAAAACCGCTTCGAGCGGTCGGTCGCGGGCTTCGGTCTCCAGCCAACCGGTGAGTTGTTCCGCCACCGGGTTCATTTGCCGGACCCGCCCCGCGTTATCCGTCGTGATGACCGCATCGCCGATGCTGTAGAGAATGATGCGGAATTCTGCCTGATCCTCCCGCTGCCGCCGCTCCGACCGGTATAGATCGTGATAGAGACCCGCTTGCCGCCGTCGGTAGACCCAGGCGATCAGCGCCGCCGCTAGCAGGATGTTCAGGAGAACGAACAGGGCGATCATGCCAGCGCGGTAGCGCGCCTCGGCCAGAATCTCGTCGGCGTCCACCTTGGCCACCAGGAACCAGGGCGAGCCGGGAACCGGGCGCAGGTCGGCCAGCACTTCCACGCCGCGATAATCCCGACCCTGGAACAGACCTTGCTGGCCGAGAACCGCTTTTGCCGCTGGCAGATTGCCTTGATCCAGCGGGAAACGCAGGGACAGGGCGGTGTTGGTCTGGTGGCGCAGTTCGTTCAGATAAACGATTTCATCACCCTCCCGGCGGACTAGGAGGGTCTCGGCGCTGCGGCTGGGCGTGGGCCAGGACTGGATCAGGGAATACAGGTAGGAAGCCGCGTCGTTGCGCAACACCAGCACGGCCAGCGGACGTCCCTCGGCATCCGGTATCGGTGCGACCAGGTCCAGGTAAACGCGGCCACGGGGAGAGCGATAAAATTCGGAGAACACCGCGTCGTGACCGGCGAGGGCCGCTGTAATGGCTTGCCGGGTGACGGAATCGACCGGGTCGGGATCATCGTTGGCGGCGAGCAGAATGCGCCCATCCGGATCGAGCAATAGTACGTCGGCATAGCCATACGCATCCCGTTCGGCTTTTAGTTGGCGTCGCCACTCCGCCCCCCGATCGGGTTCTTCGGGAGCCGCTTGCCACTCCGCCAGCGCCCGCCGAAAAAATGGGCTTAACGCCGACCGGCGGGCGTCGGCCAGGCGGTCCCGTCGCCATTGCAGGATCTGGCTGACTTTCAGTTCGCCGATGGCGGCGATATCCTGATATTTTTCCTGGCGGATGCGCTCCGCGTCGTTTTGATAATACCCGTAGCCTCCGGCCAGCAGCGCCAAGGTCACCGAGATGAAAACCACGGCCCAGGTTTGGAAACGAGGGCCAGTGCGCGGGTCGTGGTGGATCATTCGGGTTTGATTGGGTTAGCCTGCTGATTTTAAGTTGGCGTCATTCGACGGATTAAGTCGCGCGGCTTTGGATTGGGTTTAGTATAGCTGGCGTTGCCACTGGAGCTTATCCATGTCTCCCTGTTCCATCCATCACTCGCGGCTGTTCGACCTGCTTCGCCGGGATTTTCCGGGCCTCGACACCCGTTATCGTCTCGCCGACAGTCGGATGACCCGTCGTCATTATCTCGATTCCGCCGCCTCGACCCTGGCCCTGGGCCGCGCCCGCGCCGTCGCGGACGAACTGTTGCATCACTACGCCAATACCCACAGTACATTACATTTTTCCGCGCGTGTTGCCAGCCATGCCTACGCTTGGGCGCATGGACAGGTGTTGCGATTCGTTCGGGCCGACCCAGACCGCCACACCGTTTTTTTCGCGGGCAGCGGCTGCACCGCTCCCCTCAACCGACTGGCGCGGACCCTGGCGGCGCGGCGGCCCGATCGGCCCGTGGTGCTGGCGTCGCTGATGGAGCATCACGCCAACGACCTGCCGCATCGCAAACATGCCGGCAAGGTTGTGTCCATCCCACTGACCGGCGAAGGGCAGGCCCTGGGCGCGGTCGATTCGGCGGCGCTGGAACGGTTGCTGGAACGACATCGCGGCCAGGTCAACTACGTCGCGGTGACAGCGGCCAGCAACGTCACCGGCATCGTCAACCCGGTTCACGATATCGCGACTCTGGCTCACGCGCACGGCGCCTGGGTGGTGGTGGACGCTTCGCAGTATCTCGCCCATGCGCCGTTGCCGATCAGCGATACGGGGTCGGTGGAGCGGGAACTGGATGCCGTGGTGTTTTCCGGTCACAAGTTGTACGCGCCAGGATCGCCGGGTGGGGCCATCGTGCGGCGGACGCTGCTGGAGGGGTGCGAGCCGGACGAGGTGGGCGGCGGCATGGTGGAGGAGGTGCGTCTGAGCAATTATCAGGTGACCGCACGCTTTCCCGACCGGGAGGAAGCCGGCACGCCCAACCTGCTCGGCGCGGTACAGCTCGGCGCGGTGCTGAACGCGCTGCAACGAGTCGGCATGGAGCGGATTCACGCCGCCGAGCAACGGCTGTTGCGGCGCTTGCTGGCCGAACTGGCGGCCGTACCCGGCGCGCGGATTTACGGTGACCTCGAGTTTGAACGCACGCCGCGCCTCGGTACGGTCGCCTTCAAGCTCGATGGACTGGACCATGGCCTGGTCGCCGCCGTGCTGAACGATTACCACAACGTCGCGGTTCGCAACGGCTGTTTCTGCGCCCACCCCTATGTCCGCGAGTTGTTGAGGCCGGAATTGTGGGCATTGGACCTCGACCCCGACGCCGAGGACGCGGCGACCCTGCTCAAGCCCTGGCAGGGCATGGTGCGGGCCAGCCTGGGGTTGTACACCACGGACGAGGATATCGAGGCGTTGCTGGCCGGCATCCGTGATCTGCTGGCGCGGCCCGACGATTACCGCGCCCGGTACGTTGCCGACGCCGACGGTGACTTCCACCATCGGACTTTCCAGGTTCCCGCCGAAGCGTTGTTCGACCCCGAGAGGGTGCTCGACCGGGCGCTGACGCGGTTGAACGCGGCGGACGCCGCATCATGGAAGCTAGCCTGAGCCTCAACCTTACTGGTCCTCCCAAAATCAGCCGCTGCTTTTCATACCGGTCCCAGGCCAGTTGATTTGACCCCGGTCGCGGTCTATGATGCACTGCATCATCGCTCGTTCCGGCGATGGACGCGGAACCGGCCGAAACGCGCACAACAACAATAAATTCGGGAGGATAGCGTCATGTCCACTCACGAAAACAAAAGCCGCTCGTCGGCATTGATCGTCGGAGCGATTGGAGTTGTCTTCGGCGACATCGGCACCAGTCCCCTTTACGCGCTCAAGGAAACCTTCGCCGGGCACCACCCCATCGCGGTGGCGCCGGAGAGCATTCTCGGCGTCTTGTCGCTGATCTTCTGGACCATCATGGCGCTGGTCACGCTCAAGTACGTCGCCATCATCATGCGCGCCGACAATCGCGGCGAAGGCGGCAGTCTGGCCCTGCTCGCCCGCGTCACGGAACTGACCAAGGATTCGCGCGCCACCTGGTTCGTGACCATGCTCGGCATCTTCGCCGCCGCGCTGTTCTACGGCGACAGCATGATCACGCCGGCTATCTCGGTGCTCAGCGCGGTCGAGGGCCTGAACGTGGTCGCGCCGGGGCTGAAGGACTACATCGTGCCGATAGCCGCCATTGTCCTGACCTTCCTGTTCGCGATCCAAAAGCACGGCACCGGCGCGGTCGGCCGCTTCTTCGGCCCGATCATGTGCGCCTGGTTCGGCGTGCTGGCGGTGCTCGGCGTGATCAGCATCCTGGACGCGCCAGCCGTGCTGGCGGCGCTCAACCCCGTCCATGCGGTCGAGTTTCTGTTCCGCCATCCCTGGGAAAGCTTCCTCGCGCTGGGCGCGATCGTCCTGTCGGTGACCGGCGGCGAGGCGTTGTACACCGACATGGGCCATTTCGGCAAATTCCCGATTCGCGTTTCCTGGTTCGGTTTCGTGTTGCCGGCGCTGGTCCTGAACTACTACGGGCAAGGCGCCTTGCTGCTCAATAACCCCGAGGCGATCCAGAATCCCTTCTACCTGCTGGCGCCCGGCTGGGCGCTGATCCCGATGGTGCTGCTGGCCACGGCGGCGACGGTGATCGCCTCGCAGGCGGTGATTTCGGGCGCGTTCTCGGTCGCCCGGCAGGCGGTGCAACTCGGCTACCTGCCCCGGATGCGGATCGTTCACACCTCGCACATGGAGCAGGGGCAGATCTACGTGCCGCTGACCAACTGGACGCTCTACATCGCGGTCATCGCCCTGGTGCTGCACTTCCAGACCTCCAGCAATCTGGCGGCGGCCTACGGCATCGCGGTGACGGGAACGATGATGATCGACACCATCCTGGTGGCGTTCGTCGCGATTCTCGCCTGGCGCTGGTATCCGTGGCTGGCCTTGCCTCTGCTTGGGGCTTTGTTGCTGATCGACATCGCTTTCTTCTCCGCCAACGCCATCAAGCTCTTCCAAGGGGGCTGGTTTCCCGTCGTCATCGCCATTGCTTCCTTCACCACGCTGACCACCTGGCGGCGAGGCCGGCATCTTTTGTTTCAGGAGATGGGCAACCTGACCATGCCTCTCGTCCAGTTCATTCGTTCCATCGAAAACGCGGCGTTGAAGCGGGTCGGCAGCACCGCCGTCTATCTGACCAGCCGGCCCGAGGGCGCGCCCTCGGGGCTGTTGCACAACATCAAGCACAACGAAGTGCTGCACGCCCGCAACATCCTGGTCACCGTCCAAACCGCCGAAGTACCGTATGTCACGGCCGCCGACCGGATCGAGGTCATCGATCTCGGCCACACCTTCTATCGGGTGTTCGTGCGCTACGGTTTCATGGAGCAGCCGAACCTGCCCGAGGCGCTGGAGGGATGCGCGCAAAAGGGTCTTGAAATCGACCTCGACAAAACCTCGTTCTTCGTCAGCCGCGAGGTCGTGGTGCCCAAGATGACGCCGCCGATGATGCTGTGGCGCGAGCTTTACTTCATCTGGATGCTGCGCAACGCCCAGAGCGCCACCGATTTCTTCCGCATTCCCGCCAACCGCGTCGTCGAGCTGGGTACCCTGGTCGAGATCTGAACTGGCGAATCTACTGCTCGGCCCGAATCCGCACGGCGACGCCTTCTTGCAAGGCGTCGTCGGGATGGGTGATCACCCGTTCCCCCTCGCTCAGGCCGGAACGAATTTCCACGGTTAATCCGCCGCGCTGACCGATCTCCACCACGCGACGGCGGGCCTGGCCGTTCTCGATCACGAACACGGCCCAGCCCTCGCCCTGGCGGAACAGCGCGCTGGCGGGGATTTGCAACACCCGCTCGCCCCGCCAGACGATGAAGCTCGCTTCCACCCGATACCCATCGCCCAGGCGCGACCATGCCTCGACCGGCGAGCGCAGGTCGGCGACGACCCAGACCCGTTGCTCCTCCACGCCCAGCGCCGACAGCTTGGTGAACCCCACCGGCTCCACGGTCCGGGTCACCCCATCCAGCGGCTGTTCGCCCCCCCAGCGCTCCAACACCACCGGTGTGCCGGGCCGGATGCGCACCGCATCGGCGGACAGCACGTCCACCGCGATTTCCAGGGCGCGGGGATCGCCGACTTCCAGCAATGGCGTCCCCGCCTCCACCACCCCCTCGCTCTGGCGCTGGCAGGCGAGCACCTGGCCGTCCACCGGCGCGCGGACGACGACGGTTTCCCGCGCAATGTCGCCTGGTTGCGCCGCCGAAGGGCGCAGCGCGGTCTTGGCCGCCGCCATCTCGTGCCGCGCCACTTCCACGGCGGACTGGGCGGATCGCAGTTGGGCCTCGGTCTGGCGGGCGCGGGATTGGGCGCGGTCGCGCTCGGCTTCGGTGACCACGCACCGCTGCTTGCACAGCGCCGCGATGCGCTCGAATTCCAGCTTGGCGTAATCGGCCTCCGCCCGCGCGGCGGTCGCGGTTTCCCGGGCGGCTTGCAGGGAGGCCTCGCTGGCGGCCACCCGCGCCTCGGCCTGGGCGCGCCGACGCGGATCAAGCACTTCCGGGGGCAGCGGGTCAATCGTCGCCAATGGCTGACCTTGCCGGATGCCGTCGCCGATTTTCCAATCGATCCGATGCAGGTAGCCGGCCACCGGCGCCGACAGAACGTAACGGTCGATGAGCCGGGTCTTGCCTTCGGCTTCGACCGTCACCCGCAGCGGCCGGTGGGCGACGGTCGCCGCTTCCACCCACAACGGTTGGGGCCAGAAGCCGTAGCCCAGCGCGGCCATGATCAGCAATACCAGCACAATCAATCCAAAACGTCGGCGCACGGTCATGGTTCAGTCCCGAGTCTTGAGGACGGCGATCAAGTCCAGTCGATCCAGCTTGCGCCGCACCAGCCAGCCCGACAACAGCGCCGAGGCCAGCACCACCGTGGCCGCGAAGGCGTAGGTGGACGGGTGAATGATCAGCGGAATGCGGTACAGCTCCGACCGGGCGCCATCGACGAACAGGGTGCAAATGCCCCGGCCGACGACGAAGCCGAGCGGGATGGCGATCAGCGTCAACAAGCCGAGTTCGCCCAGCAGGATGTAGCTGATTTCGGCTCGGGTGAATCCCAGCACCCGCAGGCTGGCCAGTTCCCGGCCGCGCTCGGTCAGGGCGATGCGGGCGCTGTTGTAGATGATTCCGAAGGCGATGACGACCGCGAACACGGTGGCGATGAAGGTGAAAAACAGCATGGTCTGTTCCATGGTGCGGTGAAAGTTGCGGATTTCCTGTTCGCGGATCGCGGTGCCGGCGATGCGGGGAATGTCGCCCAGGCGGCGGTAAAGTTCGGACCGCTCCCGGTCATCGACCGCCAGATAGGCGCCGGAGAGGGCAGGCCCTTCCCGTAGCAGCCGGTTGAGGCCGGCCAAGTCCATGTAGCCGGCCACGCCGAGGTATTCCTTGACCAGCCCCACCACCGGCACCTCCCGTACCGGCCGGCTGCCTTCCAGAACTTCGACGATCAGCCGGTCGCCGGTCTTGACGCCCAGCAATTCGCCGAGGTAATCGGTCAACAGCACGCCCTCCGATGGGAGGTTGAGCAAGCGCAAATCGGCGTCCAGCAGGCGCTGCAAATCGCCGCCGGGGGGAACGCCCTTGAGCGTGGTACGGTGGGAATGCTGCTGGAAGCGCAACCGGATTGGCACGGCCCGGTAAACCTCGACCCGCTCCACGCCCGGCAGATTTTGCAGGGAGCCGATGGCCTTCCAGGAGGTGGGTTCCACGAAGGTGACCGCCAGGTCTTCCCGCTGCGAGAGCTTGTAATGCACCTCGACCATGTGGGTGATGGTGGCTTCCTGAAACCGACCCGCCATGGTGATGCCGCAGGCCAGCGCGATGCCCAACACCGTCAACAGGGATTTCAGCGGTCGGCGCTCGATGTGACGCAGGATCATTCGATTGGGTTGCGACAGCAACCGTTGCAAGCCGAGTCGCTCCACCACGGTGGCGCGGTAGCGGGCCGGCGGTTCTGGCCGCATCGCCTCGGCGGGCCGCAGGGCGAAGGCGGCGCGCAGGGCGAAGGCGGTCCCGGCCATCGCGCCGCCGAGGTTGAGCAGCATCGCGCCGAACACCAGTTGAAAGGTCAAGCGGTAGTCCAGGAATGGAAAGCGGAAAAACGTCGTGTACAGTTCGGCCAGGCGCCGACCCAGCCAAGCCCCGCCGCCGACTCCGACGAGCACCCCGACCAGGACGATGATCAGCACCAGCTTCAAATAATGCAGGGCAATCGCGCCATTGCCGTAGCCGAACGCCTTGAGCGTGCCGATCTGTTCGCGCTGCATCCCAATGAGCCGATTCATCACCACGTTCAACAAAAACACCGCCACTCCCAGGAACAGGACCGGGAACAGCGTCGCCGACAGGGTGATGTTGCGAAATTCCTCGGACAGGAACCGGTGCGACGGCTGATCCTCCCGGTCGTGCGCGCCTAACCCGCCGTAGGGCGTCAACAGCCGGTCCAGTTCGTCGATCACGTCCGGCGCGGCGCGGGGGTTGGTCAGGCCCACGACCACGTCGTTGAACGCCCCTTCCATGCCGTAGGCGATGCCCAGCGCCCGGCGCCCCATCCACAGCACGCCGTAGCGTTGATAGTCGGGGAACATCGAGCCGGGGCGCAACTGGTGGATGTACTCCGGCGACAGCGCGGTGCCGACCAGGGTCAATGTCTGGCGGCGGCCGTTGATCACGACCCGCAATTTAGCGCCGGGCGTCAGCCGGTGGGCCTCGGCGAACGCCTCGCTGACGATGGCCTCGTCGTCACGGTCGGCCGCCGGCAGGCGCCCCTGCCGCAGGTAGAGGCGGTTCAACCGAGATTCGCGGTTATCAGGTATGGAGATCAAGCGCCCGGTGATCGGCTCCGCGAATCCGGCCACGTCCAGATGAACGTCGGCAACCACGCGGGTTTCGACCTCGGCGACGCCGGGAAGGGCCGCGATCCGTTCCCGCAGCGATTCCGGCGCGCGCTTCAGGGCCGCGAACACGTCGGCGAAACGGTATTCCTGGTAGTAGCGAGCGCGGGTCTGGCCCAGCGCGTCCAGAGTGGCGCCGAACATGACGTGGATGGCGACGCCGCACACGATCACCAGCATGATGGCGGCGGCCTGGCCCTTCAGTTGCCAGAGTTCGCGCCAGAGTTTGCGATCCAGGGCGGTCATGGCGTTGCCGGCCTACCACACGATCTGGTCGGGGGCCTGCCGCTGGGCGTTGTGATCGATGTGGGCGATCAGGCCGTTGCTGAGGTGGATGACCCGGTCGGCCATGGCGGCGATGGCGGCGTTGTGGGTGATGACGACGGTGGTGGTGCCCAGTTCCCGGTTGACGCGGTCGATGACCGCTAGCACCCGGACGCCGGTTTGCACGTCGAGCGCGCCGGTGGGTTCGTCGCACAGCAACACTTCGGGCCGTTTGGCGACCGCGCGGGCGATGGCGACCCGTTGTTGTTCGCCGCCGGAGAGTTGCGCGGGGAAATGGTCCAGGCGGTCGGCTAGGCCGACCAGGGTCAGCGCCTCTTCGGGCGGGAGCGGATTGCGGGCGATTTCGGTGACCAGGGCGACGTTCTCTCGCGCGGTCAGGCTGGGGATGAGGTTGTAGAACTGGAACACGAAGCCGACATGCTCGCGCCGGTAGCGGGTCAGTTCGGCGTCGTCGTACACGCCGAGATCGCGCCCGCCGTATTGCATGGCGCCGC
>ERZ761602.4366-NODE-4366-length-18380-cov-7.511050_pt1 | contig 18380 bp, 14 predicted proteins | sample MGYA00512165_ERZ761602 | MGnify/ENA primary metagenome ERZ761602 (study PRJEB28899, sample SAMN02445085) | bioreactor sludge metagenome | biome: EBPR sludge; isolation source: Thorneside wastewater treatment plant | place: Australia: Brisbane, Thorneside... | reverse complement strand
CGCTGCGCAAGAACGTGCTGGCCAAGTGCTACGGCGGCGATGTGACCCGCAAGCGTAAGCTGCTGGAAAAACAGAAGGCCGGCAAGAAACGGATGAAGCAGGTGGGCAAGGTGGAAATTCCGCAACAAGCCTTTCTGGCGGTGTTGCAGGTGGACAAGAACTCATGAAGGGCGAAGGTGGTTTCGCCCGTGGATCGCGAACAACATGAATATTGATTTTGCTGCCGTTCTTGTGGTGCTGACCGGGTTGACTGGCGGCATCTGGTTGCTGGACGCTCTGGTGCTGGCCCCGCGGCGCGCTCGCGTCCCGGTCGTGGGAGAGCCGGGCGCGGCGCCGCCGGTCGCGGTCAAGCTGCCTTGGTACGTGGATTTGTCGAAGTCGTTCTTTCCGGTGATCCTGGCGGTGCTGGCGCTGCGCTCGTTCGTGGTCGAGCCGTTTCGGATTCCATCCGACTCGATGATGCCTACCCTGCTTAGTGGCGACTTCATCCTGGTCAACAAGTTTGCCTACGGATTACGGTTGCCGGTGCTCAATACCAAGGTGATCGGCAACGGCCAGCCGCAGCGGGGCGATGTGGTGGTGTTCCGCTATCCGCCCGATCCGGCGGTGGCTTATATTAAGCGGGTGATCGGCTTGCCTGGTGATCGGCTGGTTTATCGTGACGGGCGACTCTCGATCAATGGCCAACTCGTGCCGTTGACGCCGCTACCCGCCGATCCCGCCGCGCCGGGTTATCAGCCGTTCAGGGAACAGTTGGGCGCGACCGAGCATCGGATGCAGGCGCTGGTCGGTGATCGCCGGGGTTTGGTCGGATTTTGGCCTGATATTCAGCCGCGCCGCGAATTGGATGGAGCGATCATCTGGGAATACCAGGTGCCAGCCGGACATTATTTCGTGATGGGCGATAACCGCGACAACAGCAGCGACAGTCGGGTTTGGGGGCCGCTGCCCGAGGAGAACCTGATCGGCCGGGCATTTTTTATCTGGATGAATTTGGACTGTATTACCTTTCGGGGTCAATGCGGCCGGATTGGCGATGACATCAAGTAGGCGAGCAGGGGGGTATGAAAATGCGACCATTCACACGAGGAAAATGGCAGGCGAATGAACGGCAGCGCGGCATGTCCATCATTGGGATGCTGTTGCTGTTGGTCTTGATCGGGATGGTGGCCCTGATCGCGATGCAGGTGATTCCGATGTATGTCCAGTATTACTCGATCAAGTCCACCATCGAGAGCGTCCGCAAGGAGTCGGTGGGTAGCATGAGCAGGGAGGAAATCCAGCGCGCTATTCAAAAGCGGTTCGATATTGGGTACGTGAGTAATGTCCAGGCCAAGGATCTCAACATCCGCAACGACCGCCGAGGGAAGATACTCGATCTGGTTTACCAGGACGAGCGGAAACTGATCGAGGGGCTGTATGTCACGCTCAAGGTCAACGAGTCCATTCTTCTAGCTGAATGAGGTCTTTCTTGGAGGCGGCGAGAGACCGTGGTGATTATTACAACGGTTAAGCGCCGGATGCGCCGACGCCGGATTGATGGGCAAGCCGTCCGCCATGGAATCTGAGCTTGTATCGACGCGGACTACCGAGGAGACGGCGACAAGTCGATGAACAAGCCGTCCGCCCCGAAAAGTTTCGTGCAGTCCTGCTGAAATGCGTTCTTCAGCCGCGCGGCTGTGCGCCGCCTTGAATTATGCGTTTCGACAGCCCGATCTGTTGGAGGAAGCGCTGACCCATCGCAGCGCCGCGCCGCGCCACAACGAGCGGCTGGAATTTCTGGGCGATGCGTTGTTGAACCTGGTGATGGCCGAGTGTTTGTTCCACCGTTATCCCCAGGCCAGCGAGGGTGAGCTGAGCCGGTTGCGGGCGACGTTGGTGAAGGGTGAGGCGTTGGCGGAGCTGGCCCGCGGCCTGAAGCTGGGCGAGGAGTTGCGGTTGGGACAGGGTGAGCTGCGCAGCGGTGGTCCACAACGCGAATCCATTCTGGCGGACGCGCTGGAGGCGATTTTCGGGGCGGTTTACCTGGACGGCGGACTGGCCCCCTGTCGGGCGCTGATTTTGCGTTTGTATCGGAACGGTTTGGCGGGACTGGCCAACGCCAGCGAGCTGAGGGATCCCAAGACCCGCTTGCAGGAGTATCTGCAGGCCCGCCAGCAACCCCTGCCGGTCTATAGCGTGCTGGAAATTCGCGGCGAGCCGCATGCTCAGACCTTTACGGTTGAATGCGCCGTCGCCGACCGCCGCGCGGTCGCGATGGGAAGCAGCCGCCGCAAGGCCGAACAGGACGCCGCCCGTCGACTATTGGAGCAACTGCCGCCATGACCGTTTTCACCCGCGCCGGCCACGCGGCTCTGCTGGGCCGACCCAACGTCGGTAAGTCCACCCTGCTGAACCGGCTGATCGGCCAGAAGATCAGCATCACCGCGCCCAAGCCGCAGACCACCCGCCACGTCATTCTCGGCATCCAGACCCTGCCGGAAGCGCAGATCGTGTATGTGGACACCCCTGGATTGCACCGCCAGGGACGGCGGGCGATGAACCGCTACCTGAATCGGGCGGCGGCCAGCGTGCTGGGTTACGTGGATGTGGTGGTGTTCCTGATCGAGGCCCTGTGCTGGACCGAGGAAGACGAGGATGTGCTGCAACGGCTGGCCGTCTTTCCAGGGCCGGTGGCGTTGGCGGTCAACAAGGTGGACCGGATCGCCGACAAGGCGCGGCTGCTGCCGTTCCTGCGGGACATGGCGGGCCGACGCGCGTTCGCCGACGTGGTGCCGCTGTCCGCGCTCAAGGGCGACAATGTGGCGACGCTGGAACGGGCCATTGCTCGTTTGCTGCCGGTCGGCGACTTCCCGTTCCCGGCCGATCAGGTCACCACGGCCAGCGAGCGCTTTCTGGCCGCCGAACTGGTGCGTGAAAAGCTGACCCGGTTGCTACGCGAGGAATTGCCGTATGCCCTGACGGTGGCGATCGAGCGCTTTGCCGAGGAGGAGCGGCTGACGCGGATTCACGCCCTGATCTGGGTGGAGCGCGCCAGCCAGAAAGGCATCGTCATCGGCGAGAAGGGCGCGATGCTGCGCGAAGTCGGGCGCCAGGCCCGCCAGGACCTGGAACGCCTGCTGGGCCGCCCGGTGTTTCTGGAAACCTGGGTCAAGGTGCGCGAGGGCTGGTCCGACGATGAACGCGCCTTGCGGAGTCTGGGCTACGCCGATCCGGCTTCGCCCTGAGTCGGTTGCTTTCGCCTCATGCGCGTGCTGTTGCAACCCGCGTTCGTTCTGCATCGCCGCCCCTACCGTGATACCAGCCTGCTGCTGGAAGTTTTCAGCCAGGATCACGGCCGGGTGGGTCTGGTGGCGCGCGGCGCGGCGGGGTCTCGGTCAAGATTGAAAGGTTTGTTGCAACCGTTCGCGTCCTTGTTGCTGTCCTGGGTCGGGACGGGCGAATTGGCGACGCTGACCGCCGCCGAGGAAGCGGGTCTTCCGGCGCCCTTGCCGCCCCACCGGGTGCTGGCCGGACTGTACGTCAACGAGTTGCTGGTGCGCCTGCTGCCGCGCCTGGACCCGCATTCCGGCCTGTTCGCCGCCTATCCGCTTTTGTTGGCGGAACTGGCCACGGCGGTTGGCGAGGAGCCGCCGCTGCGGCGATTCGAGAAGCGGTTGCTGGAGGAACTGGGCTATGGCCTGACCCTGGATTGCGAGGCCGCCAGCGGTGCGTCCATCGTCGCCGAGGAACGGTATTGCTATGTGCTGGATCGGGGACCGCTGACCGCCGGATCGGCCGAGGGCGGGGTGCCGATTTCGGGCCGGGGACTGTTGGCCCTGCGCGACGGGATTCTGAACGATCCCGCCGTGCTGCGGGAGGTCAAGCGTTTGACCCGCGCCGCGCTGGCCGTGCAGTTGCGCGGGCGGGCGCTGAAGACGCGGGAGTTGTATCGGGCGAGGCGGGAGCCTGGCTGAATTGGCTTTTCTCAAACAAGATTTTTCGCCCCCTCACCATATCAGCCGTTCCAGGCCGATGCACACCACCGCATGGGTATGCAGCTTGAGCGACTCGCCACTGGAACGTTCCAGCGCCTCCCGATAGCCGGTCAGTTGCCGCTCCGCGTCCCGCAGGGCGTCCGCCACCGCCGGCAGGGCACGCAGTTCCGTTCGAGGTGTGGCCGCCAGTTCGGCGCTGGCGAGACCGACTGTCTTGAGCGTGACCGTCTTGAACTCCAGCAAATGATCGAGCAGGGCGTATGGGCGCATGTCGGGGCGCACCCGCAGCAGTAGATCGCCGTAACCTCGCCCCAGCGCCGGCTCCGAGTCCATCCGGTAGAAGGCGTCGTTGAACAGCGTCACTAGAAACGCGGTCTTGACCACCAACTCGTTGCTCCAGCGCAAATCTCGGTTGTCGAAGACCTTGAAATATCGCTGTTCGAGGAAGTCGCACAGCGGTTCCAGATCACCAGTGGCGTAAAATCGTTCGACGACCCGTTGCCGCTGTTCCTGATCTTCGTAGCGCGGTAGCGTCTGTTCCCGCAATCGTTCGATATAAAGCTTGCGGATCACCTGGTTGGGAATGGTCAGTTGCCATTTGCCCAGGGCATCGCGCCCGGCCAGGGTCAGGACGCCGAAGTAGTAGAGCAGCGAAGCCAGAAAGTCGGGGTCGCGGGGGGCGGTCAGCATGTCTTGCACGCCGAAGCGGTTGACCAGTTGGGCAATGGCCAGCGGTTCGGCGGGGTTCAGCGTCGCGTTGACCAGCGTCTCGCCGTGCGGCAAACGGGCGACGTATTGAATTCGGTTGCGGTCCATCGCCAGGTTGTCGTCGAGCAGTTGTTCCGGGTGTTGGCCGTCGTCAGCCAGACGTTTGAGAAAGTACAGGACCAGGGTCGGGTTGTAGAGCCGTTCTTCCCGTCGTAACGTGAAGCGATACCCGTTGTAGAAGTCGCGCATCAGATCGAGGGCGGTGTTTATCCGGTCAGCGTCGAGACCGTCCGCCGTCGCGATCTGTTGCAAGGCGTTGCGCAATTCCGCTTCGGTAAAGCCGCACAGGTCATGGAACCGGGGCCGCTGCGAGAGATCTTCGGCGACGTTGTAGCCGCTGGTGATGTCGCTGAGGACCACCGGGGAGACGCCGGTGAGGAACGTTCGATCGATGCCTCGCCCTTCCGCGCCAGCCTTCACCACCTTGAAAAAGGTCTTGATCGTGCCTTCGCCTTGCACCAGCTCTTCGTAGCGATTCGTCCCGCGCCACGGGCTGATCATCACTTCGTTGGCGAAATTGTCGTATTCATCAATCAGCACATAGAGCGGGTGGGGCGTTCGGGACACCGCGCTGGTCAGGGATTGCAACGAGGCGATGCCGTCATCCGCTTGGACATCCACCCGCCCCTCCAGCCAGTCACCGTAGCGGGCTACCGTCTCCTTGATCTGGATGTTCAGATGATGAAACAGAGAACTGCGAATCGCGGCGTAGTCACCCTGCGGGTCCACCATCGAAAAGTTGAGCTTGAGGATGAAGTAACGGTTGCGCAGCGGCGTCGGGTTCCGGCCGATCTTCAGCCCACCAAACAGCCGGTCAAAATCATCCGCCCGCGCCAGGTCGTAGTAGTTTTCCAGCGTGGACAGCCACAGGCTCTTGCCGAACCGGCGCGGACGCAGGAACAGCAGTTGACTGCCGGCTTCTTCAACGAGCGGAATCCGGTCGGTGCGGTCCACGTAGAAGTAGCCTTCCTCCCGAATTTTGCGAAAATCAGCAATGCCATAGGGAAAGCGCATGATTCTCACCTCGCGGAAAGCGATGGTTCTCATTCCCACGCTCCGGCGTGGGAATGCCGGTTGACCGCTCCAGTGGTGCGGGTCCAAGTGACAAAGTCATTTTTTATTACATTCGCCAAATAGCTCTGATGACAATTTGACTAGGATATCACTTTGTTCGGTAATTTTCTGAGAGGCATTTTTTAATTTAATCAGCCCCGGAGATCTTTCGATAAGGCGCACAATTTCTGGTTCTAGTGTTTTAAAAAATTCAGCGAGATCAGACAGCTTATTAGCACTTTCAGGGATTGTAACCCGCTTAATACTCTGTCCGCCTTCGCGCATTATCCGCAAGTTTTGCCCAAACAAAGATACATTGCGTTTTAATCGATCAGCGGCAACAGCAGTGTTCGGGTTCTGCAAATCATTAGCGATTTGTTCTCCCAACTCTAGCTGTTTATTAGCTAGGGACCTTTGCCGAGAATCAGCCCGGTTATTAGCTAAACTCTTAGCGATATCGTTTGATAACATATTAATATTAGTGATAGAGCTATTTAGCAATGGTAGAAAATTGCCAAATGTCACTGCTATTTCACGATTAGTAAGAATAATATCGATTTCCATTTTAATAAGCTTCCATTGGATTTCTACATTCTCTATAAGTGGATAAAATTTTGGTAGTTCATTTTTCTTTTTAAGTAAAATTCTATCGAAGCGATCCCTTTTATCTTTAAGTTTGGTAAATGCTGTTTCTAATCCCTGAACAGATGCGATGGCGTCTGTGACAAGGGTGCTTAACAGTAAGCGATGTTCACAATCAACTGTATTCAGTGAAGTCACCGTGCCATCGCCATTTGGCGTCACGCCGAATTTCTCCCAGAACTGCCAGCCGCCCAGCGCGATCAGCCCGATCACCGCGATAACCACCATCGCCATCCGCCCCTTCGGCGACGTGGAAGGTGAGGGAACCCCGGTCGGTGGGGGTGACGCTTTCGGGTGTGGGGGCTTGGCGACCGCTGCCGACGCCGGTGGAGGCTGGATTGGTGCCGCCTGGGGGCGGGGCGGCGGTTTGGGAGCCGACCGGGGCTGGGGAGGCGGTTTCGGGCGAGTAGACTCCTCTTCAGTCATCAACGCGGCTTCCAATAGCCGTTTGAACTCCGCCACGGAGGACGGTCGCTGGTCCGGTTCCACCGCCAGGGCGCGTAGTAGGGCCGCGTCCAGCGCCAGCGGCAGGTCAGGGACCCAGTGCCGGGCCGATTGCAGCGGGTCCGGCTGTTGCAGCAGCACGGCCTGCTTGCGCTCCAGCGCCGACGGCAGCCGCTGCGCCGTCAGCATGAAGTACAACGTCGCCGCCGCGCCGTAAATGTCGGTCCACGGTCCCTGCCGGTTCAGATGGCCTTGCAGGTATTGTTCGTAGGGCGCGTAGCCTTCGGAAAAGATCAGCAGACTGCGGGTGTGGGTGCCGGTCACTTGCCGCGCCGAGCCGAAGTCCAACACGATCAGTTCGTCATCCTGGGTCAGGTACAGGTTACCGGGCTTGAGGTCGCGGTGCATGAACCCGGCCTGATGCACTTTCCGCAAACCGTCCAACACCGGCAACAGCAGCTTGAGCGCCCGCCGCCACGGGATCTGAACCCCGGCCTGGCCCTTGGGCGGTTTCAGATGCCGCGCCAGATCCTCGCCTTCGTAGTAGTCCATCACCAGATAGGCGGTGTCGTTCAGTTCGAAGTAGTTGAGCACCCGTACCAGATGGGGATGGCGCAACTGCGCCACCGTTTGCGCTTCCTGCAGGAAGGTGCGCAGCCCGTAGTGGAACAGCTCTTCGTGGTCATGGGCGTTGAGCACCACCGTCTTGCGGTCGGTGGATCGCCCGACCAGTTCACTCGGGTAGTACTCCTTGATCGCCACCTTCATCTTCAGAGTCACGTCGAAGCCGCGATAGGTGATCCCGAACCCGCCCTGGCCCAGCTTTTCCCCGACCACGTAGCCCTTCAGTTGGGTCCCGACCGGTAGCAGCGCCACCGAACGCCCCTCCATGCCGGCGCGGTAATGGCAAATCGGGCATACCCCGGCCACGTCCCACTCGCGCGGGTGAAAACAGCCCGGACAGGTCACCTCGACCGGCTGGGCGCGGGTTTCTTCCGGTGGTTCGGTCATCCAACACACTCCCCATCAATTGTCATTATCCACATCCCATGGCATTTTCACGGCAGAAAACCTATAGAGAACAAGGGTAAAGATAAACGATCCCATGCCGCTTTTTAAGACATGGAGATGGTAAGCTTACCATTGAGTTGCCGAATCCCGCCCTGGCCGGGAATCTTGCCAGGAGGAGGCAGATCATGACCGTGCCCATCGTTTCCGTCCCGCCAGCGCCCACGGCGCCGAGAGCCGCCAGCGCGCCTTTGTCAAACTCTTCCCCCGAGATCGTTTATCCCGACAGCGACGGACAGCCCATGGCCGACAACACCCGGCAATTTGACTACATCGTCATGATTCAGGGTGGACTGGCCGCGCTGTTCGCCGGCCGGCCCGACGTGTTCGTGGCGGGTGATCTATTGTGGTATCCGGTCGAGGGGAGCAACACGATTCGGGCCGCGCCGGATGCGATGGCGGTCTTTGGCCGCCCGCCCGGTTATCGGGGTTCCTACAAGCAATGGTGCGAAGACGGCCTGGCGCCCCAGGTGGCGTTCGAAGTGTTGTCGCCCGGCAACACCCGCGCCGAAATGACCCGCAAGCGTCAGTTTTACGAGCGATACGGCGTCGAGGAATACTACGAATACGACCCGGATCGGGGCCAGTTGCGAGGTTGGCTGCGTCGGAAGGATCGGCTGGAACCCATTGCCAGGATGGAGAACTGGGTCAGCCCGAAGCTGGGCGTCCGTTTCACCCTGGAAGGCGTGGATTTGGTGCTCTACCGGCCCGATGGCCGGCGTTTCGAGAACTTCGTGGAACTGGAACAACGCGCCGAGGCCGAACGCCAGCGAGCCGAAACCGAACGCCAGCGGGCCGAAACCGAACGCCAGCGTGGCCGCGAGGAGGGTCTGCAACAGGCGCTCGAACGGTTGACCGCTTCGGGAATTGCCGAGGATCAGGCCCGGCGCCTGCTCGGGTTGGAGTAGCGGCGGTTCGATGGCTGGGCGAGCGCCGCTACCGGAAAGTTCGCAAAATCGCCTGGGTTTCCGCCGCCGCCATCCGCGGCCCCAGGCGGGTCACCAGCTCGGCCGATGCCGTCGAAGCCAGCACCCCGGCGCGGCGGTGGTCCCAGCCCCGTCCCCGACCGTAGAGGAAAGCCCCGGCGAACATGTCCCCGGCGCCGACCGTGTCCACGGCGTCCACCGGGACCGGATCGATGTCGATCAGCGTCCGACCATCCCAAATCAGCGCGCCCCTGGAACCCCGCGTGATCACGAATTCCTGGCTGACCGTCTTCAGGTAGGCGACCGTACCGCCCAAATCCGCCGCGCCCGCCATATCCCTGGCCTCGTCCTCGTTGGCGAACAGCAGGTCCACGCCCGAGCCGATCATCTCCAGCAACCCCGCCTTGAAATGCCGAACCATGTTGGGGTCGGACAGGGAAATGGCGGTCTTGACCCCGGACCCCTCGGCAATCCGCTTGGCCGCGATGCACGCCTGGCGAGCGGTGTCCGAGGTCACCAGATAGCCTTCCATGTAAAAATAGGCCGAGTCGCGCAGGGCGTCCTCGACCAGTTCCCTGGTGGACAGGTCGCCACTGATCCCCAGGAAGGTGCAGAGGGTGCGGTCGCTGTCCGGCGTGACCAGCACCACGCACCGGCCGGTGTGGCCCGGTTCCCTCTCGGTATGGTGATTGGTGTCCACCCCGCCCTCGATCAGGTCCTTCATGTAAAAATGGCCGAGATCGTCTCCCGCCACCTTGCAGGAATAGAAGCTGTTCCCGCCAAACTGGCGAACCGCGATCATTGAATTGGCCGCCGATCCACCCGAACCGCGCTGATGAGGATACGCGGCCAGATGATCCATCATCCGCAACTGGCATTCCTCGTCCACCAGGGTCATTACGCCCTTTTCGATGCCCAGCGCCTTCAAATCGGCGGCCTCGACCTCGTACTCCATATCCACCAGCGCATTGCCAATCCCGTAAACGTCGTATTTGGCCATCGTGCCCCCTTCTATCGAGCGATCAAGAAATTGTGTAAGCGTTCAGACCCTCCCTGGTCCCAGCACGGCGATGGGTTTCGCTACGCTCAACCCATCCTACGAAAAAAATGAGTTGTAGTTGTAGGATGGGTTGAGCGTAGCGAAACCCATCAATACGGGGCGAAACCGCCAGGGGATCTGAACGGTTACGAAATTTTCTGAATCACGGATTCAGCGGATCACTGAATTCCACGGAAAATCCGTGCCATCCGCGTCATCAGTGACAATCCGTGATTCAAACCGTATTAATCATTAATCGAATTCGCGATTCTTTCCGTGTTTCCCGTGGACCGCCGCCGCAATCGCTGTGCCCAGTTGTTCGATGTCACCGTCGCCATCGGTTGTCAGCGGATTTTCGTCGGCTCCTGGCGGCTCGTCGTACTGAAGTTGCCGCTCCAGCACCTCGACATCGGCCTCGGCGGCATCGTCGCCGCGTGCCCGCCGCGCCGCGACCCGCGCCCGCAACGTATCGGGATCGGCGACGCAGTCGAGCAGAATGAACGGCACGCCCCGCCGATCGGCCAGTTTGCGGAAGGGTTGCCGGTGCGCGCGTTTCATGAAGGTGGCGTCCACCAGCACCGGACAGTCGGCGGCGAGCAACCCATCCGCCAAATCGTACAGGCGCTGATAGGTACGGGCGCTGGCTTCCGGCGTGTACAGTCCCCCGCCCAGGGTGGAGCCGCTGTCGTCCAGCGGGCCGAGGCCAAACAGTCGCTTGCGCTCCACGTCGGAACGGATACGGATGGCATCCGGAAACCGCTCCAGCAATTGCCCGGTCCAGTGCGATTTGCCGGAACCAGAGACGCCGTGAACGATCAATAGGAACGGCGCCGGTTGCCGGGTCAGCGCCAGGGCCAGCCGCAAATAATCGCGGCACGCCGCGCGGGCGGCGGCGCGGTCGGGTTCCGGGATACTGCCCTGGCTGACCTGGATGGCGTTGATCTTGGCGCGCACCATCGCCCGATAGACTTGGTAGTAGGACAGCAGCGCCATGCCGGCGAAGTCGCCACTGTACTCCAGATAGGTATTGAGCAGCCGTTGAGCAAAACCGCCAGCGTCGCGGAAGCGCAAATCCATGGTGAGAAAAGCCAGGTCGTTGATCACGTCGATCCAGCGGAAATCATCGTTGAATTCGATGCAGTCGAAAATCACGATCCGCCCGGCGTCGGTCAGCACCATATTGCCCAGATGCAAGTCGCCGTGACATTCGCGAATCCAGCCGCCGGCCTTGCGTTCGACCAGGCGCGGCCACAGCCGCTCGGTGGCGGCCAGGGTCCAGCGTTCCACGGCGGCCAGCATCTCGTGGTCGGTCGGGTCGACCAGCAACGGCCGGGTGCAGGTGAAATCGTCCAGCATCGGCTGACGAACCCGTTCCGGTTCGCCGAACGACGCGGTGGACGCGGCGGCGGGAATGGCGCGATGAAACTCGGCCAGCCGGCGGGCCAGCACATCGATATGGCGCGGTTCCAGCCGGCCGGCGGCCAGCGCCCGGTCCAGCAACGCCTCCTGGGGAAAGCGGCGCATCCGCACCGCGTATTCGATGGCCACGCCGCCGCCGACACCCAGGACCGGGTTCGCCGGTTCGCCGCCGATGGGCAGGCAATCGAGATAGATTTCTGGAGCCAGCCGCCCATTCAGGCGCAGTTCTTCCTCGCAATAGTATTTCCGCCGCTCCAGGCTGGTAAAATCCAGAAACCCCAGATTCAGGGGCTTCTTGATCTTGTAGGCGTAGTCGCCGGCCAGCAGCACATGCGAAATGTGAGTCTGGAGGTGCTCGACGGTCGCGACCGGGTGCGGATAACGCGCCGGTTGCAGCAGCGCCGCGACCAACGCGGCCTGATCGTGGGAGTGCTGGGCGGAAGGCACGCGGCCGGGGCTCCGGATGGGAAAGATGGGGCGGTAGGATAAGGCAGAATGACGACAACGCGCCAAGCCGGTCGATGGAAACGGCGGACTTGGGCAGGAACGGGCATGGCTAAGGTTCGATCATCGCGCAGTTCCAGAAAACGGTTGCCGTTGCTGCGGTCGCTGTTCTCGCTGCTGTTTTCGCTGCTGCTGGGCGGGGTACTGCTGGGCGCGGCCGGTTTGGGTCTCTATATGCTGTACCTGGATGGCGTCATTCGCACCGAATTCGATCGGAAACGCTGGGCCCTGCCCGCCAAGGTCTATGCCCGCCCGCTGGAACTGTTCGCCGGGATGCCGCTGAGCGCCGACGCCTTCGCCCAGGAACTCAAGCTGTTGGGTTACCGCGACGCGAACTGCCCGGTGGAACCCGCCGTGCCGCCGCCGGAGCCCGGTAAACGAACGATCAAGCGCAAGCCCAAGCCCCCCACGCCGGAAGCTTGCGCTCCGCCGACCAGTGGCGGAAATTCGCCGGACAAGCCGGGTGGTTACGCCCGCCGGGGCGAGATTTTTGAGGTCATGACCCGCGATTTCGCGTTCTGGGACGGCGCGGAGCCGGCGCGCAAGGTTCGGTTGACCTTCGCCGGCGACATCCTGGTCGATGTGGTCGGGCTGGATGGCCAGGAGGCGCCCGGCCTGTTGCGGCTGGACCCCCCCGAGATCGCCGGCATTTACCCCTCGCATTACGAGGATCGCATCCTGCTCAACGGCAAGGAGCTGCCGCCGGCGCTGGTGGATACCCTGTTGGCGGTCGAGGACCGCTCGTTTTTCGAGCACGCCGGCGTCAATCCCAAAAGCATCTTCCGCGCCCTGGTGGTCAACCTGCGCGCCGGGCGGACGGTCCAGGGCGGCAGCACGCTGACGCAACAGTTGGTGAAGAATCTGTTTCTGAGCAACGAGCGTTCGATCAAGCGTAAGGTCACCGAAGCCCTGATGGCGATCCTGATCGACGCTCGCTACGGCAAGGAAGAGATTCTGGAAGCCTATAGCAACGCTGTCTATCTGGGGCAGGACGGCAGCCGGGCGATACACGGCTTCGGACTGGCCAGCCAGTTCTTTTTCGACAGGGCGCTGGAGGATCTGGATTTACACCAGTTGGCCCTGCTGGTGGGGATGGTCAAGGGCCCCTCCCTGTACGACCCGCGCAAGCATCCCGATGCGGCGAAAGAGCGTCGCGCCCTGGTGCTGGAGGTCATGGTCGAGCAAAATCTGATCGGCGCCGAGGACGCCGCCATCGCCAAGGACATGCCGCTGGACGTGACTCCCAAAGCCGCCAGCGGCATCACCGCCTATCCGGCTTTCCTGGAACTGGTGCAGCGTCAGTTGCGGCAGTACTACAAATCGGAAGACCTGGTGTCGGAAGGGTTGCGGGTGTTCACCACGCTCGATCCACGGGTGCAGGCGGTTGCCGAAAATGCCTTGGCGACCAGTCTGCCAACGTTGGAAAAGAGCCAGCCCAAGGCCCGGCCGCTACAAGGGGCGGCCGTGGTGGCCGACACCCAGACCGGCGAGGTGCTGGCGATGGTCGGCGACCGCGAGCCCAAGACGGTCGGTTTCAACCGGGCGCTCGACGCCAAGCGCCTGGCCGGTTCGCTGATCAAGCCGGTGGTGTATCTGACCGCGTTGGAGCAGCCGGATCGCTACACCCTGATGACCCTGATCAACGACAGTCCGCTGATCCATACCTCGGGCGGCAAGCGCTGGACACCGGCCAACTACGACAAACGCTATCACGGCCGGGTGACCCTGCGCGACGCGCTAGCCCGTTCCTACAACATTCCGGCGGTGCGGGTGGGCCTGGACATGGACGTGATCAAGGTGGTCGAGATGCTCCAGCGCCTGGGCTTCGACCACCCGCTCAAACCCTATCCGGCATTATTGCTGGGCGCGCTGAACGCGTCCCCTTTCGAAATCGCCCAAGTGTACGCGACCATTGCCAGCGGCGGCTTCCGCATTCCCCTGCGCACCATCCGCGAGGTCACCAACGCCAGCGGTCAGGCGTTGCAGCACTACGCCATGGATGTGGTGAAGGTGGTCGAGCCTGGACCGGCCTATCTGATCACCGAGGCCATGCAGCAGGTGGTCAAAGCCGGCACCGCCAGCGCCATGAAGAGCAAGCTGTCGCCCGATCTGAACATTGCCGGCAAGACCGGCACCACCGACGATTATCGCGATAGCTGGTTCGCCGGCTTCAGTGGCGACCGGGTCGCCGTGGTGTGGCTGGGTCGCGACGATAACAAGCCGACCGGCCTGAGCGGCGCCAGCGGCGCGCTGCGCGTATGGATGGATTTGATGGCGGGGTTGAAGCTGGAGCCGCTGGACGGGGCACCGCCGGCCGATGTCGAGGAAATCCGGGTGGAGCCGCGCAGCGGCCTGCGGGTTGGCGAGGGGTGTCGGCGCGGTGAACCGGTGCCATTCCTGGTCGGCTCCGAACCGCGCGGCTCCACCGCGTGCGCGCCGCCCGCGCCGCGCCGTCCCAAGCCCCGGCCGCCCGATGCCGACGATGCCGACGATGTGGATGGGATGAACGGGTTCTTTCGGCGCCTGATGGATTGAAGCAACCTGGTTGTCAGAGCGAGCCGGCCAGGCGCGGATGGAGGTCTGGCCGCGGATTGGGCATGGCGGCCCGGTGGGGGAAAGGGTAAAGTTCAACCGACGAGATCGATGGCATTGGGGTTCGAGACTGCCGCCAAGGCAACGCCGAACCCCGTGGGAGAAGTGATGAAGACACTGTTTAAACCGATCAAACCGAGTCTTGGCCTGTTAACGCTGATGCTGGCGCTGACGGGTTGCACGACGGCGCCTTATTCGCAGCAACCCTCCAGCCGGACGCCGTCCGCCAAGGCGCCGGTGGTGGATCGCAGCGCGCGTCGTCCACCCGCGTATTCCACGCGGCGGCCCGCGCCTCCGGTGGATACGGGACAGTTGCCTGACGAAGATCCGCTCCTGCCGCGGGAATACGCCTCCGATCCCTATGGCGCGCCGGCGCAACCTTATCCGACGGAGACGAGTGGTCCTCAACGGCGACCGGCTTATCCGCCGAGCGCGGCCGACGACTATCGGCAACCGGCCTATCCGCCGGGCGCCAGTGGCGACTACCGACAGCCCGCTTATCCACCGGGTGCCGCCGCGCCCTATCCGCCGTCGTCCTCATCCTATCCGGCCGCGGCGAACGAATACGGTCGGCCGGCGCCGGCTTATCCACCGGCGGATGACCGATACTCGACCGGACCCGCGCCGGGTGTGCTACCCGAACCGCAGCCGGTGGTGCCCCGGACGTCCGCCGCCGCGCCCAGCGGCAAGCCGCCCGTCGCGCCCGCGCCCAGCAAGCCGGCGGTTGCGCTGGTCCCACCGCCGGCCGCGCCGGAGCCGGAGCCGGAACCGATTCAGCCGCCCGCCCGTCCATCTCCGCCGCCGGCCGCGCCGCCAGCCGAGTTGCCGCCGGCGGAGATCACCCGCGAGGGCAATCAGGCGGTGGCGGCGTTGCTCGAAAGCGCCGACAAGTACGTCAAGAGCAAGCAGTTGGACAAGGCTGGCGCCGCGCTGGAGCGGGCGTTGCGGATCGAGCCGCGCAACGCCGGCATCTGGCACGACCTGGCCCAGATTCGCTTGCATCAGGGGCAATACCAGCAGGCCGAATCGCTGGCCAGCAAGTCCAACAGCCTGGCCGGCGGCAACCGGGGCTTGCAGTCCCGCAACTGGAAGGTCATCGCGTCCGCTCGCAAGGCCACCGGTAATGCCGCTGGCGCCGAGGAAGCCGAGGCTCGAGCCACGCAGTTCGGACGCTGAGACGGTCGCGGTCGCCGGACATCGTCGTGGGCGTGGCCGACTTGTTGGGGCCGGGAGGGCCCCTGGCCCGGCACATACCCGGCTTCGCCCCGCGCCCGCCGCAGCAGCGAATGGCGGAAGCGGTCGATACCGTCCTGGAGGATGGCGGCTCGCTGATCGTCGAGGCCGGCACCGGCACCGGCAAGACCTTCGCCTATTTGACGCCCGCGCTGTTGTCCGGGGCGCGGGTTCTCATCTCCACCGGCACCCGCCATTTGCAGGATCAGCTTTACCACCAGGACCTGCCCGTGATGCGCCGGGCGTTGAAGAGTTCGGCGCGAGTGGCGCTGTTGAAGGGACGCGGCAATTATTTGTGTCGGTATCGCCTGCAACTGGTCGAGCGGGAGGGAAAGCTGCCTTCGCGCGCGCAAGTCGTTGAGTTGCAGCGCATCCAGCGCTGGGCCGGTCGCACCCGAAGCGGCGACATCGCCGATATCGCCGACGTACCGGAGACCTCGCCGCTCTGGCCGCGCGTCACCTCCACCGTGGATAACTGCCTGGGGCAGGATTGTCCCCGGCTGGAGGACTGCTTTTTCGCCAAGGCGCGGCTCGACGCGCTGGCGGCGGATGTGCTGGTGATCAACCATCATCTGTTTTGCGCCGATCTGGCGCTCCGGGAAACCGGGTTCGCCGAGTTGCTGCCGGGCGCGGAAGCGGTCATCCTCGACGAGGCGCACCAGTTGCCGGATATCGCCACGCACTTTTTCGGTCGCTCGCTGAGCGGCCGGCAATTGGCCGAACTGGCGCGGGACACGGTGGTGGAGCAGGCGCGGGACGCGGCGGATTTTCCCGAGCTACGGAGCCGCGCCGAAGCGCTGGCGGCGGTCGAGCCGGTGCTGCGGGAGGCGTTGGGGACGACGGAACGTCGGGCGCCGTGGCGGGAGGTCGCCGACCAGGCGGCGGTGCGGGAAGCCGTCGGCCAGTTGACCGAAGCCCTGAACCGGCTGGGGGAAGCCTTGAAGGAAGCAGCCCAGCGCGGCAAGGGTTTGGAGAGTTGTCGCCGCCGCGCCGAGGACCTGAGGCAACGCCTGGCGGCGGCGACCGGAGAAGAACGCGATCCCGATACCGTGCGCTGGTTCGAAGTCCGAGGACGCGGGTTCACTGTGAGCCTGACCCCGCTCGATATTGCCCCGACGTTCCAAACCCGGATTGAGACAGGACCGGGCGCGTGGATTTTTACCTCGGCGACGTTGGCGGTGGGGGAAAGCTTCGAACACTTCGCGGCCCGGTTGGGGTTGCGGGATTACACGGCGCTGCGCCTCGACAGCCCCTTCGATTTTGCTCGCAATACGTTGCTTTATCACCCGCCGGGACTGCCGGAGCCGGTCTCGCCTCATTACACGGCGGCATTGCTGGAAGCCGCGTTGCCGGTATTGCGAGCCAGCCGGGGACGGGCGTTTCTGCTGTTTACCAGTTACCGCGCTTTGCGCGAGGCGGAGGAAGGGCTGGCGGGGCGGCTGGATTATCCGCTGCTGGTGCAGGGCGCGGCGCCGAAGGCGGCGTTGCTGCGGGAATTCCGCGCCCTGGGCAACGCGGTGCTGCTGGGAACCGCGAGTTTTTGGGAGGGGGTGGACGTGCGCGGCGAGGCGCTGTCGTGCGTGATCATCGACCGCCTGCCGTTCGCTTCGCCCGGCGATCCGGTGTTGCAGGCGCGGATCGAATCCTTGCGCCAGCGGGGCGAGGATCCGTTTCGAAGCTATCAGTTGCCCCAGGCGGTGATCGCGCTCAAGCAGGGCGTGGGCCGGCTGATCCGGGATGTGAGCGACCGGGGGGTACTGATGCTCTGCGACCCGCGCCTGCTGACCAAATCCTATGGGCGGGCATTCCTGGACAGCCTGCCACCGATGCCGCGCACGCGCCGGCTGGAACGGGTACGGGCGTTTTTCGCGCAGGATGTTGGTGGCATTGGACAGGGCGAAGCGCACCATCAGGCTTGAGTCTTTGGCATACAGGCTTGAGTCTTTGGCATACTGAACCGCCCCGGGAATCTTGGAGGCTATTTGGTGTGAGTCACGCTGCCATGGCGAACTCGGTCGGGCCGCATGCAGGTAGTATGTCGACGGGCCGATCGGCAACACCTTGCCGATCGGCTCGACCCCATAGACAGCGCGATGCTGGTCGATGAACGCTTTCATCGCTTGAACGGGCGGTCGAGCTCCGCCTGCGCAAAATAAGCCGATGCCTGGCGCAGTTCCCGTACCTCTTGCTCCAACGCCTTGATCCGTTCCCGCTCGGCGGTCGTAACCCCCTCCCGCTCGCCGCTATCCCTCTCGGCCTGCCGTACCCAGCGCCGTAGCGTTTCGGCCGTGCAGCCGATCTTGGTGGCGATGGAACAAATAGCTGCCCATTGCGATTCATGCTCGCCTCGATGCTCTCGCACCATGCCGCCTGGGTGACTCTTTCTGTGGGAGAGGGTTGGGGATGAGGTCGGATCGGGTAGCCGGGAACGGTGCGGGAGGCGCGCTTTGACACCGAAGCCGCCGCCATCGAAGCGGGCACGGCGTGCGAGCGAGGCAGACGCTTCAGCGCAGCTCCACCCGTAACTGCCGCCCAAGCGCCTTGGCGGCTTCCAACAAGGTTTTCAGTTGTACCGTGGTCTTGTCCGGATCGAGCAAGCGATCCAGTTGCGAGCGGCTGGTATGCATCCGCCGCGCCATCTCGGCCTTGGTGAGGTGCTCCTGGGTGTGATTCAAAGTGATGCATCGATGAAATGGCCGGTTCAAGCGGCTTCTT
>ERZ761602.4365-NODE-4365-length-18382-cov-5.310635_pt1 | contig 18382 bp, 15 predicted proteins | sample MGYA00512165_ERZ761602 | MGnify/ENA primary metagenome ERZ761602 (study PRJEB28899, sample SAMN02445085) | bioreactor sludge metagenome | biome: EBPR sludge; isolation source: Thorneside wastewater treatment plant | place: Australia: Brisbane, Thorneside... | reverse complement strand
TGTCGCAGCCGAAAATAAATATGGGATGCCGAATTGTTTTTTGGGGCGGGATTTCCTTTTTTTATGAAGAATCGTTTTAGTTCTTTGATTTTTCTAAAAAAAATATTGATTTCATTTTCGAGATTGGTATGATGCTTGCTGTTTGGGTACCGTTCGGGTAACGGCAATTTCCATGTAATTAATTTAACCAAGGAGAGATCGGATGAAGCTGACAATTAAGAAAGCTTTGGGGATTCTCGCTCTTGTTGCATTTATGCCTTCGATGGCTTTTGCACAAAGCGCGGATGTCAGTGCATTAGAAAACCAAGTCAAAGAGCTTACCAAGAAGGTAGCTGCTCTTGAAGGCGCAAAGACGTCACAGTCTTCCTACGGTGCCGGCTATGTGATGCCGACCGAAGGTGATCAGGGTGGTCTTTTACATGCCGCACAGGATATTGACTTTGGCGGATATGTTGCGACAAGCTACACCAGCCACTTTGGTCAGAACAGCACTTGGCAGGGGCGTATTTTTGATGCCAACGAAGGTTTCGCTGTCAATCAGGCGAACTTCTACTTCAAGAAAGATGCTCCAGCTGAAGGCGGAGCAGGTTTCAAAATCGATATTATTGCCGGCCGTGACGCTCGCGTAATTGATTTCGCCGCGACCGCTGACAACGATGATTTTGCTTTCAACGAAGCTTATGTTGAAGTGAACACACCGTCTCTCCTCGGCGAAAGCGATATTCTTCCGAGCATGATCAACTGGAAAGTTGGACGTATGTCCACTTTGGCTGGACGAGAAGTCATCAATCCCGCGGCAAACTGGAACATTTCCCGTTCTGTTGGCTTTGGTTTTGGTCTTCCGTTTACCCACACCGGTTTGCGCACTAACACAAAATGGTTCGGCGAAAAGCTGAATGTTTATGCTGGTGTGAACAACGGTTGGGATGTTGACGTTGAGACTAACGATTTCCGTACTTTGGAATTCGGTCTTGGTGTTAATCTTCTTGAAAATCTGAGCTACTTCACCGCTATTTATTTCGGCCCTGAAACAGCTGGCATTTCTGATGATAAAACCTTTTTGTGGACACATGTCCTTGATTTGGCTGTCACAGATGCGCTTAAGTTAGGTGCTGAACTTAATTGGGGTCGCACAAACGATTTCGTAACCGCTGCGGGCAATTCTGAAAACGCTGAATTTGCTACGTTCGGTTTCTATGGTCGCTATCAGCTTGCTCCGAAATGGGCTGCTGCTCAGCGCTTCGAAATCTTCCGTGATATTGACGGATCACGCGGCGCAGGTTTTGGTTCAGGTTCAGGTTCCGGCACAGACACGATGTTTGGCTGGACTTCAACTCTTGAGTACACACCGTATGACAATTTGATCACCCGTCTCGAATACCGCTTGGATAAAGTGAATAGCGGAAACGGTACGATCTTTGGAACGGATAGTACACGTGGAACTCTTGCTGCTCAGATGATTTATACAATCTAAGCAACTTGTTTTAAAAGCCCCGGATTTGAAAAAATCCGGGGCTTTTTTTGTCTTTTCCGTTTTGTGCCTTTGTTTTAAAGGCGGGATAATTTTTTCGATTGACCTTTTGCCTCTGTATTCATACACTAAAAACATGAAATCATTTTTAAAATCCATTCAGATTGTTTTTTTATTTGGAATTGGTGTTTTGTTTCTTTCAGGTTGCTTGCGTTCACCTGCGCGTCACCAGTTCGGTGATTACTCCAATGCGGAGAAGTACTATGCTGAGGGAAAGTATGAAAAAGCGATCGAGTCTTATCAAAACTATATGGATAAGAATGAAGAGGGAAACCTTTCAATTATCGCTAAGTACTATACCGCGAAAAGTTATGTTGCCTTGCAGAAGAATGATCAAGCGAAGAAGTATTACCAGGAAATTATTAATCAGTATCCCGATCTGATTTGGGCTGAGCTTTCTAAGGAGCAGTTAAAGAACTTAGCCGGCTAGTCTTACTGAGTTTTTCCTCTCGACGCATTTTTTAAAATTTTAGATAGAATCAAGGGTGCTTTTTCGGATGACCGCTCCTTAAAGGAGAGGAAAGTCCGTGCTTCCAAGGACAGCCGTAGTGGGTAACGCCCATCTTCCGTAATACGCTGAAGGTGCAAATCATCGGCGGAAAGCGGAACGGATCAGAGCCACAGAGACGAGTCTTTTTGAGGGTAAACCCTCGAAAAGGGTGAAACGCGGCAATCTCTACGGGGAAGAAAGGCTAAACGGAAAAGACCAGCAATGGGAAGCGGTCCGCTTCAACCCCGAGGTAACGGAGGGTTTCTTTTCGGGTAAGCCGCTAGCGAAGCTTCGCAAGGAGCTTTCAAGATAGATGGTCATCGTTTGCTGTAAAGCAAATACAGAACACGGCTTATAGAAAAAGTGCTCTTGATTCTGTTCTCTCGCCTCTTTTTTGCTCTGCGCCTGTGGCGCAACTGCGTAAGCACCCTTGATTTTGCTCAAGCGCATTTTTTTGTCTATGCCACACCCCAAAAATGAGTATGTAGTAGCTTGACAAAAGAGCGAAGTGAAAGTATCATTCCTCAGCTCGAAGCGGTGATTTTAGCCGCCAAGACCTTTTAAGACGGTGCTGTGACGCTGTCAAAGGAACATCAGTGAATTTACTAGCATACAATTTGCGTTTGTTGTCGTCCCTGCTTAATTTCCTAGGCAGGGTCTTTTTTTGTCTCGGCTCTGGCCTTCGGCCAACCGCATTTTATCTTGGCTCTGAGCTTCGCTCAACCGCCCGGCTGTCTTTTACCTCATCCTCTTTTTTTCAAAACAGGGTGGCATATGCCTAAGACTTTTCTTGATTCAACCGAGATCCAGCGGGCAGTGGTGCGCATCGCGCATGAAATTTTAGAACGCAACCATGACGTGAATAATTTGGCGATCGTAGGTGTTCGCACCCGCGGGGTTTTTATCGCCGAAAGAATCCGCAATAAAATACAAGAAATCAAATCATTTCAACTTCCTTTCGGTATTTTAGATATCACGCTTTACCGCGATGACTTAAGTGAAGTCGGAGTTCATCCTCAGCTCAAAGAAACGGATATTCCTTTTGATTTGCATGATCGCACCATTGTTTTGGTGGATGATGTTTTATTTACGGGACGTACGATTCGGGCTGCGCTCAATGCTATTTCAGATTTCGGCCGGCCGCGCGCGGTTCAACTCGCCGTGCTTGTCGACCGTGGGCACCGCGAGCTTCCGATTAAAGCCGATTTTGTCGGAAAAAATATTCCGACTTCGCGACAAGAAAAAGTTTTGATTCATTTGCAGGAAACAGACGGGAAGGATGAAGCGTTAATTTTGCCGGTAGCCGGCGAGGTGATTTCATGAACCAATCCGCCTGGAAGCGCAAAGACCTGATCGGATTACGCGATCTTTCTAAAGAAGAAATTGAGTTGATTTTGGATACGGCAGCATCTTTCAGCGAAGTTTCACAGCGGTCGGTAAAAAAAGTGCCCGCACTTCGCGGAAAAACAGTCGTGAATCTTTTTCTTGAGCCGAGTACGCGTACCCGCATGTCATTTGAATTAGCCGAGAAACGTTTGAGCGCGGACACGCTTGGTATGACCGGTTCGGTATCGAGTATGACCAAGGGCGAGTCGCTTCGCGATACCGCTCAGAATATCGAAGCACTGAAAGTGGATTTGATCGTGATGCGTCATCCTTCCTCGGGTGCCGCTTATCGGTTGTCGCAGTATACAAGCAAAGGTGTTGTGAACGCGGGCGACGGTATCAATGAGCATCCCACTCAGGCGCTAATCGACATTTTTACTATTCGTGAACTGAAAAAAAATGTCAAAGGGCTTAAGATTGTTTATCTTGGCGACATTTTGCATTCACGGGTCGCACGGTCGAATATTTGGGGATTAACGAAGCTTGGCGCGCAGGTGGTTGTTTGCGGTCCCAAAACCCTTATTCCCAAGGGCATTGAAGAGCTCGGCGTGAAAGTGGAACACAATCCCGCTAAAGCGGTACAAGATGCCGATGCGGTGACTTTGCTCCGTATCCAGCTCGAACGGCAAAATGAAAGTTTATTTCCGAGTTTGCGCGAATACTCGGACACTTACGGAATGAATGAAAAACTTTTTATGCGAGCGAAGCCGGATGCAATTTTGATGCATCCGGGACCGGTGAATCGCGGTGTTGAAATCGAAAACTCGCTCGCGGACAGCCCTCGCTCCGTAATTCTGAGGCAGGTTACGAATGGAATCGCAGTTCGTATGGCGGTTCTTTATCTCTTAAGCGGAGCGGCTTCAATTGACGGGGGAGGTTCGCATGAGTAATGGATTGCATCGCCGTCAGGCAAAAAATTTGGTAATCCGTAACGCGCATGTTGTGGATCCTTTTCATAAAATTAATGAAGTCTTGGAACTTTACATCAAAAACGGCAAGGTTCAGAAGTGGGGTAAAAAGGTAGAGGCTCCTGCCGATGCCGATGTTTTTGACGCGAAGGGACTTTATCTTTTTCCCGGGTTTATCGATTTGCAGGTTCATTTTCGTGACCCCGGGTTTGAAAACAAAGAAACGATTGAAAGCGGAGTTCAGGAAGCGATCGCGGGCGGATTCGCGGGATGCGTTACCATGCCTAACACCAAGCCCGCTTGCGACAATGAGCAGGTTGTTAAGTATCAAATCGACCGCGGCGCACTGAGCGACTTTAACATTTTCCCCGCGGGTGCATTGACGCAGGGAATTGGCGGGCAAAAAATTGCTGAAATTTCGGAAATGAAAATCGCGGGCGCGGTGGCGGTGACAGATGGATCCAGCTGGCTGCAAGATTCCGGAGTCGCACGCCGGGCTTATGAATACGCGACGACTTACGATTTGGTGGTGATGTCGCAGGCCGAAGACAATCGGTTGAGCGCGGCCGGAGTGATGAATGAGAGCGTGGTCTCAACCCGCTTGGGCTTACGCGGCCGTCCCGGTGCGGCGGAAGATATTGCGATCGCAAGAGATTTGGAATTGGCGCGTTTAACAGGATGCCGTCTTCATCTGATGAGCGTTTCAACCAAACGGGCAGTGGAGTATATCCGCGAAGCAAAGCAGGAAGGCATCGCCGTGACGGCGCAAGCAACACCCCATCATTTGATGATGACCGAAGATGACTTTGTAACCTACGACACTAATTTTAAAATGAGCCCGCCCTTGCGCAGTGTTGAAGATCAAAAAGCAATTTTAGAAGGGTTGAAAGATGGAACGATTGATGTGATCGGTTCGGATCACTCGCCTCACGCCGCGGAAGAAAAAGATATGGATGTGGAAGTGGCTCCCGACGGAGTGGTGGGGTTAACTTCTTACTTTGGCGCGGTCATGACGGCTTTATATCATGGACAAAAAATTCCTCTGACGGAGATCGTCAGGAAAATGAGCCTTCGGCCGAGTGAAATTATCGGTAAAAACAAGTTCGGAAGATTGGGCGAGGGAGAGCTTGCGAACTTTGTTTTGGCGGACTTGAACCATGAATGGATTTTTGAGAAAAAGCATATTTTTTCCAAGTCGAAAAACTCTTGTTTTCTGGGCAGAAAATTTAAAGGCAAGGTATTTCATAATTTTGTAAATGGTTATCACTATGATTTGTTAAGGGTTTGATTTAAATTTTGATTTTATTAAAAGCTTGCTCAAAAATCCTTGGATGCGAGGCGCAAACAAGCGCCCGCGGAGGTGTAGTTAAAACTACACCGCACAAGGAAGCGATGTTTGCAACGAAGCAGACAGGGTTTTTTCAGCAGGCGGTAGGTGGATTATGAAAGCATTTTTAGCATTAGAAGACGGGTTGGTTTTTGAGGGAGAAGGTTTTGGGGCAGAAACCGAAATCTTCGGCGAGGTGGTTTTTAACACTTCGTTGACGGGATATCAGGAGATTTTGACGGACCCTTCTTATAAGGGACAGATTGTGGTTATGACCAACCCGCATATCGGAAATTACGGAATTAACTCCGAAGACGCGGAATCGCATCGCCCTTGGGCGGAGGGATTTGTGGTGCGAGAACTGAGCCCTGTGGTTAGCAATTATCGTTCGCAGGAATCTTTGCATGATTATTTGAAACGAAATAATATGCCCGGAATTCAGGGGATTGATACCCGTAAATTGGTGAAGCATCTGCGAACGCATGGCGCTAAAAAAGGTATTTTAACCACCAAAGAAGCGGATCCCAAAAAATTGGTTCAAAAAGCCAAAGATTCTCCGAGTATTGTCGGCGTGGATTTGGTGCGGGAAGTGAGCTGCACCAAAGCCTATGACTTTAACGAAACGATGCCTGTTGGATTTGAGTGGGGCAAAAAAAATACGCAGAAGTATCAAGTGGTCGCGATTGATAGCGGAATTAAATACAACATCTTACGTTTGTTGAATCGGCATGGATTTAAAGTGAAGGTCGTTCCGGCGGATACCACTGCCGAAGAAATTTTAAAAATGAAGCCGGACGGTGTTTTTCTTTCCAACGGTCCCGGAGATCCCGCAGCGGTGACTTATTTGGTCGCGACTGTCAAAAAACTGATTGGTAAAGTGCCGCTCTTTGGAATTTGTTTGGGACATCAGATGATCGGACTGGCTTTAGGAGCGACGACCTCGAAGCTGAAGTTTGGTCATCGCGGAGGCAATCATCCCGTTATGGATTTAACCACCAAGAAAATTGAGATCACTTCACAAAACCATGGTTTTGTGGTGGATGTGGATACTTTGCCCAAGGGTGAAGTCGAAGTGACGCACATTAATTTGAATGATAAAACCCTCGAAGGGTTGAGCCATAAAAAGCATCCTCTTTTTTCGGTTCAGTATCATCCTGAAAATTCGCCGGGTCCTCACGATTCACATTATTTGTTTGAGCGCTTCTACAATTTGGTTGAAGGCGCCGTCGCAAAGGTTAAATAAAATTATGAAAGTTTGCTCAAAAAGCGTTAAATGCAAGGCGTGCGGAAGCGACTGCGGAGGCGTATGCGGAGTATACGCCGCACAATGGAAGCGACGCATAACGCAGCAGATAATGCTTTTTCAGCAAACGGGTAGGATGTAATTATGCCAAAGAGAACAGACCTTAAGAAAATTCTAATAATCGGCTCCGGTCCCATCATCATCGGGCAAGCTTGCGAATTTGATTATTCGGGAGTCCAGGCGATTAAGTCGCTGAAAGAAGAGGGGTATCAGGTTATTTTGATCAACTCCAACCCCGCAACAATCATGACCGATCCCGAAATGGCAGATGCGGTTTATATTGAGCCGCTGACGGTGGAGTTTCTTGAGAAGGTTATTGCGAAAGAGCGGCCCGATGCCGTGCTTCCGACCATGGGCGGACAAACCGGCCTTAATTTGGCGGTGGAAGCTTATGAAAAAGGCATTTTCAAGAAATACAATGTCGAGATGATCGGCGCGAAATATGAAGCAATCAAAAAAGCCGAAGACCGCGAATTGTTTAAGAAAGCGATGCAGAAAATTGGTCTCGATTTGCCCATTAGCCAATTCGCGACGTCCGTTGATGAGGCGGTGAAGGTTGCGAATAAAATCGGCTATCCGGTGATTGTGCGCGCCAGCTTTACTCTGGGTGGTTCCGGCAGCGGTATTTGCGCCAATGAAGAAGAATTGCGCAAGGTCGCGAAAACCGGAATTGATTACAGCCCCATTCATCAAGTGCTTGTCGAAGAATCGATTTTTGGCTGGAAAGAATATGAGCTCGAAGTCATGCGCGACACCAAAGATAACTTTGTCGTGATTTGTTCGATTGAAAATTTCGATCCGATGGGCGTGCATACGGGTGATTCGATTACCGTCGCACCGTCGCAAACTTTGACCGACAAAGAGTATCAGCGTATGCGTGATGCCGCTAAAGCGGTGATGACTGAAATTGGCGTAGAAACCGGCGGTTCGAACGTGCAGTTCGCGGTGAATCCCAAAGACGGGCGTATGACGATCATTGAGATGAACCCGCGTGTTTCGCGCTCTTCCGCGTTGGCATCCAAAGCTACGGGGTTTCCGATCGCCAAATTTTCGGCCAAACTTGCGGTGGGTCTGACGCTGGATGAAATTCCGAATGATATTACCAAATACACACCGGCTTCGTTTGAGCCTTCGATTGACTATTGCGTTGTTAAAATTCCGCGTTTTGCTTTTGAAAAGTTTGAAGGTGTGGACAGCCGGCTTTCTTCGCAGATGAAATCCGTCGGCGAAGTGATGTCGATTGGTAGTACTTTCAAGGAAGCTTTCCAAAAAGGCTTGCGTTCGCTTGAAACCAAGCGCTTTGGTTTGGGTGCGGACGGCAAAGATAAAGTTTTCGATTTGGCACTGAATACCCGTGAAGCCTATCTCGAGTTTTGTCAGACGGCGCCTAAGGACGCGGCGCTCAAGAAAAAACTTTTGGATGAAATTAAAGTCCCGCGCGATGGCCGTCCCTTTAATTTGAAATATGCGTTTCTTGCCGGCGCGACCGTGGAGGAAATTTTTGAAGCTTCGTTTATTGATCCTTGGTTTTTACATCAGCTGAAACAGATCATTGACCTTGAAAAAGAATTGATCGACGCCAAAGAATCTCAGCGTAAAGGTCTTCTGCGTAAAGCCAAGAAATATGGTTTTTCCGACCGTCAGCTGGCTTTTCTTTGGGGTAAAAAAGAAAATGAAGTCAGAGTGATGCGTAAGGCAGAAAAAATCTTTCCGGTCTATAAGCTTGTCGATACTTGCGCCGCGGAATTTCAGGCTTTTACACCATACTTTTACTCGACTTATCAGGATGAAGATGAAGTCGTAGTTTCAACCAAGAAGAAAGTCATGATTTTGGGCGGGGGCCCGAACCGTATCGGGCAGGGAATTGAATTCGACTATTGCTGTGTGCACGCGGTTATGGCCCTTAAAGAAAAAGGCTATGAAACCATCATGGTCAATTCCAATCCTGAAACCGTCAGTACGGATTATGACACGGCGGATAAGCTCTACTTCGAACCTTTGACGCTTGAAGATGTGCTCAATATTTATGAAAAAGAACAGCCGATCGGCGTGATTCCTCAGTTAGGCGGGCAAACACCGCTTAATTTGGCGCGTGGTTTAGCGGATAACGGCGTGCGTATTCTGGGTACTTCGGTGGAGTCGATTGAACGCGCCGAAGACCGCGATCTTTTCAAACAATTGCTTCAAAAGATCGGTTTGCGCCAGCCGGCTAATGGTATTGCGACCAGCTTTGCCGAGGCTTGCGTTGTGGCCAAAGAAATCGGTTATCCCGTGGTGGTTCGCCCGTCCTTTGTTTTGGGCGGCCGCGCGATGGAAATCGCTTACGATGAAGCCCAGCTGAAGAAATTTATGAAACAGGCGGTGGAGGCCAGCGATAACCACCCGATTTTGATCGATAAGTTTTTGGAAAGTGCAACGGAGTCGGATGTGGACTTAATCTCTGACGGTAAAACCAGTGTGGTTGGCGCAGTGATGGAGCATATTGAGGAAGCCGGAATTCACTCGGGTGATTCCGCTTCGGTGATTCCGCCCTATTCTTTGTCGCCCATGGTGGTTCAGGAAATTACAAAAAAAACCAAAGAGCTTGCGAAGGAATTGAATGTGATCGGTTTGATGAACGTTCAGTATGCTGTCGTGCGTGATCAGGTTTATTGCTTGGAAGTCAATCCACGAGCTTCGCGTTCAATGCCTTTTGTGAGCAAGACTATCGGTGTTCCGCTCGCGAAGCTTGCCGCTAAAATCATGGTAGGCGATACGCTGGAACAGCTCGGCTATACCACGGAAATTCACCCGCCCTATGTGACCGTGAAAGAGTCCGTTTTTCCTTTCGTGAAATTTCCGGGAGTGGACATTATTCTTTCGCCCGAAATGAAATCGACCGGAGAAGTGATGGGAATTGATCGTGACTTTGCGCGCGCGTTTTACAAGTCGCAGGAAGCATCCTTGTCGCATATCCCCGATAAGGGCAATGTGTTTATCAGTGTGAAAGACACCGACAAGGTTGCGATTATCGATATTGCGCAGGGTTTTGAAAAATTAGGCTACCGAATTTTTTCAACTCGCGGAACAGCGGCTGTTTTACGTGAGCACGGCGTCTCGGTCGAAGAATTGAAAAAATTGAGTGATGGAAGCCCGAATGCGGCAGAGTTGATTCGTGAACGAAAAATCGATTTGATTATTAATACGCCCAACGGTAAAGGCCCGATGCTGGATGAAGCCAAAATTCGTTCTTTGGCCGTTTCATTCAAGGTTCCTTGCATTACGACGATTCGCATGGCGAAGGCGGCTGTATTCGGATTGCAGGCCGTTCGCGGCGCAGAGTTGGAAGTGAACCCAATCGGAAATTATCATGAAGAGTGCCGGCGTTTTGCGGCGCGTGTCTGAACATATGGCCGTTAAAGCGCACGACGAGGCAGTGATCATCCTCGAAAACAAAAAAATAAACGAAAAGTATTTCAAGCTTACTTTCCGTTCCAAGAAGTTGGCTCAAGGTGTTAAGCCGGGCCACTTCTTGATGATGCAAATCGGCGATCTCAACGATCCTTTTTTACGCCGTCCTTTCAGTTATTACCGTGCCTCGGCTGATCGCATTGAAGTCCTCTATGAAATTTTGGGCTATGGCACTTCACTTTTATCGGAAAAGAAAAAAGGTGAGACCTTGCAGGTCATGGGGCCTTTGGGTAATCCTTTTTCGGCGGTTGTGCCGCAGGCGCAGAGTCAAAAAAAGAGCAGTTCCCGTAAAAAACGCGTGCTTGTCGCGGGCGGCGTCGGGGTTCCTCCGCTTGTTTTCTTTTCGGAAAAAAACAAATCGGATTATTTGCTGATTGGAACAAAATCGAAGCAAGAAGTGATGCCGAAAAAGGAACTCGCCAAAGTCAAAGCGAAGGTTCTTTTTTCGACTGATGACGGATCTTACGGTGTGAAAGGGCGCGTGACGCTTTTGCTCGAAGATGTAATTGAAAAAGAAGGCGCTGAAAATATTTTTATTCAAACCTGTGGTCCTATGCCCATGATGAATGCCGTGATGGCATTGGCTAAAAAATATGAAATCCCGGGCGAAGCTTCACTCGATAAGACCATGGGCTGCGGCGTCGGTGTCTGTCTCGGTTGCATGGTGAAAACGCATGAGGGCTGGGTGCCGTCTTGCACCGAAGGTCCCGTGTTTAGCTTTGACGATATCGTAGAGGCCGGTGTATGAAAAAAACGGCCTTAAAAAAAGTTGATCTTACGACGAAGATCAAACATCTCATCTTTAAAAACCCCATCACCGTGGCGTCGGGAACTTTTGGTACCACGACTGAAATGGAATCTTTCATCGATTACGATAAGCTGGGTGCCGTGATCGCGAAAACGGTCACTTTGCATGCGCGTCCGGGTAACCCCATGCCGCGGATTTGTGAAACTGCTTCCGGAATGATTAACGCCATTGGTTTGCAGAATAAGGGGCTTGATGAATTTCTTGAAACCAAAATGCCTAAAATTCGCAAACAGAAAACCCCGTGGGTGATCAGCATTGCGGCGGAAACAACAGAAGAGTTTTCGATCATGGCCAAAAAGCTGGATGCGGTTAAAAAAGATTTCGCGATGCTGGAAGTGAATCTTTCTTGCCCGAATGTCGAAAAGGGCGGCGCCAGCTTTGTGAAAAAGCAGGAAACGATTATCGATATCATTAAGGCTATTCGCGATCAAACGGATATGGTGATGATGGCGAAACTCTCGCCTGAACTCGGCGATGTGATCGAAATTGCCGGTAATGCTCTGCGGCATGGGGCGGACGGACTCAGCTTGATTAACACTTTGCGCGGCATGGTTGTGGATATTTATAAACGCCGTTCCCGTATCGCGCGCGACAGCGGTGGATTAAGCGGTCCCGCGATTAAACCCGTGGCACTGCGTTATGTCTATGACTGCAAGAAAGCTTTTAACTGTCCGATTATTGCGTCGGGTGGTATCCGTGATTGGAAAGACGCGGTTGAGTTTTTGATTGTCGGTGCGGATTTATTGGCCGTTGGAACTTCGAATTTTGTAACGCCGAACGCAACCATGGAAATTATCACCGGTATCGAAAAATTCTGCCGTGAGCAGGGAATTCAGAAGTTGGATGATTTAAGAGGGACATTTCAGTCTGCGCAATCTTTGGGGTGTAAATAGTATGAGAGCGAGCGAAAAAATTATCTTAGCCTTGGACTTTTCGGATTTGAAGGATGTCAAAAAAACTTTGAAGCAATTAGATGGGCAAGCCGTGTATTACAAAGTCGGTCTCGAGCTTTTTATCAGCCATGGCTGGAAAGTCGTGGAGTTGGTCAAGAAAACCGGCGCTCGTGTTTTTCTGGATTTGAAACTGCATGATATTCCTAATACTGTGGCAAAATCGGTTGCGACGGCTTGCCGACATGAAATTGATATTTTGAATGTGCACGCCTTGGGCGGTTTTGAAATGATGCAAAGAGCGGGTGAGGCCTTTCAAAAAAATGCGATGAATAAAAAAGCGGAACTCATCGCAGTGACGATTTTGACCAGCCATGATCAAAAGGTTTTGGATAAAGAGTTAAGGATTGGGTATCCGATTCCATCTCAGGTGGTGCATTTAGCGAAATTAGCGGAGAAAGCCGGTTTGTCCGGTGTCGTGGCTTCACCGCTTGAAGTGAAATTGATCCGCAAAGCGGTTGAGAAAAAGTTTCGTGTTGTGACACCGGGGGTGCGCCCTGCCTCCGCTGATTTGAACGATCAAAAACGGGTTTATACGCCGGCGCAGGCAATTCGCGAGGGAGCGGATTACTTGGTAATTGGTCGCCCAATTACGCAAGCAAAAGACCCAGCTAAGGCTTTTGAGCTAATCGCTCTCGAAATAGACCAAGGACTGAAGACCAAAGACTGAAGAGCGAAGCATTGCAGGGTCAGTTTGTTAGAATTTCCTGTAAGTTTGCACATCCCAATAACAAGGTGTGTCTGACTTAAATGGTTCAATTGGGCGAGAAAAAAGGATTTTTGGTCTGTGGTCTTTAGTCTGTTGTCGTTGGTCTCTCCCAAGCGTATTTTCTCTTTGCCCTTTCTTTATTTCCTCCTATAATACCGCCTTCTTCGTCGAACCATTCCGTTGGGGGATGGTGTAATGGTAGCACAAAAGCCTCTGGAGCTTTTTGTCTAGGTTCGAATCCTAGTCCCCCAGTACTTGGCTTCTGAAAGAAGCTTTGAGCTGGGAGAGTTTTAAGCGAGCCGGTAACGGCAAGCGTACAAAGCCCTCAATTGAGTAGTAAGGCGGAGACAGCTTGGAAACGGGTTTAAATCTGTTAAAAAGCTGTATGAGAATCTTGCTTCGCAAGTATCCAGGTGGGTAGGCGCGAAGCAGAGAGTTCATCGGGTCTGGTATGGTTTCTCTTTCGAACCTTCCAATCGAATCGTTCTCTCGCAAAATGCAAGCCGTTGTGCGGAGGCTTTACCGCCGACAAACTGCGGCTTTAACCAATGAGGTAAGATAAGTTCTATGAACGCGAAGTTATATGTGGGAAATTTGTCCTGGCAAGCAACGGATGAAGACATCAAAGGTGCCTTCTCCAAATATGGCAATCTGGTTGAAGCCAGCGTTGTGCGTGACCGTTTTTCAGGACGTTCGAAGGGGTTCGCATTTGTTCGTTTCGAAAACAGTGAGTCTGCTGAAAAAGCGTTGGAACTCAATGGCCAAGATTTTATGGGCCGCAAGCTGATGGTTTCTGAAGCTCGCGAGCAAACCGAGCGCACCGGCGGCGGACGTGATTTCGGCGGAGACCGCGGTGGTGATCGTGGCGGACGCGGCGGCTTCGGCGGCGGTGATCGCGGCGGAGACCGTGGTGGCCGTGGCGGTTACGACGATCGTCGCTACTGAGATATTTTGCGTTTCTCGATAAAGCTCGAAACGCATTGACTCATTTCCGGAGCGGGGCTCAAATCCCGCTCCGGAATTTTTCATCGACCTCATTTTTCTTTTCGCAATTTTTCAAATTGCATCATGCGCACGTGGCGAAATTGGCAGACGCACTACTTTGAGGTGGTAGCGCCGCAAGGCATGCAGGTTCAAGTCCTGCCGTGCGCATTTTTGCTCCGTTCTATATAAAAAGCCTTACCCTTAAAAGCTCAGACAGTCCTCGGCCTTTGGCCTGCGGAACTCGTTTTAAGGATAAGGCTTTTTTCATAGAACTCCGCTTGGGCTCAGCCTTTTTCCTTTGGAAAAAGGCGAATGGAATTTTTGCTTGTCGCAAAAATGCGCACGGCAGGACTTGAAGGGAGCGACGACAAAATCTTTCGGCTGAACAAAAACAAACCTGACTTAATGGAAGGTTTTTTATTTGTGAAGACTTTGTGAGGAGCGGGAGGCTACCTGCAGTGAGCCCGAGCGTTGAGCGAGAGAGCGAACGCAAGGAGCCAAGGCCTTAACACTTACCGAAAAAACGCGCACAACCACTTTCCGATGAAAGGTTTGTGGGTGACTTCTAATAGCTTTTGCCGTAAATTATGCGCATGTTAGCCACTCATATTTTCAGAGAATACGATATCCGCGGATTAGCCGAGACGGAGCTTACTGACGATACCGTCCATAAAATCGGCCGTGCCTTCGGATCCTATTTAGTCGAGGCAGGAAAGTCGCAAGTTGGCGTAGGCCACGATCATCGCGAGAGTTCACCGCGTATTGCCAAGGCGCTTATCCACGGTTTAATGGAATCAGGCATGCGGGTTGTCATGCATGGCTGTGTTCCGACTCCATTAGTTTACTTTGCGGTCGAAACTTACCCCTTAGATGCCGGTATTTGCGTCACAGGCTCTCATAATCCTCCGGAGTTTAACGGTCTTAAAATTCAGCTTTCGGGTGCTCCTTTTTATGGCGCTCAAATTCAAGGTTTGAAGGACCGCATTCTTGCCAAAAACTTTAAAGACGGCATCGGCAGCGTGAAAGAAGATTCCGCCCTGATTGAAAAATACCAGAAATATGTCTGTTCACTTTTTACCTTTAAGAAAAAGCTGAATGTGATTCTTGATACCGGCCACGGCATGGGCGGCGCGGTTTTGCCCAAGTTGATTGCGGCCTTAGGCCACAATGTGACGACGCTTTATGAAAATTTAGATTCGACTTTTCCCGACCATCACCCCGATCCTTCTGAGTTGAAAAATTTGCGTGATTTGCAGAAAACAGTTTTAGCTCAAAAAGCGGATATTGGCATGGCCTTTGACGGCGATTCTGATCGTATTGGTGTGATTGATGAAAAAGGCGAAGTGATTTTCGGCGATCAATTGACTTTGATTTATGCACGCGAAATTGTCGAGCGTAAACCCGGCGCGGTGATTATCGGCGATGTGAAGTGTTCGAAAGCCGCTTTTGATTTAATGGAAAAAGCCGGAGCGAAACCCTTGATGTGGAAAACCGGCCATTCGCTCGTAAAAGCGAAGATGAAAGAAACGGGCGCGGAGTTAGCCGGTGAAATGAGCGGCCATATTTTCTTTAAAGACCGCTGGTTCGGATTTGATGACGCGATTTACGCGGCATGCCGTATTTTAGAAATTATGGATAAAACCGGAAAAAAAGTTTCAGACTTGCTGTCCGATTATCCCAAAATGTTTTCGACCCCGGAGTTGCGCGTGGATTGTTCGGATAGTTTGAAATTTCGGGTTGTTCAAAAAATTAAAGAACGCTGGAAGAACGAGTCTTTTAAGATTGTGGACATTGACGGTGTGCGTGCGGAATGGCCCGATGGCTGGGGATTGGTGCGAGCCTCGAACACTCAGCCGGTGCTGGTCACACGTTTTGAAGCGGTTTCAAGTTCGCGGGCTCAGGCAATTCAGTCTTGGATGGAAAAAGAAATTAAATTGGTTATTCAAGCCGTGGAGCGCGAATGAATTATGCTTTAATCATGGCCGGCGGATCGGGAACCCGTTTTTGGCCCGCTAGCCGCAAAGCTTTGCCCAAGCAGTTCCTTAAACTTTGGAGCAAAGAAACTCTGATCGAAGAAACCTGCAGCCGCATCCGTAAACTGGTTCCCAAAAACCGTCTCGAAGTTTTTACCCAAGCCTCCAAAGCGGGTTGGGTTGCCAAGCACCTCAAAATTGCCTCGTCGCAGGTTGTTGGCGAACCCATGGGGCGTAATACCGCGCCTTGCGCGATTTGGGCTGCCTTAAGATTGCTCAAAAAAGATCCTGACGCAGTGATTGCGATTCTGCCGTCCGATCACTTTATTGGAAAGCCCAAACAGTTTGAAAAAGCCCTCAAGGCCGCTTATGCCGTAGCGCAAAAAACAGGTCAGCCTGTGACTTTGGGAATTCAGCCTGATAGTCCGCATACCGGATATGGCTACTTGGAATTGCAATCCAAAAAAACAACACAAGATAGTTTTTCTGTTTATCAATTGAAACAATTTCACGAAAAGCCGGATGCCAAAAAGGCAGCGTCTTTTTTAAAATCGGGTAAATTTTTGTGGAATGCTGGTATTTTTGTTTGGCGCGCGGATGAGCTTGTGAAATGTGCCGAAAAATATTTGCCAAAGTCCGTTGAAATTTTGCGCAAAATTGTGAATGAAAAGATTAGCGGTAAAAAGCTGACCGAATTATTCAGCCGTGTGGAATCGATCTCGATCGATTATGGTTTGATGGAGCATCTCAAAGGCAAAATTTTAAGTATTCCCGTTTCAGTCGATTGGAACGATGTAGGCAACTGGTCCACGCTTGCTAAGCTTTTGAAGCAAGACCGTGACGGAAACGTGTTTCAGGGGAATGTTGTGGCTGTTCGTAGCCGGAGTAACTTTGTCCGCACTCAGGGGAAACCGGTTGCATTAGTTGGCGTGAAGGATATGGTGATTGTGGATGCGGGCGATGTTTTTCTCGTTTGTCCCAAATCAGAAACAGAATCGATCCGTGATTTGGTTCATGAGCTTGATAAGCGGAATATGAAAGGCTGTCTTTAATTGGAAAGCATGACACTGCTTCAAGCTTTGATTTTTGGTGTGGTTGAAGGTTTCTCCGAGTTTTTGCCCATTTCTTCCACCGCGCACCTTATTCTTACCGGACATCTTTTGGGTTTGCCGCAAACGGAATTTTTGAAAAGCTTTCAAATTGTGATTCAATCCGGCGCGATTCTTTCCGTGGTGGTTTTATATTGGCGGTCCTTCTTGCGGAACTGGGAAGAGTTAAAGCGGATTTTTTGCGGGTTTATTCCTACGGCGGTCGTTGGATTTGTTCTTTATAAGATCATTAAGAAATATTTTATGGATGACTTGAACATTGTGCTTGCTGCTCTTTTTCTCGGAGGAATTGTTTTGATCCTTTTTGAAAAGTGGGGCAGTTCCGCGCAAAGAAGCGAAGTTGGCGTTGGAAAAATGACTTATCGCCAGGCGCTTTTGATTGGTTTGTGCCAGTCCCTTGCCGTCATTCCCGGTGTTTCGCGTTCCGCGGCGACAATCATTAGCGGTGTTCTGCTGGGCGTGGGGCGTAAAACCGCCGTCGAATTTTCTTTTTTGCTGGCCGTGCCGACTTTGGCTGCGGCTACCGGTTTGGATATTCTTAAAAATGCGGATGCTTTTTCGAAGGATCAATTCGGAGTATTAGCGGTCGGATTTTTCGCGTCATTTGTCGTGGCGTTAATTTGTATCAAAACGTTTCTCGCTGTAATTCAAAAACACAGTTTCGCTGTTTTTGGAGTATACCGGATTTTAATAGCATTGGTTTTTTGGCTGTTTTTAATGCGGGCTTGATTTGCTTTAAGGGGAAATTTCGGGCAATCTTTAAAGCAAGAGGATCAAATGAGCGAAATTCCCGAAAACACTGAAAGCCACAATTACTGGAAGAAATGCAATAGCTGTAAAAAGGAGATTGCTTTCAATTCCGTGTACTATCTTTGCTCTGTAAGTACCTGCCGGGCCAAACGAACCGGACTCACTTTCTGCTCCAACGCCTGTTACGACGTTCATTTGGGATATATCCCGCATCGTTCATCTTATTGCGAAGAAGAGCGGGCGCCCTCGAAGGTCTGACCTTGTTCCCGTTTCGATAATCAGTTACCTTTCTTTAGGAAGTTCATCAATCTGCCGATAATCAGTTAGGTCTCTTTGTTATTTTTATAAGAAGTGAGGAGTTATTATGGATATTTCAGATAATAAGAATTTTAGTGAAGGTAAACGTAAAGCGTTGGATTTAGCCGAATCCGCGCGGCAGAGCGATTGGACTCACCCCAGCTTTGCGGCTGAAATCTTTAAAGGGCGCATGGCATGGAATTTACTGATGCCTTATCCCGCTCAAAATACGGATGATAAAAAAATCGGCGATGCGGTCATTGCCACTATTCGCGAAGTTTTAAAGAAGCACATTGATCCCGATGAAGTCGACCGTACCGGAATTATTTCCGAAGAAGCTTTAAAAGCACTTTCAGATTGCGGTGCTTTTGCGATTAAAATTCCAAAAAAATACGGCGGGCTTGGTT
>ERZ761602.4364-NODE-4364-length-18382-cov-5.384842_pt1 | contig 18382 bp, 13 predicted proteins | sample MGYA00512165_ERZ761602 | MGnify/ENA primary metagenome ERZ761602 (study PRJEB28899, sample SAMN02445085) | bioreactor sludge metagenome | biome: EBPR sludge; isolation source: Thorneside wastewater treatment plant | place: Australia: Brisbane, Thorneside... | reverse complement strand
GCGGTGGGGTCGGGGGTCATGCAAGGGAAACCTGGCCCGCGTCAGGGCGGAGACGGCACGTGCTCGACCTCGCCGCGGGCGTGCGACCGGTAACACGCTTCCACGAGTTCGGTCGTGCGGAGATAATCGTCGCCCGAGGACTCGAACGGCGCGCCATCGCGCAGGCGGTCGATGAAGTGGCGCTGCAGGGCGAGCACGCTGTCGCCGGCGAAGCCGCGGCGGTCATGCGGGTAGTCGAGCGGGTGCGCCGGTTCGCCGAGTCGCTTCATCGTGAGCCGGCCCTCGGGATCGAGCTCGAGGTGCCCGCGGCTGCCGTCGAGCCGGACGGTGCCGAACGTGTAGCGCGCGTCGACGGCGTCGGACTCGTTGTACCGCGAGCCGTCGAACACCGCGGTCGCCCCGCCGGCGAAGCCGCACACGATCTGCCCGGCATCCTCGCCCGCGATGGCGGCGTTCCGCCGCTGCAGCCGCGCATAGACGGAGGTGATCTCGCCGCCCAGGAAGCGGAATGTATCCAGAAAGTGGACCGCCGTCTCGTAGACCAGCAGGCGCGGGTACCGGCGAAAAAAGGGCTGGCGCGCCAGGTAGGCATCCACGCGCCAGCCGTCGCCGAGCCGCATCCGGACCGAGATCGAGAAAAGTTCGCCCAGCGCGCCGGCGTCGAGCTGGCGCTTCATCTCGCGATACCACGGCTGCCAGCGCCAGTTCTCGTGCACCATCAACCGGCACCCTCCCGCGCGGGCGGCGTCCACCACGGCACGGGCCTCCGAGACGGACGGCGCCAGGGGTTTCTGGCAGACGACCGCGATGCCACGGGCCGCGGCGAGCCGGACCAGATCGAGATGGGTTTCCGGAGGAGTGATGAGGTCGAGGAAATCGGGCCGCGCGGCGTCGAGCAGTTCCGGCAGCGCCGCGGCGTCGCAGGCGTGCGGCACGCCTGCTTCCGCCGCCGCGGCCCGGGCGCGGGCAGGATCCCGGTCGGCCACGGCCAGGATCGCCACGTCGGGCATCCGGCGCCAGGCGTCGAGGTGAAACCGGCTGAAATATCCCGCCCCCACGACGATGCCGCGCAGGGGAACGGAAGGCGAAAGGGGGGCGGCCATGTCGTCGAGCGGGGTCCCCGATAGCACCCGGGCGGCACCAGGCGCAAGGCTTCAACGCCGTCACGTTCGCGCTTTTCGCCCCGGGGCGGACCGAGCTTCCACGCGCGGTCGCGACTGCGACGGAGCGCAGCCCTCCGATGAGGGCTGGCGCTCGATCGGCCGGGGCCCGGGTCAACGCCGTGCGCGGTCCGGCGGACCGTAGGCGGTGACCGGTTGTCCCGTAATCTCGGCGAGCAGCCGGAAGAAACCCGCCTTGCGCGGCGAGCTGATGCCCCAGTTGACCGGGACGCTCTGGTAGCCGGCGTCGAAGCCTTCGCCCTTCATCCGGAAATCGAAGTAGCCCCAGCCCGCGTATTCCTCGATCGCAGCCGTGAAGTGGTTGGCGGGCACCTCGAAGTTGAAGTGATCGTCCTCATTGAAGAAAATCGGCTTCGCGGTGTATCCGGAAACCTGACGCGTCAGCCGCACGAGTTCGCCGATGCGTTTCGGATCGAGCACGCCGTTGCCGTGCAGCAGGAGGAAATCGGACGCGCGCACGACATTCTCGCGCGGCACCGTGTTGCCGCCGTAGGAAGTGCTCGCGAGCAGGCGGTGACCGGACGCGGACTTCATCGCCTTCACGCGCTCGATCAGCTCGTGGATGCGTTCCGGCTGGAGGACGGCGTGATCGTACCGGACGTTGCACTCGTTGTTGACCTCGATGATGACGTGCCGCCAGCCGCGCGCGAGCACCCAGCGGGTGGCGTTATCCGTGGCGCGGATCACGGCAGCTTCGTCGGCGAGGCGCTCGTCCTGCCCGAAGTAGAAGTACCCGAGCACGACGACCATGCCCAGCTCGTCGGCGAAAGCGATGATGCGCTCGAGCCGCGCGAGGTATTCCGGAAGCAGGCTCCCGTCGGGGCGGAAGGCGGAGTTGATCCACGGTTGCTGGCGCGAGTAGCCCTCGGGCGAACCGCCCTGGAGATTGATCGTGAAGGCGAGCAGCCCGTGCGCCCGCCAGGCCGGCATCGCGGCGAGGAACTCGCGCGTGTTGCGCTCCGGATCCCATTTGCCGGTGTCGGGGTAGGCCCAGCGTGCCGCCGTGGCGGGATTCTGATCGTCGAAGATGCCCTGCACCATGCGGGCGTTCATCAGCAGGCCTTCGATCTTCCTCCCGTTCCAGGTGCGGCCGGCGTACGTTGGCCGGCCATTGATCAGGAACTGATCACCTTGGATCGAGACCACGGTTTGTGGCGCGCGATCGGCCGCGAGGAGCGGAGTCGCGGCCCGCAGGAGGCTGAGGCTGGCCAGGAGAAGGAGCAGGCGAATCATGGGTGGTGAAGGAGCAACGAATCTGACGAGTTCCCGCAGCAGGCGCTTGAGGCGGCCACGGGTGCTCGCCGGGGCACGGGATCGGAGTGTGGCAGTCGCCGGCTGGAGCGTCCATGAGCTCCTGCATTTTTCTTCGGAGGTTTTCCGGCGGCCGGCGTCTTGGGCGCTGCGCCCGCGCTCGAAGGCGTCGGCACCCGGGCATCGCCGTCCCGGCTGCGCCCGGCTGGAGCGCCTGGAGTAGAATCGTGGCCGCTCAGGGCGGGAACCAAGACGCCAAGACGCGAAGGGAAGCAAAGACTCGCGAAGGAAAGCCTGGCGAAACTTCGCGTTCCTTCGCGACTTTGCGTTCCGGTTTGGGCTACAGAGTCATTGACTCTGCCCTAGCGGAGTTCGGAGGCGGTGCGCACCGCCTCGGCATACCAGCGCCAGCCGGGCGAGTCCTCGGTGCCGTCGCCACCGAGGTCGTAGCGGTTCTCGGTCTGCCCGTGACCGGTGCCCTGCAACCAGCGCACGTCGAAAAAGAACGTGTGCAATCCCGGCCGCGTGCGGGCGGCTTCGACCTCGCGGAGGAAAAGCGCGCGGTTGGCCGCGGTGAAAACGCCGGCGCGCCTGGGGAAATCGGCCTTCGCCGAATACGCGCCGAACTGTTCCACGTTGACGATGGGCTTGCCCGTCACGCCGGCGGCGACAAAGCGATCGAAGAGCGCGCCGCTGTCCTCGGGGCCGTTCGTGTCGAAAAGCAGCACGTCGACGCCGGGTGCACGGCCGAGCGTGATGTTCTTCGCGTGGTCGTACCCACCGGCGCCGACGAGACGCGTCCGGTCCTCGGCGTGCACGAGGTCGCACAGCGCGATCAGCCGCGCCGGGTCGCCGAGGTCGAAGATCGGGTTGCTGTCGCGGTAGAGCGACGAGTTCTGCTCGTTGGCCAGGTTGATGATCACGTTGCGGTGCGGCCGCAGGAGGCGCGTGGCGGTCCGGACGGCCGCTTCCCAGGCGGCGGGGGTGCGGAAGAACTCGGAGCGCTGGTAGAACAGGCCGACTACGACGATCATGTTGCGGCGGTCGCAGGCCTCGATGATCTCGACCATGCGCGCGTGATGCGCGGGATCGATCGTGGTGCCGTCTCCGGAAAACGGATTCGAGAAGCCGCCGCTGGACCCCTGGTAGAAGACGGTGACGGCGTTGAGGCCGTGGCGGCGGTACTCGTCGAGCTGCGCGATCAGGTGCTGCGTGGCGGCGGCGGACTGCGAGGCGCTGGCGGTGCGGACGCCCCACATCTTGAACGGCCGGCCGTCGAGGAGAAACCGGTCGCCCTGCGTGGTGAGCGTGGCGGCGGCCAGCGAGGCGAAGGCCAGGGGCGCCCAAATCATCTTCCGAACGAGCACGGAAAGCGGAGTGATCATGATCGGGTCAGGGCAGATTCGTGGCGCGGCTGGGAGCGCGGACGTCCTCGTCCGCACCACCGGCCAAGCGGACGGGGGCGTCCGCGCTTCCCGTTCAGCTCGCGCCGGGTTGCGGGGCACATCGAGACCGCCGATCCTGATCGCCGCCCGCTCATTTCACGCCGAGCACGGCATACCCGCCGACTTCGTTCTCACTGTCGATGATCTTGCCGCCGCCGGAGCGGGCCTCGGCCACGAGACGGCGATCGACGGCGTCGCGGTCCCACGGGCGGGCGCCGACGTCCTCGAGCACCGCGGCCGCGACCGAGGTGGCGGGCAGGGCGTTGAAGCCTTCGGGCCAGAGCGGCGGCGTGGCGAGGAGACGGAATTCGCCGCTGCGTTCGAGGCCCTTCCTCGCCTCGACCGCGAGGAGAAGCGGCAGCTCCCGGCCGTCGCGATCGAGGAAGCGGTTGTCGTGGAGATACGCATCGCACTCGGGCGCGCCCCAGTTCGAACCGAAGCGAATCGGCGCCAGCGCCGCCGGCGTGCTGGGACCGCGGCGGATGACGTTGCCGACGACGGCCATCTGGCCGCGCTGCCAGTCCTTGCCGGTCCATTCCTCCGGCACGAGGCCGAAGCTGATCGCGGAACCGCCGGAGTTTTGAATGAGGTTGTTGACGACCACGCCGCGGGCGCCGCCCTTGAAGAGCGGATTGCGGGCGTTGTTGCTGAGATAGAGGTTGCCGATGACGGCGATGCCGGTCGCGTTGTCGTGGATCAGCGAACCCATCGAGTGACCGGTGCCTTTCGAGTGAGTGGAGTTCCGGAGTCCTTCGGCGACGAGACAGCGATGAAACGTGATCCGGTGCGACGAGCTCCGTCGCCAGTCTTCGGGTGAGTCGCCGCCGAACCGGCCACCGCTGGCGCTGAGATTTTCATCGGTGGCCCAGCTCACCGAGCAATGGTCGACGATCACGTCGCGCGCGCCGTCGCCGGTCGCGATGCCGTCGACGTCCCAGCCGCTCTTCTTCGCGCGGCCGGCTTCGCCGGGCCGGACCCGGAGGTGGCGCAGGATCACGTCGTGGGTGGAAATGCCGATTCCACCCCGGATGAGGGTGATGCCGGGACTCGGAGCGGTCTCGCCGGCGACCGTCACGTGCGGGTGGCGCAGACGCAGGGTGGCGCCCGCGAGGTCGATCACGCCGCCAACCGTGAACACGATCTTCCGCGCGCCCTCGGCCGAGATGGCCGCGGCGAGGGAGCCGGGTCCGGTCGGGGCGAGCGTGGAGACTTCCAGGATCCGCCCGTCATCGCCGCCGCGGGTGGAGGTGAAGCCGGGCGGGGGCGTCCAGGGAGGAGGGGCCGCGGCAGCCGGCGTGACAGCGAGGAGGAGCGCGGAAATCGCGGCGAGGAAGCGCATGCGTCGGCGTGGCGGTCAGAAATCGAAGCTGCCCGTGAACCGCCAGGAGCGCGGGGCGACGATCAGCGCGCGGCTGACGCGCACGCCGTCCTCGCGCCAGGTGGTGATCCGAGGATCGGTCTCGTCGAGCAGGTTCTTCACGTTGAGCTGCAGGCTGAGTCCTTTCCGGAAAAAACCAATCGTCCGGCGCAGCCGGTAGCCGAGGAAGGCGTCGGTCTCGCCCTGGGGTTCGCTGTAGAGCAGCTTCGAGTTCGTGTCGAAGCCCGTCGGGGCCTTGCTTTGGTAACGGTAGCCGGCGCCGCCGTAGAGACCCTGGAGCGGGCCGCGGTCGAACGAGTAGCGCGCGAGCACGCTGAACTTGTGCTTGCGGTTGCCGAGGATCAGGTCGCCCTCGCGGATCCAGCGAAGCCGTTGCACGTCCGCTTCCCACTGGGCGACCAGTTGGGCCACGGTCAGGAGCTGGCCGTTGGTGCCGGCGACGCCGGTCTGGACGTCCCCGTTCTGGAGGTACCAAGGCAGGGCCTCCTTCGCCCAAGCCTTCACCTCCGGGGCGATGTTGCTGTCGTAGCCGTCGCTGTACGAATAGCTGGCGGAGATGCGCCAGTTCTTCGTCAGCGCGCCGCTGAGGTTGAACTCGTAGCCCTCGAGCTTGCGGTCGATGGTGGCCTCGTTGGTGGTGAACTCGCGCGCGTCGGCCTCGGCCGCGGTGATGCGCCCGGCGTTCTGCAGCGCGGTCAGGACGCGGTTGTTGAGCGTGGTCGGGTTGTCGAGGGTGCCGCCGAAGCCGCCGCCGGTCGCGCCGATCATGTCGACCGTGTAGCGGTTGATCCGGGCGGAGAGACGGTCGTCGAAAAACGAGAAGCGCAGGCCGAAGTCCTTCCCCCGCGCCTCCGAGTTCGGCGGGGTGCGGCCGTCGGGCAGGATGCGATGGCTCGAGTTGGGGACGTTGATGCTGTTGGAGAAGTTGTAGAACAGCGAAAGGTTGCGTGTCACGTGCCCCACCGCGCCGAGCGTGCGCGTGGTGCCCTCGTACTTCTCGTGTTCGCGCACGACGGTCGGGGCCTCGAGCGACCACTGGTTGGTGACGGGATCGCGCTGGGATTGGGCGGTGCGGAGGTGGAGCACGTCCTTGCGCAGCCCGAGGCCGAGGATGACGCGGCCGGAGAGGTAGCGCGCGTGGCCGCCGAAGAGGGCCGTGTCCTGGTGCTCGACGACGTCGCGCTGCCCGCCCTGGTTGAAGGGCACCCAGGTCGAGTTGAGCACGCGTCCCGGCGTCGTCGGATCGGGGACGTTGCGCAGCAGCCCGCTGAGCGGCCCGGTGCCGGAGTGGTAGCTGGCCCAGTTACCCTCCGTGACGTAGAAGCGCCGCCACACGTGGTTCTGGTCGTTCTCGGGCGCCGAGTTGAAAGGCCGGCCTTCCCAGACTTCGACCCAATTGCGATTGATGTCCTTGCGCCACTCGTGTTCGCCCATCGCGGCGACGCGGTAGTTGCCCCAGCGGCCGAAATCGGCCTCATGCGAAAGCATGAGCCGGGTGTTGTGCGACTTCTGCCGGTTGATCGAGGTGTTCCAGCGCCCGCCCTCGAACATCATCCGGCCGACGAAGGGATTAGGCTGACCGTTGGGCAGAAACTGATTCGGGTCGGCGTAGAGCGTGGCGTTCTCGACGCGGCCCTGGCCGGCGATGAAGGTCTCGCGGTTGACGAACTGCAGGTTGTGCGAGAGCTCGGCGAACGTATGCCGGCCGAACCGCTGCTCCCAGATCGCGGTCAGCGCCTGGAAGTTGGCGTCACGGCGGTTGTAGGGGCCGACGGGATTGACGGAGAAATCCACGAAGCTCGCGTCGAGGATCGGGTCGCTGTTGCCCGTGGCGCGGTTCTGGCCCTGGTAGTTGAAGACGGCGCCCATCTGCTCGAGATAGGTGAGGCGGCGGGCGTTGGTGGCGTACTGCGTGATTCCGCGCGGCCCGAGGTTGCCGCTCTGGGCGGTGGCGACGGTGGGCGAGCCGGCGCTGCGCCACAGGCCGACGCCGTCGTACGCGGGTGCCGGGCGGGAGCCGACGCTCTCGATCAGCCCGATCTCGTAGTCGACCCGGAGCTGGGTGGCGGGCCGGGCCTGCCACGTGGCGGCAAGGTGCGCGCGCTGCGTGTCGGTGAAGGCATGGTGGCGGTAGCTGCCCATCTCGCTGTACACGGTGTTGAGCCGGAGGCCGAGTTTCCCGTCGAGCAGCCGCCGGTTCACGTCCAAGGTGCCCCGATACAGGTCGTCCGAGCCGACCACGAGCGCGGCCTGCTGGAAGTTGCGGTTGAGATTGGCCCGCTTCGTCAGCGTGTTGACGACGCCGCCCGCCGAGCCGATGCCGAAGAGGATCGAGTTCGGGCCGCGGTTTTCCTCGATCCGGTCGGAGTTGTAGGAGTCGGACTGGAGGCCCCAGCGGAAATAGTTCCGCGTGACCGTCGCCTCCACGCCGCGGATGCGCACGCGGGAGGCGTCGAAGTTGGTCATCGCGCCGTTGTCGTTCACGTTCGTGCCCTCGTTGGTGTCCATGTGCACGTTGACCGCGTAACCCACCGCGTCCGAGAGCTCGATCGCGCCGAGGTCCTTGAGGAACTCCGACGTCAGCACGGAGATCGAGGCGCCGGTGTCGCGCAAAGGCGTGTTGAGCCGGCTCCCGGCCAGCGTGCTGGTGGCGAGCCAGCTTTCGTTTTCGTCGGCGCTGACCGTGAACGGACTGAGCTCGATCACGCTGCCGGTGTCAGGGCTCGCGGGGCGGGCGGCGCCGGCGGGGTTCGGCGTCGCCCCGGCGGCGTTTGGGCCGCGGGTGATCATGAAGGTGGCGGAGCCGTTTTCCTGGCGCGCGGCGAGCGGTCCGGCGCCGAGGAGCTGCTGGAGCGCCTCGCCGGGCGTGAAGGAGCCGCGGAGCGCCGGGGTGTTAACGCCGCGGACGATTTCCGCGGGGTACACGAGCTCGGCGCCGGACTGCGAGCGGAAGAGCTTGAGGGTCGTCTCCGCCGGTCCGGCCGGGATGTCGAAGGTGCGCTTCTCCGCACCGATGAGCGCCGCCGCCAGGAACAGCGGCGGCAGCAGAAAGCGTCGGAGGGGTCGGAGCAGGGTGGAAACGGCACGTGAGGTCATTACCGGTGAAGACCCCGAAGCCGGATGAACCCCGTAGCTGCGCGGCGAAAAACCCGAATGTCGGTCGAGGCTCAGCGCGCCGATTCCAGCCCGATCTCGCCTCCGGGCAAGGTGGAGACCCGGATGCCGTAATGGTTCTCGAGCATCCGGAGCAGCGGATCGAGATTGTCGGCCCGCAGGGCGCCGGTGATCTCGATCGCCCGCAAGTCCCGGCCGATCAGGCGGAGACGCGTCGCGCTGTGCCGGTGGATGAGGTCGACGACCTCGGCGAGCGGCGTCTCGTTGAATTCGAGCCGGGGTACCCGCCATCCGAGCTTTTCGCCGGTCTGGGCCGGGGTGACCGACGTGACCTGCGGCGGAGGCGCGAGGGGTGCGGTCGGGACGATCGCCCGCTGGCCGGCGGTTACGATGGCGTCATGCGTGGGGTCGGCGGTCTCCGTGACAAGGGCGACTCGTCCCTCGGTGACGATCATTTCGACGGCCGCAGGATCGATCGCGACGGAGAAGGCGGTGCCCACCGCTTGGAAACGGGCCGGGCCGGCGGACACGACGAACGGCCGGAGGGGATTCGACGCCACCTGGAAATGCGCCTCGCCGTGCCGCAGGGTCACGGCGCGTGGTCCGGCACCGGCGGCTGCGAAGCCCACCTCGATGTCGGAACCGGGTCGCAGCTCGACGACGGTGCCGTCAGGCAGGGTGCGACGCTCGGGGCCGACCACGAGGGGAGAACGCGGGGTCCCCGTCGCGGCGGGCGTGGCAGGCGCGGGCGGACGTTCGAGAAAGAGCGCGGCGCCTGCGACCAGGCAGGCCAGGGCGACCGTCAGGCCGGCCGCGCGGCGTCGTCGACGCTGGCGGCGCTCGCGTTGCCCCAGGGCGGCGAGCAGCCGGTCGCCGTGGCCTGCCTGGCGAGCCCAGTCCAGGGGCTGCCGACGCCATTCGTCCGCGCGAGGTCTTTCGGATTCAGGTGGCATCGTGGTGGTCGGACGACCCGAGTGAACGAAAATGAGCGAGGCAACGGGCGACGCCCGCGCGCACGTGCGTTTCGACCGTCCGCTCGCTGATTCCGAGCCGGAGCGCGACTTCGCGCTGGGACATCCCCTGGATCTTGTGCATGATGATCGCCTCGCGGCACCGGGACGGCAGCGTCATCAGGGCGTCGGCCAGCTGGTCGATGCGCTCCTGGACGATGACCGCCTCGGCGGCGTCGGGCCCATCATCCAAGACCCGCGACGTCGCCGTCTCCCCGTAGTCGGCAAAGGGAGCATTGTTTTCCTTGCGCAGGACGTTCAAGGCCACACGGCGCGCGACGAGAAATAGAAACGCCTTTGCGCTGCGGATCGGCTCGGTGGCCCGGGTGCGCCACAGCCGAAGGAAGGACTCCTGGACGACATCGTCCACATCGCGCACCGCGGGAAAGGTCCCGCGCAGATAGGAGCGCAGCATGCGCTCGTGCGGCTGCACTTCTGCAGCGAACCAGTCGGCGCGATCCGAAGGAGGGGGTGACATCGGCAGGGTGGGGTCGACCGCGCTATATAGCAGAGCGGAGGGATGCCTGCCCATGAGGTCTTTCGCATTTCTTCGGAGTTTTTTCGTGGGCGCGCCGCGGTCGCGCGGTGACTTCCCGGGTCCGTCGCAGGTCTGCCGGGGAAGGCCGCAGTCATGGGGCGCAGCCGACGCCGTCCCGTGTCGCGGCAGGGGATTGCCTTCAGGTCGCTCCTGGGCCGGACTCCCCGCGTGTTCAAGCTCGCCCTCGCCCAGATGCGCGTCGATGGCGGCGCGAAAGAGGCCAATCTCGCCCGCGCCGCGAGGGCCGTCGCTGATGCCGCCCTTGCCGGTGCGCAGGTCGTGCTGCTCCCGGAGACGTTGAACCTCGGCTGGATGCATCCCTCCGCCGGCACCGCGCAGGAGAAAGTGCCCGGGGGCGAGACCTGCGAGTGGCTGCGCGCGCTGGCCCAGCGGCATGGCGTCTACCTGTGCGCCGGGTTGGTCGAGAGCGCGGGTGAGCTGCGCTTCAACGCCGCGGTGTTGTTCGACCCGCAGGGCCGGCTGCTGCTCCACCACCGCAAGCTCAACGAGCTCGATATCGCGCACGCGCTTTACGCGAACGGCGACCGGCTCGGCGTGGCGCACACCCCGCTGGGAACCCTGGGCGTGATGATCTGCGCCGACGCCTTCGCGCGCGGGCAGGTGGTGAGCCGCACGCTCGGGCTGATGGGGGCGCAGATCATCCTGTCTCCCTGCGCCTGGGCGGTGGCCGCCGATCACGACAACGCCCGGCTGCCTTACGGCTGGCGCTGGCTCGAGAGTTACTGTCCGGTCGCCCGCGACTTTCAGCTCTGGATCGCCGGCTGCAGCAATGTCGGCTGGATCGACGCAGGTCCCTGGCGCGGACGGAGGTGCATTGGCAATTCCCTCGTCGTCAACCCGCTCGGCGAACCGGCCCTGCACGGGCCGCACGGCGTCGACGCCGAAGCGCTGCTGCTGATCGATGTGGCGCTGCCAAGCCGGGTCCGGGGGCGCGAAGGGTAAACGACGAGAGGCGTTTCGACCCGGAGAGGCGGTGCGCCTCGGCCGCGATTCCAAAATCCGTCCGGGGTTCCATGCCGCATCGGCTTGCATCCTGCTGGGGTGCACATTGCGTGGAGCTCCGATTCGTCACGCGGCACGCTGCATCCTCCACCCCGCGCGCTGCGTCTGGCGCCCCGTTCACCTCCCCGGCCATCATGCATTCCTCCCCCCGCCTCCTCGCCGCTCTGCTCACCCTCGCCTCGACCGCGTTCGCCACCGGTCTCGACTGGCCTCAATGGCGCGGACCCGACCGCACCGATGTCTCCAAGGAAACCGGTCTGATGAAAGCGTGGCCCGCCGGCGGCCCGAAGCGGGTCTGGCTCTACGAGAACGCCGGCAACGGCTACTCCGGTCCCGCGATCGTCGGCGGCAAGCTGTTCACCCTGGGCACGCGCGACGGGAGCGAGATTCTCCTCATCCTCGACGCCAACACCGGGAAGGAAGTGCGGGCCGTGAAACTCAGCCCCGTGCTCGACAACGATTGGGGTGACGGTCCGCGCGGCACGCCGGCCGTGGACGGCGACCGGGTGTACGCGCTGAGCGGCCCCGGCACGCTCGTCTGCGTGAAGATAGCAGACGGCTCGATCGTCTGGCAGGTCACGATGAAGAGCCTCGGCGGCCAGCTCCCGAAGTGGGGCTACACCGAGTCGGTGCTGGTGGACGGCAACAAGGTCCTCTGCACGCCCGGCGGAGCCAAAGGCACCGTCGCCGCGCTCGACAAGCTGACCGGCAAGCCCGTCTGGCAGAGCAAGGAATTCACCGCGGTGGCACACTACTCCTCGATCGTGCCGGCCACGATCAACGGGGAGGCGCAGTATGTGCAGCGAACGGAGACGAGCGTGATCGGGTTGCGCGCCAGCGACGGCAAGCTGCTCTGGGAAACCGATTTTCCCGGCCGCACCGCCGTCATCCCCACGCCGATCGTGCAGGGCAACGAGGTGTACGTCACGGCCGGTTACGGCTCCGGCTGCAAGAAGGTGCGCATCGAGCCCGGCAACAAGGTCACCACCGTCTATGAGAACAAGGTGATGAAGAATCACCACGGCGGCGTCGTCCTGATCGGCGACCACCTCTACGGCCACGCCGACCCGGGCTGGGTCTGCCAGGACTTCAAGACCGGCGAGTCGGTCTGGATGCACCGCGGCTTCCAGAAGGGCGCGATCGGCGCCGCCGACGGCATGCTCTACGTGGTCGAGGAGACCAGCGGCAACGTCGCGCTGGTCGAGGCTTCGCCGGCCGGATGGAAGGAGACGGGTCGCTTCACGCTCGATCCGCAGACCAAGATTCGGAGCTCGCGCGGCCGCATCTGGACCCACCCCGTGATCAGCCATGGCAAGCTCTACCTGCGCGACCAGGACCTGATCTATTGCTACGACATCAAGGCGCCCTGACCGGGGGGGCGCCCCGCGACCTGGCTGCAGTCACGCCGCGCAGCGCGCGCCGCGGAGGAGGAAGACGCACGGAGGGCCCGCGGACTACGCCGGACTCATGCCGTTGAGGTGGAGCCGCCTGTCCCCAGGCGGCTGATGTGCGCGGACCGGTTCGCAGCGGCTGGAGGACAAGCCGCTCCACCGTTCGGGACGGCCGTCTTCATGGCTGATTTGAAGTCCAACGGCATGAGTCCGACTCAGCCAACAACGCCAAGTCGGGTTTCGGTGTGGTCCGGGGGCCGTCGGTAGTTCAAGTTCCGGCCTGCCCATGCACCTCCGTTTCCGTCCTTACACGCTCGAGCTGAAACACGCGTTCACGATCGCGACCAGTTCGCGCACGACCACGCCCGTGATGCTGGTCGAGGTGGATCACGACGGCGTGACCGGCTACGGCGAGGCGTCGATGCCGCCTTACCTCGGTGAAACCCAGGAGACGGCGGCCGCATTCCTGGGACGCGTGGATCTCTCGCGCTTCCCCGACCCCTTCCACCTCGAGGAGATCCTGCCCGCGATCGACGCGCTCGCGCCGGGCAACACCGCCGCCAAGGCGGCGGTGGACATCGCGCTGCACGACTGGGTGGGAAAAAAGCTCGGCGCGCCATGGCATCGGATCTGGGGCCTCGACCCGGCGAAGGCGCCTGTGACTTCCTTCACGATCGGCATCGACACGCCCGACGTCGTGCGGGCCAAGACGCGTGAGGCGGCGGAGTACCGGATCTTGAAGGTCAAACTCGGTCGCGACACCGACCGGACGATGATCGAGGCGATCCGTGACGTGACTGACACCCCCATCACGGTTGATGCCAACCAGGGCTGGACGAATCGCGACGAGGCGCTGCGCATGATCGAGTGGCTCGCCGTCCGGGGTGTCCTCTTCATCGAGCAGCCGATGCCGAAGGCGCAGCTCGACGACACGGCGTGGCTGCGGGAACGGAGCCCGCTGCCCTTGATCGCGGACGAGAGCGTGCAGCGGCTCGGTGATGTCGCGCGGCTGGCGGGCGTGTTCCACGGCATCAATATCAAGCTCATGAAGAGCGCCGGCCTGCGCGAGGCGCACCGGATGGTCACGGTGGCGCGCGCGCTCGGATTGAAAGTGATGCTTGGCTGCATGACTGAAACGTCGTGCGCGATCTCCGCCGCCGCCCAGCTCTCGCCGTTGGTCGACTGGGCCGATCTCGACGGCGCCGTGCTGATCTCGAATGACTGTTTCGACGGGGCGACGATCGTGGACGGAAAGGTGACGTTGTCGGACCGGCCGGGCATCGGGGTGTCCAAGCGGTAGGTGGAGCAGCCTGTCCCCAGGCTGCTTTCAGCACTGAAAGGTGGAAGGGCTTGTCCTCAAGCCGCTGCGGACTGATCCGTCGCACGTCAGCCGCCAGGGGACAGGCAGCTCCACCTGTCGATGTGCCTCACCGCGTCCGCACCGCGTACGCCTCCGCCGGATTCCGGATCGTGAGCTGGTCGATCTCCGTATCCGAAAAGCCATGCTCCCGCAGTTGCGGCAGGAAGGCCGTGAACAGCAGGTCATACGGGCGGAACGGGCCGCCCTCGGGCTTGGCCGGGTCGTACCAGCCGGCGTCGTGGGAGAGCAGCACGCGGGCGAGATGGCCGCGGTTTTTCATTTCCCGGCACAGGCTCAGGTGGCGCGGGAGGGTCGGGCGGTTCAGGCCGTCGAACGACAGCCACGCGCCGCGGTCGGCGGCGGCGAACAGGTCGTCGTCACGTGCGGCCTGGGCGTGGATCCAGACGTACGCCCCCGGCCCGACATCGTGCTCGCGCAGCACGTCCAGTTGCTCGAGCCCGGGGCCGCGGCCCGTGTGCACCGCCACCGTGAGTCCGGTCGCGGCATGGGTGAGCGCGGCGGCGGCGACGAGCTTGCGCTGCACGGGCGAGAGCTTCGCATCAGGGTCGACCCCGCTCTTGATGAACCCCGGCCGGACGCCGGTTCCAGCGATGCCGTCGCGCGCCTCGGCGATCCATCGGGCGGCGAGCTGGACGGCCGATGCCGCGTGCGCGTAGGCGGGGAGGAACTTGTTCTGCCGCGCGCCGTAGAGGCCGGTGTTCGTGACCAGGTGCAGGCCCGTGGCTGCGCTCAGCCGCGCGAGCAGCCGCGGGTCGCGGCCGATGAACTCCGGCGTCGCGTCGAAGAGCGCCTGCGCACCCAGTTCGCGGATACGACTGAGGTGCGGCAGCGCGGCGGCGAAAACCTTGTCCGGGTCGTAGCGCGCCGCGGTGATGGCGTCGGCGCCGATGAAGTCGACGAGCACGTGCTCGTGGGGCAGCGTGCGGCCGAGCGTGCGGGCGGGTACCGGCCCGCGCACGGTCTGGATGAAGGGCCCGCTGGCGGGGCGCGGGGCGGCGGCGCGCACCAGCGCGGCGGCGCCCGCGCCGACGGCGAGAGGGAGGAAGGTGCGCCGGTGCATGAGGAGGGAGCGCGGACGTCCTCGTCCGCCCCGCACCGTAAACCAGTCGGCAGCGGCCCCGCAACCGGGGACGCGCCTACGCCGCCGGGCGCGCCTGCGCCTGGAATCGCTCGAGTTCCCCGCGCCGCCGCTCGGCCGTCCAGCCGGCCGCATCACCCATCCAGTCGGCCGCCTGCTCGATCGTCGCGGATGACCACCGCTCGTAGTAGTGCCAGCCGCTCCGGCGCAGGAGCAGGTCCTCCAGCTTCAGCGCCCATTCGTGCCGCACGTAATGCTCCACGGCCTCGCGCGTGAAGGGCGCGGGAAGGATGCCGCTGTACCTGCCGGCCTCCTGAGCGGGCAGGAGTGGCTCTTCGGCCGTGCGGCACGGTTGGGCCGGCGCGCCCAGGTGCCGGACGATCGCGTCGACGGCCTGTTCGGCCATGAGTCGATAGGTCGTGAGCTTGCCGCCGGCGATGTCCCACCAGCCCGGTTCGGGCGACTTGATCTGGTGCTCGCGCGAGATATCCGAGGGCGAACCGTCGGGATTGGCGATCAGCGGCCGCAGCCCTGCCCACGCGCTCACGATGTCGTCGGCTCGCAGGGCCACGGTGGGAAAGAATTCGTTCCCCGTGCGCATGACATACGCGACATCCTCGGGCGCGACGGCGACATCCTCGGGCCGGCCGCGATAGTCGGTATCTGTCGTTCCGATGATGACGCGTTCACCCCACGGCAGCACGAAGAGGATGCGTTTGCCCTCGGTGATCACGACGGCGGACGGCACCGGGAGCCGCCGGCGGTCGATCACGACGTGAATGCCCTTGCTCAGCCGCAGCTTGACTGCGCTGTGCGGGACCTGGTCCGCCCAGGGGCCCGTGGCATTGACCACGGTGCGCGCCCGGACGACGTGCGCCGCGCCCGTCTCCCTGTCGACGACGCGGCAGGTCCAGGCGTCGCCGGTGCGCGTGGCGTCCTCCATCCGCGCGTAGTTCGCGAGGGTCGCGCCATGCCGGGCAGCGGAGCGCAGCGTGTCGAGGACCAGCCGGGCGTCGTTGGTCAAAGCGTCGAAGTACTGCACCGAGCCCGCGAGTTTTTCCGGCTCGAGCGCGGGGAGCAGTTGCAGCGTCTCGGCGCGCGAGAAGCCGCGCGAGGGCTCGAAGTTGCCGCTGCCGCAGAGGAAGTCGTACAGTTTCACGCCGAGGCGGAGCTGCCACATGGGCCGGCCCTCGCCGCGGTACGAGGGAAAGATGAAGCCCAGCGGCTGCGCGAGATGCGGCGCGATCCGGTGAAGGGTCTTCTTCTCGTGGCTGGCTTCGCGCACGAGCCGCACGCGGCGCTGTTCCAGGTAGCGCAGGCCGCCGTGCAGCAGCCGGCTGGAACGACTGCTGGTGCCGGCGGCGAAGTCGTGCTGGTCGACAACCGCCGCGCGCAGTCCCCGCTGGGCGGCGTCGCGCACGACGCCGCTGCCCACGATGCCGCCGCCGACGACGAGCACGTCGAGCGGCGCCGCAGTGAGGCGCGTGAAGGCGGCGGCGCGCTGGCCGGCCGGGAGGGAGGGAGAGGATGGCTTCATGGTCGGACGGAAGGTTCCTGGCGCGACGCGGCGAGCAATTCGCCGAGTTCCGCGAGGCTGGGCACGACCACGTGGGGACGGGGATTCGCCTGCTCGGCGTCCTGGCGCGTGGCCTCGCCGGTGAGGACGAGCACGCCCAGCGCCTCGGCGCGGTGCGCCATCAGGATGTCGGTGTAGATCCGGTCGCCCACCATCGCGATCTGCCCGGAGCGCAGGCCGTGGCGTTCGAGGATGCCGCTCAACATCGCGGGATCGGGCTTGCCGAGCACGAGGTCGGGCCCGCGGCCCGTGGCCTTTTCGAGCAGCGCGCAGATCGCGCCGCAGTCCACGAGCACCGTCGGCTGGTCGGTGGGGCAGACGCGGTCGGGGTTCGTGGCCACGAAGAGCTTGCCCTGCTGGATCCACCAGGCGGCGCGGCAGAGGCGGGAGTAGGCGAGCGTCAGGTCGAAGCCGATCACCACGGCATCCGGTTCGTCGGCAGGATCGTCGGCGGTGAGGGCGAACCCGGCCCGCTCGAATTCCCCCAGCATGCTCGGCGTGCCGAGGGCGAAGATACGCCTTACCTCCGGAAAGCGGCGCTGCAGGCAGTCGATCGTGGCCTGGGCGGAGGTGTAGAGCTGGTCGGCGGTCGCCTGCAGCCCGAGCTGGCGCAGGTGGGCGAGGTAGTCGGCCGAGCTCTTCGAGGGATTGTTGGTGAGGAAGGTGCAGCCGATCCCCAGCTCGCGCAGGCGGGCGAGGAAGGGCAGCGTGCACGGGAAGAGCGTGCCGCCCTTGTAGATGGTGCCGTCCATGTCGAGGGCGACGTGGGCGATCTGCTGGAGCCGTGCGCGGACGGCGGGAGAGGAGCTGGAAGCCGGCATGAAAGGGGTCAGGAGGACGTCTCGTAGCCGTGGGCCCGGGCCGGCCACGCGAGCACGAACATGATCGTGCCGAGGGCGCCGACGCTCAGCAGCGTGACGAAGCCGACGCTCCAGCCGTAGTGCTGCACGACGTAGCCCAGGCCGACGCCGGAGACCAGCGTGCTCGCGTAGCCGAACAGCCCCGTGAAACCGGCGGCGGTCGCGGCGGCGCGCTTGGTGGCGAGATTGGCGGCGGTGATGCCGATGAGCGCCTGGGGGCCGTAGATGAAGAAGCCGGCCATCATGAGGAATGCGGTGGCGAGCAGCGGGGTGGAGCCGAAGAGCCAGAACAGCAGCATCGCCGTGCAGGCGCCGATCATGCAGAACACGCACGTGCGCGAGCCGCGCCCCTGGAAGATCCGGTCGGTGGCCCAGCCGGCGAGCAGCATGCCGACGATGCCCGAGATCTCGAAGGCCCCGACCATGAGCGCCCCTTTCTGCACCGGGAAATGCTTCATCTCCTTCAGCAGCGTCGGGCCCCAGTCGAGGACGGCGAAGCGCAGGATGTAGACGAAGAAATTGGCGAGCGAGATGAGCCAGATGTACGGGTTGAGGAAAACCTGGCGCTTCACGAAGGCCTTGTAGTCGGCCGACGTGCGGTCCTCGTGGTGCGCGGGGTCGGTGCCGGCGACGCGGATCTCCGGCAGGCCGACGGAGCTCGGCGTGTCGCGCAGCAGGAAGAACAGGATCACGCCCGCGATCGTGCAGAGGATCGCCGGGCCGAAGAAGCACCAGCGCCAGCCGAAGGCGACGACGTAGCCGCAGAACGCGCCGGCGACGGCCGCGCCGATCGAATGCGAGGTGTTCCAGATCGACATCTTCGTCGCGAGCGTCTCGGGCGGGAACCAGTGCGTCATCAGCCGGCAGCACGGCGGGAACCCCATGCCCTGCACCCAGCCGTTGATCATCCAGGCCACGCCGAGCCAGAGCACCTCTGAGCCGAAGCCGAAGAAGACGTTGGCGCCGACCGAGAGCAGGAGGCCGGCGACCATGAAGTAGCGGGCGTTGGCGCGGTCGGCCCACATGCCGTTGACGAAACGCGACACGCCGTAGAGCAGGCCGTGCAGGGTGAGGAAGATGCCGAGGTCGGTTTTGGAAATGCCGAGGTCCGACTGCATCTCGGGCATGGCGAAGCTCAGGTTCTTGCGGACGAAGT
>ERZ761602.4363-NODE-4363-length-18389-cov-5.937384_pt1 | contig 18389 bp, 9 predicted proteins | sample MGYA00512165_ERZ761602 | MGnify/ENA primary metagenome ERZ761602 (study PRJEB28899, sample SAMN02445085) | bioreactor sludge metagenome | biome: EBPR sludge; isolation source: Thorneside wastewater treatment plant | place: Australia: Brisbane, Thorneside... | reverse complement strand
ACATGACGGTCTCGGGCGCGTACTCCTCGGCGAAGGCCGTGGAGCCGCGCATGTCGACGTACAACACCGTGATCGTCTTGCGCTCGCCGACCAGGGACGCCCGGCCCGCCAGCACGGCCTCGCCGACCTCGCGGCTGAGGTAGCGCCCGAACAGGTCACGCAGCCGCTCCCGTTCGCGCAGGCCCGCCACCATCTCATTAAACGCGCCCGCCAGTTGCGCCAGCTCGTCGCCGGAGCCGGCCTGGAAGCGCCCGCTCAAATCGCCGGCCGCCACGCGGCGGGCGCCGCTCACCAACTGCTCCACCGGCGCCGCCCAGCGCCTGCGCCAACAACACGCTCGCCAACAGCGCGCTCAAGCCGATCAGGCCGAAGAGCGTGCGGCTTTCGGCCAGGAAATTCTCCACTCCGCTCCGCCGCAGGCCGAGGTTGAGCGTGCCGAGTTGCTCGCCATCCCGGCCGCGGCGTAAGGGAGCGGCGGCCACCCAGATCGGTTCCTCGCGCCAGCGGCCGTCGGCGATGCGGGCCTCCGTGGCCGTGACGCCGGGCTCGCCCTGCAGGCTGAGTTGGTCCGCCAGCGCGATCTGGCCGGCCAGGTCCACCCAGGCCGTATAGGCGACCAGATCGCCCCGGAAACGCGTCAGGATCTCCTGGAGCCGGCCGAAATCCGGGCCGGGCAGTTGGCCCCCCGGCCCGGCAGCTTCCAACTGGTCAAGCAAGGTCGTCAGGTTGAGCGTGTCCGGCAAGGAGACAGTGGGCGTCACAGTCGCGCCGGCGGCTTCCGAGAAGGAGTCCGCGAACCAGCGCGTGGAGGCCAGCACCGAATCTTTGAGCGTGCGCTCCACTTCCTGGCGCTCGATGGGGATGACGATCAGGCCCAGGCCGCCCACCAGGCCGGCCACCAGCAGTGTCATCAGGATCGTCAGCCGCGCGCGCAGGGAGACGCGGCCGGCCTGGAACTCCAGCGGTCGGAAATCGCCCTGCCCGACCCGCGCCGTCTGCGCGGCCAGGCCGCGCGCCGCGCGCGCCAGCGGCGTGATGACGCCATAGCCGAGCGCCAGGCCGACCAGGACGATGAAGCCGCCGGCGAGCCACAGCAGGCGCTGGAGGTTATCCAGGAATTGGCGCAGCGCGTCGAAGCGTAGGGTCAGGCGCACGTGGCCGAGCACCGCCCCGCCCTGGGCGCGCACCGGTGCCACGGCCGTCAACAGCGGCGTGCCGTCGTCGGCCGCCGTCTCGGACACATGCGTGAGCTCGCGCTCGTCCAGCGCCGGCAGGGTCGTGCCGATCTGCTCGGGCTTCAGGCCGAAGAGCACCACGTTGTCGGCGGTGGTCAGCGCGTATTGTTCGACCCCGTTCTCGCCGAAGCTATCCAGGAGCGATTGAAAGCGCAGCAGGCCGGCCGCGTCGAACGTTCCGCCGTCAAACGTCCCGCTGGAAAGGACGTTCAAGTCCAGGGTTTGCGCGTTGCGCGGCAGGGCGCTCTCCAGCGCGGCTGAATTCCAGTCCACCAGCGCGCTGAGCATGGTGCGGGTCTGGGTCCGCAGAAAATCGCCGGCGTGCTGGACGATGACGGGCACCAGCACGGCCAGCACCGCCGCCAGTAGCGCGGCCGTGCCGAGCACGAAGCGGGTCTGGAGCGAGCCGCGGCTCAGGAAACCAGCCACGCGCCGCGCCGTGAGCGGCGCCGCCTGCTCCGGCTGCAGGGTCTCGATGGCCGAGCCGCGCACCACGGCCTGGGCCGGGAAATAGGCGGCCAGCGCGCACAGGAGAGGCGCGGCGACGAGCCCCAGCAGGCCGCTATTGATGACCTTGGGCAGGGTGCGCCACACCGCCGCCCAGGGTTGGTAATTGTCCACGCCGGAGGCCGCGCCGCCATACACGGTGGCGAAGATGATGGTCAGGCCGGCGCTGGCGATCACCCCCACCAGGCCGCCCAGCAGGCCCATCAGCGCCGCCTCGCCCACGATCACGGCCCGCACTTGCGCGCGCGTGGCGCCCAGCGCGCGCAGTTGGCCGAACTCCCGCCGCCGCTCGGTGACGCTGAGCAGCATGGTGTTGATCACGCCCAGGCCGGCCGCCAGCACCGCCAGCAGCAGGAAGGCGTTGAAGAAGACGGGCACATTCTCGAAGACGTCCAACATCAAGCCCGTGTACTGGCTCATGGGCAGCACGTGCAGGCCGTGCCGGTCCGCCACCCTCTGCAAAGCGGCCTCAATCTGCGCGTGGTCCGCGCCCGGCTGGCTCTGGACGAGCAGGCTGAACGGATCGCCCTGGTCAAACTGGTCCCCGACCGCGCTGCTGATGATGCTGGCGCCCACAAAGGTCGAACCGATGCCGGCGATGGTGCACGTTACGGGGCCATATTGGCTATGGACGGTGATGGTCTGGCCCAGGCTGGCCTGGTTCCTGGCCGCGATGCCGGGCGTGACCAGCAGGCCGCAGCCGGCGCGCATGATCGGCAGGGCTGAGTCCCACGTCCCTTCCTTGAAGGTCATGAACAGCGAGCCCGATTTAGCCAGGAGGTCCGGGTCGAGCACAAACGAGAAGTACGTGTCGCCCATGAACGACAGCTCCGGGACGATCACGAACGTGAAGGGCATCAGGTCGGCGCGCTCCCCCAGCGCCATGCGCAGCTCCGCCTGGGCCTCCGGCGGCGTGCGCAAATCGTCCACGTTGGCGAAGCCGGCCAGGCCCTGCTCGATCGCCATCTTGGAGACGACCCAGCCGCCCGGCTGCCGCAGGGCCTCCAGTTTCGGCCCGAACTGCTCGAAGAGATAGAATTGGATGAAGCCGGTCAGCCCGCCGATCATGGTCAGGCTGAGGGCCAGGGTGGTCACGGTCAAGAGCACCCGGCCGCGCCCGCGCCGGACATTGTCGGCCACCAAACGACCGGCCGCGCCGCCCACGCGCGCCAGCGCGGGCCGCAGGCCAACGCCGAGGACGTCGACGGCGGCCGGCAGCAGCAGGGCCAGCCCCGCGATCCAGGCGGCGGCGAGTCCCGCAGTGGCGCCGATGTCCCAGGGCGGCTGGAGCCAGAGCGCGGGCGGCGAGGCCGCCAGCCAGACCAGCAAGCCGAGGCTGAGCGTCAGGCCGGCCGCGCTCAACCAACGCGGCGCGCGTTCGACGCCGGGCTGCTCTGGGCTCTTGAGCGCCATCAGCGGTGACAAACGGGTGGCGGCGCGGGCCGGCAGGAGCGCGGCCAACAGCGTAATCCCCAGGCCGAGCGTACTCGCCAGGAGGTAGCTCGCCGCCGAGGGCTCCGCCGGGCTGAAGACGTTGAGGACGGTGTTCGGGAGCGAGCGCATGAAAGCGATGATGCCCCGGCCGATGAGCGGCCCGAGCAGGACGCCCAGCAGGGTGCCGAGGCCGCCCACGATCAGGGCCTCGGTCAGCACCATCCGCAGCACCTGGCCGCGCGTCATCCCCAGCGAGCGCAGCGTCCCGATCTGCTGGCGGCGCTGGGTGATGGACATCCCAAAGGTGTTAAAAATCAGGAAGCCGGCCGCCAGCATGATGCCGGCCCCGATGCCCTTGAAGGCCGGGTCGAGTTGGCTCCATAGCCCCTCGCCGATGGCGCGCAGATCCTCGGTGCGCGTGACCACGCCGATGATGGATTGGCTGAGCATGTCGCCGGCAATGGTCATGCCTGTCCCGAGCGCGATGGCGATCAGGCTGAGATAGGTGCGGGTGCGCTGCTGGTCCAGGCTGCGGATGGCCAAGGTGAAGGATAGAGAGCGCGGCAGCGCCGCCCGGCGCGGATTAGCCGGCCGTTTGGCCGCCGGCGGCGCGAAGCCCGTCGCCCCCTCGGCGCGCATGGCCACGGCCGGGTCCACGTCCGCGGCGCGGCCGGCCGGCCAGAGCGCGGCCAGCATGGCGATGGCCGGGCCGATGAAGAATGAGGCCAGCGCCAATTCCCACGGGACCGGCAGGCCCTCCACCGGGCTCATGCCGGCGACCGCTTCCATAGCCGTGTTCATGCCCTGGCCGAACAGGACCGCCAGCCCCAGGCCGCCCAGCGCGCCCAGGCCCGCGCCGGCCAGGCCCAGCAGGCCGGCCTCCAGAACCACCAGGCCGCGCACCTCGCCGCGCCGCAGGCCCAGCGCGCGCAGCGTGCCGATCTCGCGCTGGCGCTCCAGCACGGACGCGAACAGCGTCACCACGATGCCCAGCGCGGCCACCAACCCGGAGAGCGACGTCAGCCCGCCGAAGAGCGCCTGGATCGGGCCGAGCATGGTTTCGACCGTGGCCGTCAGTTGTTCTGTGTCGAACGTCCCCAGTTCGGACCGGTGCCGCTCCCGCAGGGCGTCCACGCGCGCCTCCAGCGCCGCGCGCGCCACACCGGGCTTCGGCGAAAAAATGATCCCAAAGGGGTGCGAGCCAAAGTATTCGGCGGCGGCGGCCGGGCTGATGATGGGGAAGCCGCCGCCCACGGCCGCCACCGTGAACGTCACCGGGCCTTGAAGCGTGTTGATCTCCAGCGTATCGCCCGGGTGCTTGTCCAGTTTGCGGCCCGTCAACTCCGGCAGGAGGATGGCCGGCTCCTGTTCGGCGAAAATCCGCTCGGCTTCATCCCACGAGCCTTCGGCGATGGGGAAGGTGCGCTTGCCGCGGATCACGGACAGCGGCATGCCGAAGGCGTACTGGTCGCCGAAGCCGCTCTCCACGCCTACGCCCGGGATGGCGACGTTGGCGAAGTAATTGACGGCGGCCACATCTTCGAGCGAGCGGAGGTCGGCCTCCAGGTCCGGCGGCAGCGGCGGCAGGCTGGGCAGAGCGGCGGCCGCGCCTAGCGAGGTGCCGGGCGGGAACGGGCGGATGAGCACCACCTGCCCGCTGAACATGGACAGGTTGAACGAGAGCAGGAACTGGCCCATGAACAGCGTCAGCCCGGTCAGGGCGATGACGAGCATGAAGCTGGTGGTGAGCGTGGCGGCGGTGACGACGGCGCGCGATCCCTGCCGGCGCAAACTGGCGGCGGCCAGCCGGCCGGCCAGCCATTGGCCGCGCTCCAAGAGCGTGATCAGGCCATCCAGCCAGAGCGGCAGGAACGCCACGACGGCGGCGCCGAAAGTCAGGGCTGGCGCGAAGATCGGGCCGTAGCTGGGCGAGAGCGCCGTGCGCGCGAACTCGACGCCCCAGGCATACAGGCCGGCGGTGGCCGCCAGCAGCACCATCACCAGGCCGGCCAGCCAGGCGCGCCGGTCGCGGTGCTTGGTGTCACTGGCGAGCGGCGGCTTGAAGGCCTCCAGCGCGCTGACCTGGGCCGCCTCGCGCGCCAGGCCAAAGGTGACGGCCACCGTCACCAGCACGCCGGCGCCGGCCGCCAGCGGCCAGGCGTCCCACGGGATGATGGCCGCCGCCACGCCGCCGTCGCCGTTGATGGCGCGAACGATGGCGACCATGCCGGCCCCGAAGCCCAGGCCGAGCAACAGGCCGAGCGCCGAGCCGAACACGCCCACCAGGCCGGCCTCCAGCAACGCCTGGGTCAGCACTTGCCGGCGCGTCATGCCCAGCGTGCGCAGTTGGCCGATCTCGCGCCGGCGCTCGGCCAAGGTGATGGCGAAGGCGTTGAAGACCAGGAAGGCGCCGGCCAGCAGGACCGCGAAGCCGGCCACCGGCAGGGCCAGGTTGACGATGCTGTAGATCGAATTCAGGCTGTTGCTGCCCGCCGCGCTGGTGACAATGTATTGATCCCCGAGCGCGGTCTGCAAAGCGGTTTGGGCCGTCTCCGGGTTCTGATCGGGCCGCAGGCGGATTAGCACGGCGGTGGCCGTATCCGGCGCGTCGAAGGCGGCGCTGAGGGTCGTGATCGGCAGCCAGGCGGTGGCGGTGGCCGCCGGCGCGTCGCGCCGCGGCTTCAGCAGGCCGACGATGGTATAGGTCTGAGTCTTGGCGCTGGTAGTGAGCTTGATCTGACCGCCGACGGCGTGGCCGCGCAGGGCGGCCCAATCCGAGGGCAGCAGGACGGCGGCGGTGTCGCCGGCCTGCAGGAAACGGCCGGCCGCCAGGTCGTAGGGCGTGAGCGTGTGGGCGGGATCGACGCCTAAGAGCGCGAGCCCGGTGCCTTCCAGGGCGGGGCCGCCCATGGTGAAGGTCGCATCGCCGCTCGGCCGGCCCTCCAGGCCGCGGAAAAGCGGCGCGGCCAGTTCAATCTCCGACCGCGCGGACAAGATCCCTAATAGCGTGAGGGGGATTTGGGCGCTGGCCGCGCTGGTGATCTCGAGGTCGGCGCCGGCCAGCCGCCCTTCGCGCGCCAGACGCGCGCTCTCGGTGAGGGTGGCCCCGGCCAGCCGCATGGCGAAGATCAGACCGACGCCCAGGGCGATAGCCACCGTGGTGAAGGCGGTCCGCGCCGTGCGCGCGCGGAGGTTGCGGATTGCCAGCCGGAACAACGGAAATCGAGCCTTCCTTGCCGCAAGCTGCGCGCCCACCGGCGCGCCTGGTATCGCCGCCGAGCGTCCCGTCTGCCGGGATCTGATTGGTAAGTGTCAAGGACGGTTGCTTGCCACCGCGTGTTGCGCGGCGCTCACAGTTTACATCGATACAATGCCGTTGGCCCATCTTGATACACGACCGGTTGGAGATACTCCCAACCTAAGCGTTCCAGGATCCCTGCCGCCGCGACCGTTGTGGCAAATACCAGGTCATACCCTTGCGCGCGGGCCACTTGCATGCCGGCGCGAATGAGTTCCGTAGCGATGCCATGGTTGCGATGCGATTTCGCGACATATAAGCCGCCCAATTCTGGCTGGAACTCGCGCAGCATCTCGGTACCGTTTTCGCGTAGGACCATCGTGCCGGCCAGCTCGCTGGACTCGAAGGCCACGAGCCGAATGGGGAGACGGTCGCGGGAAGCAGCCTCAAGGAAATCCTGCTCCAGCTCCTCTTGTGACATGGCGGCAAAGTAATCCGGCCATTGAGCGCGGAACCATTCCGCCAAGGCAGGGACAGTATCGAGATGATCCGCGAGGAACCGAATCGTTATCATGTTAATAGAGTAATAGTTTGCCGATAGAAATTAGTGTAATCGAAAAGCAAAAATGGGACAAATATTATCAAGAATTAGGACTGAAGCCCACCATTGTTTCAGCCAGGTCGTGACCGGTCCGATCAACGGCCGCGGCGCGCGGCCCCTGGTACTTGATGCACGTTGACGGACGCCGGAGGGTGGCTTATCATTCGGCCACCCAATATGTAGTCCAACGCCATATCAGAGCCTGCCATGCCCGACCCATCGCCTGAACTGCCGCTGACCGAAACCACCCTGCTCATCCTGCTCAGCCTGTCGCCGGGAGCCCGGCACGGCTACGCCATCATGAAGGATGTCCTGGCGCTGAGTGATGAGCGCGTCAGCCTGAGCACGGGCACGCTGTACGGCGCCCTCAAACGGTTGTTAGAGCTGGGCTGGATTGATCGGCAGGATGACCCGGCCGCCGGCGAAACGGCGCGGGAGCGCAAGCTCTACGCGTTGACGGACCAGGGCCGTCACGTGTTGGACGCGGAAGTTGCGCGCCTGCGGCAGCTCGTCAAGGTCGCGCGCGCCCGGATGGTCGCGGCGCGCGGTTGATCAGGCCGGAGCCGAGGCGGCCCCTGACGCTAGGTGAAGGAGGCTGAACATGCAGTGGATCACTCAGCGCTCGCGCGCCGGGGGGCTGTGCCTGTTGGCGTTACTGGGTCTGGCCAGCCTCGGCCCCTGGGCCTTCGAGCGGATCAACGTGCCGGCCCAGTACACGTGCTCGGCGCCCTACGTGCGCCTGGTCGGGGACTATTGCGGCCAGCCGGTGTCCGGGCTGTTGATCCTGGTGACGGTGGCGGGCGCCCTGCCCACCTTAAGTGTGGGGACCCTCACCGGCCAGCTCAGCCTCGCGGACCGGGGCCGCGAACTCGGCGCCGGCCTGCAGATGCTGCTGACTTTCTTGCCCCTCGCCAGCGCGCTGGTCTGGATCTGGTCGGGGTCCCCCGGGCGCCCGCGGTTGTTCCACTACGCGGCCTGGGGCCTGGCCCTGGCCGCCGTGCTGGGGCTGTTGCCTTACGCGCTGGCGCTGCCGCCGCGCCTGTTGTGGGGCCTGTGGCTTCACATCGGCCTGGTGCTGAGCGTGTCCGGCGGAGCGGTCGCGCTGGTCGCGCTCCGGCGCTGGCCCAGCCTGGCCGCTTAATCAACCGCGCAGCGGCCCGGCCGTTTGGCCGCTCGGCGGAGGTCTGCGCGCTGCTCCAACCCGCGCCGGCTGAGCACCAGCGCTTCTTCACGGATGGCTTACTGACACGCGCCGCCGCCGCTACTACAGTGGGGCATCTATTCATCACGTTCGGCGGGGAGCGTTGAGTTGACTATGAGCTAGGTGGCATGCCTCCATCCGTTCACTCCCCCAGGGGGGCGAGTGGCAGCCGTCGCCGCTTGTTGGAGACGCTGACACTGAGCACCATGGCCGCCGCGGGGGTGGAAGGACTGGCCACCGGGTCGGGCGGTGACGCCGGACCGGAGACGTTGTGGGTCTATGCTGCCTGCGGCGCCACGCTCCTCCTCGGCGCCGTGGTCTTGGGCCTCAGCCGGCGTGGCCAGCCGCGGCTGGCCAGCGGGCTGTTCCTGACCGGCCTCACGCTGATTATCCTCCTGAGTGATACACCGCAAGAACTGATCCACGGCCGCACATTCTTCGCCTTGGCCCTGCCGATCCTCATGGCCAGCGCGCTGTTGGAGCCGCGCGCCAGCTTCTGGGCGGCCGGCCTGATCGGCCTGAGCCTGGTCTGCCTGGCCTGGCGGGACCGCGTCGAATTCATCATCGGCCCGCTCGGCAGCCTGGCCCTGGTCGCCGCGGTCGCGTGGGCCACAACGCGCAGCGAGCGCCAGGCCGTCCGCCAGATCCAAGAAGCCAACGTCGCCTTGAACGCCAGCCAGCAGCAGCTGCGCGAGAGCGAGGCGCGCCTGGCTCTGGCCATCGAGGGCTCGCACGGCGGCCTGTGGCACATGCAACTGGACCCCGAACGGCCCGGCGAGCTGGCTAAGGTGCTCTACCTGGCGCCGCGCATCAAGGCCTTCCTGGGCTTTCGCGACGATGAGCTCCCGAACTCAGTGGACGCCTGGACCGAACGCCTCGAGCCCCAGGAGAGCGTCCGCGTTCTGCGGGCCGCCCAGGAGCATCTGACGCAGGCTGACGATATCTTCGAGACCACCTATCGCGCCCGCCACAAGGATGGCAGTTGGCGCTGGCTCTCCGGCCGTGGGCGTCTGGCGCGAGATGCCCAGGGCCGGCCCGTGGATTGGGCCGGCATCTTGTGGGACATCACCGAGCAGAAAGAGGCCGAGTCGGCTCTGGCCGAGAGCGAGGCCCGCTACCGCAGCCTGTTCACCAACCATCACGCGCCCATGCTGCTGGTGGACGCGGACACCGGCCACATCCTGGACGCCAATCCGGCGGCGGCCGCTTATTACGGCTGGGGCTCCGCCTCGTTGCAGACCCGCCGACTCGCCGATCTGGAGGCCGGGCCGGCCGAGCCCGCGCCGACAGCGTCGGCTGATCTCCCCCGCTCCAATCTGTGCCAACATCGCCTGGCCAGCGGCGAAGTCCGCGCGGTGGAGGTCCACCGCAGCGCTGTCACCGTGCAGGGCCGCGCGCTGTCCTACCTCATCGTGCACGACGTCACCGAACGTGAACGCGCCGCCGAGGCGCAGCGCTTGGAAGACAAGCGGCTCAATCTGTTGTTCACGCTCAGTCAGCGCGCCTATGACCTGGACGAACGCGCCGCCGTCCAACTGGCCCTGGAACAAGCTGTGCAGCTCACGGCCAGCCGCATTGGGTACCTGCACTTCGTCAACGAAGACCAGGCCAGTCTGCGGCTCTTCACCTGGTCAGCGGCAACTTTGGCGCAGTGCTCGGCTGCCGGCGAGCGCCATTACCCGCTGGAACAGGCGGGCGTTTGGGCGGACGCCATCCGCCACAAGAGTCCGGTGGTGCACAATGACTACCCCGGTCTGGCCGAGAAGCGCGGCTTGCCGGACGGACATGCGCCGGTGACCCGCCATCTGGCCGTCCCGGTCTTAGACCATGCCGGCCAAGCCGTGCTGGTGCTGGGGGTCGGCAACAAAGAGCACGCCTATGATGAGTCCGACATCCGCCACGCGCGCCTGATCGCGGACAGCGTCTGGAAAATCGTGCAGCACAAACGCGCCGAGGCCTCCCTGCGGCGCCTCAATCGCCTGTATTCAGTGCTCAGCCGCGCCAACGAAGCCATGGTGCGCCTGTCTGAGCCGCCGCAGCTCTTCGCAGAGACCTGCCGCATCCTGGTTGAGACGGGCGGGTTGGATATGGCCTGGATCACGCAAGTGGCCCCGGACACCGGCCAAATCAGCCTGGTCGCCCAGTGCGGTATCCCGCCCGCCGCCCTGCCGCGGATCGTCAACTCGTTCGCGGCCTCGGACGACGACGAGCGCTGGGTGACGCAACACGCCCTGCGCCAGGGCCGCCCCAGCCTCAATAACCACTTCGTCGTCGAGTCCGAGCGTCAGGCCGGGGTGGTTCGTCACCATGCGGCGGCGGCCTTTCCCATCGCCAGCGGCGGCCGGCTGGTGGGCACCATCAGCCTGTATGCCGACACCGCCGAGTTCTTCGATGCCGACACCAGCCAGATGCTGGAGCGCCTGGCCGACGACCTGGGCTTCGCCCTGCACGCCGCCGCGCAGGACGAACAGCGCCGCCAGGTCGAGCACGCGCTGCGCCGCTTGCAGGACCTGGAAGTGCTGCACCAGATCGCGCGCGACGTCACCTCGACGCTGGACCTCGGCCGCGTGTTGAGCCTGATCACCGACTCGGTCAAAGCCGCCTTGGAGGTGGAGGCGGCTTCGGTGATCCTGGTGGACTCCGCCAGCGGCGATCTGGTCTTCATGGCGGCCTCGGGCCGCTCCGCGGAGGCCGTGCGCCAGGTGCGGATCCCGCGCGGCCAGGGGATCGCCAGTTGGGTGATCGAGACCGGCCAGGCCGCGCTCGTGCCGGATACCGCCGCCGATCCGCGCTTCTACACCGGCACGGACCGGGCCACGGGTTTCGCGACGCGCTCGATCCTGGCCGCGCCGCTCACGGTCAAGACGCGCACGCTCGGCGTCCTGGAAGCCATCAACAAGCGCACCGGCCGCTTCACCGAGGCCGAAGCGCAGCTGCTCTTGCTGGTGGCGACGTGGGCGGCCGCTGCGATCGAAAACGCCCGCCTGTACACCGAGTTGGACCGCCACGCGCGTGAGCTGGCCGTCCGCAACGAGATCAGCCAACAGCTCTCGGCGGCGCGGACGCTGCCGGAGCTACTGACCGGCGTGGCCGAGCGCTTCGCCGAGATGGGCCGCGGGACAGTGTGCCTGGTGGCGCTGCGCGACGCACCGGACCGGGCCCAGACGGAGGCCAGCGCCAGTTTCCCGGCGCGCCTGCCCGCCGGATTGCTGCAGGCCGTGGCGGGCTCGGCCGCCTTCGCCGGCCTGCTGGGCGGGGCTGAACCGAGCTTGTACGAAGACGTGAGCACGGCTGACGATTGGCCGCCGGCGCTGACGGCCGGTCTGGAGGTGCGCGCGCTCCTCTGCCTGCCGCTGGCGGCCGAGGGCACGTCTCTCGGCAGCGTGCTGATCGGCCATCCTCAAGCCGCTCACTTCACCGCAGCCGACGTCGACCACACATTGCCGCTGGCCCAGCAGTTGGCGCTGGCCCTGAACAAGGCCCGCATGGCCGAACACCTGGCCGAGTTGGTCGGCGAGAGGACCGCGCAGCTGCAGCAGAAACAAGCCCGCTTGGAGATGATCCACGCGGCCGGTGAAGCCATGATCGCCACCCTGGATCCGGCGACCCTGCTGGCCGCGGCCGCCGGCCAGTTGCGCCAGGCCTTCGGCTTTGACCAGGTGGATATTTGGCTGGCGGCAGACGGCCAACTGCGCTGGCAGGCGACAGCCGGCGGTCAGGTGGACCCGGCCTCCGACGCCGACGCAGTGTTGACGCGCTGCCTGGAGCGGCGCGAGGCGCGCGTCCTCCGAGCGTCAGCCGAGGCCGCAGCGCCCGCCCTGGGCCTGGTGGTGCCGCTCCTCGGCAAAAGCGGCGCCCTGGGCGTGATCCGAGTCCGCTGCCGGGCGCCGGCCCGGCTGACGGACGAAGATCTCACCTCGGTGCAGACGGTGGCGGCGCGGCTGGCGCTGGCCCTGATCAACGCCCGCCTGTTTGAGCAGGTCGCGCGCGGCAAAAGCGAATGGGAGACCACGTTCGACGCGCTCGCCGAAGGTGTGGCCCTCTACGATGAGCGCTGGCAGCTGCGCCGCGTCAATCGGGCGTTGGCGACCTTGCTGGCGTTGACCCCGGCGGAACTGATCGGCCGCGCCGTGCCGGAGGCGTTGGCTTGCCCGGAGCCGGAGGCCGGCCCGCTGCGGTCGGCGCTGGCCGCGCGGCAGAAATCCGAAGCCGAAGTGACGGTGGGCCAGCGGCCGCGCCGCTTGCACGTCACCGTGTACCCCTTGCCCGAGCCGGCCGACGGCGGCGGCGTGCTGGTGGCGCGCGATGTGACCGAAGAGCGCCAGTGGCAGGACCGGCTCATCCAGACCGAGAAGCTCGCATCGCTGGGCCAGCTGGCCGCCGGTGTCGCCCACGAGATCAACAATCCCCTGGGCTACGTCCACAGCAACCTGGCGACCCTGGATCGCTACGCCCACGACCTGGGCCGGGTGATCCCGCGTTACCGCGCGGCATTGAGGGAGGCCGCTGGCGCCGAGGCGCTGGGCGCCATCGAGGCCGGCACGCCCATCGATTATCTGCTCCAGGACGCGGCCCAGGCCCTGGCCGAGACTCAGGAAGGCGTCGAGCGCGTGCAGGGCATCGTCGCCAGCTTGAAGAGTTTCGCGCGGGCCGATCAGACCCCGGAGTTGAAATACGTTGACTTGCACGTCGGCCTGGAAGCGGCCTTGAAGATTACGTGGAACGAGATCAAGTACAAAGCCACGGTCGAACGCGATTTTGGAACGTTGCCGTTGGTGCGCTGCCACCCGGCCCGGCTCGGTCAGGTCTTCGTCAACGTCTTCGTCAACGCCGCCCAGGCCATCTCCGGCCACGGTCGCATCACTCTCCGCACGCGGGCCCAGGCCAACTGGGTCAGCCTGACGGTCCAGGACAACGGCGCCGGGATCCCGGCCGAGAACCTGGCCCACATCTTCGACCCCTTCTTCACCACCAAAGAAGTCGGCCAGGGCACTGGCCTGGGGCTGAGCGTTGCGTACGGCATCGTCCAGGAACACGGCGGGCGCTTCGAGGTGGAGAGCCAGCTCGGCCGCGGCACCACATTTACGATCTGGCTGCCCGTCCACGGGCCGGGGCCGGAGCCTTCCCGGGACAACCATGACCATGAGCACTGAGACGCCGCCCACCGCGCCGGCCGAGGCGCCCCCCACGCTGCTGCTCGTCGACGACGAGCCCAATGTCCTGAACGCACTGCAGCGCGCGCTCTACCCGGACGGCTACCGGCTGCTCACGGCCCGCAGCGGGCCGGAAGCGTTGAACTTGCTGGAGCGCGAGACCGTGGCCGTGATCGTGTCCGACCAACGCATGGCGCGCCTGTCGGGCGTGGAGCTATTGGAGGCGGCCAGCCGCCTTCAGCCGGAGACGGTACGCATCATGCTGACCGGCTACGCCGAGCCGCAGGCCATCATCGACGCGATCAATCGCGGACACGTCTATCGGTTTATCGCCAAGCCGTGGGACGACGCCGACTTGCGCCTGACGCTGCGCCGGGCCGTGGAGGCGCGCCAGCTTGGCCTTGAGAATCGCCGCCTGCTCGCCGCGGTGCAGGCCCAGAATGCGGAGCTGGAGCGCTGGGGCCGCACCCTCGAGACGCGCGTGGCCGAGCGCACGGCCGAAGCCGAGGCGCAGCGCGCGGCCGCGCAGGGCGCGCACGCCGCCTTGGAGACCAACTTCGCCGACACCATCCGGGTCTTCACGGCGCTGCTGGAATTGCGGGACAGCAGTGAGGCCGCCCACGGCCGCCGCGTCGCGGCCGTGGCGTGCGCCCTGGCGGAAAATCACGACCTGACCCCGGCCGAGGTCCGGGATATCGAGATCGCGGCCTGGCTGCACGATCTCGGCAAGTTCAGCATCCCGGACGCGGTGCTGGCCAAACCGGAGACGGCGCTCACGCCCGAAGAAGCCGCGATGGCCCGGCGGCACCCCGTCATCGGCCACGCGCTCCTGGCCGGCATCGAGCGGTTGGCGACCGTAGCCAGTTACATCTATCACCACCACGAGCGCTGGGACGGTCTCGGCTACCCAGACAAGCTCGCCGCGGACGCCATCCCGCTCGGCGCCCGGATCATCGCCGTAGCCAATGCTTTTGACCACGCCGTCTACAACCGTGCCGAAACGCTGCGGCGAACGCCGGTGAAGGCGCTGGAGGATCTGGCCCGCCGGGCCGAGTCGCACTTCGATCCTCAGGTGGTGTTGGCGCTGGCGCGCTACGTCAGCGTCCTGCGCCAGCGCCGCCCAGAGCGCGGCGAGATCAAGATCGCGCTTTCGTTGCTGCGCCCCGGCCTGGTCCTGGCCCGCGATCTCAGCACCGTGCGCGAGCGGCTGCTCGTGGCCCGCGATATCCCGCTGACCCAGTCACACGTCGAGCGGATCGCCAACTTCGCCCAGATCGAGGAGCTGCAGCCGATCTACATTTACCGCGATCAGGACCTGGCCGAGTAGATCCCGGCCTCAGCCGATCAGCAGCACCAGCAGGTCATTCACGTTGGTGCCGGTCGGGCCGGTCCGCACCAGTGCGCCGGCGGCCGCCAGCGCCGGATACGCGTCGTTGTCGGCGAGCGCAACGGCAGGATCGACGCCGGCCGCGCGCATCTGCCGCGCGGTATCCCCATCCACCAGGCCGCCGGCCGCGTCCGTCGGGCCGTCGGTGCCGTCAGTGGCCAACGCCAGGAGCAGCACGTCCGGCACGCCTTCCAGCGCCAGCGCCGCCGCCAGCCCCAACTCCTGGTTGCGGCCGCCCTGGCCGCGGCCGCGCACCGTCACCGTCGTCTCCCCGCCCCATACCAGGCACGCCGGCGCCGGCAGCGGATCGCCGTGGGCGCGCACGCTTCTGGCCAGCGCGGCGGCCACCCGCGCCACCTCGCGCGCTTCACCCTCCACGAACGTGCTCAGCAGCAGACTGGCGAAGCCCAACTGCTCGGCCTGGGCGACGGCCGCGCGCGCGGCCTGCCGATTGGAGCCGACCAGCACGTTCACGACCCCGGCCAGAGCCGGGTCGTCCGGCTTGGGCGTCTCTGCGCGCTCGCCAGCCAGCCCGGCCTTAAGATGCGCGGCGATGCCCGCCGGCAGCCCCTCGGCCAGGCCGTACTTCGTTAACACGGACCAGGCGTCTTGATACGTCGTCGGGTCCGGGGCCGTCGGCCCGGACGCGATCACGTCCAGCCGGTCGCCGACAACATCCGACAGGATCAAGGCCGCCAGGTGGGCCGGCCGCGCGCGCCGCGCCAGCCCGCCGCCCTTAAGTTCATCCAGGTGCTTGCGGACGGTGTTGATCTCGTGGATGGTGGCCCCGGCGCGCAGCAGCGCCTCGGTCAGCGCCTGCAAGGCGGCCAGGCTCACCCCGGCCGCCGGCGCCGGCAGCAACGCCGACGCCCCGCCAGACAGCAGCACCAGCACTCCGTCGCGCGGGGTCAGACCCCGCAACAGCGCCAGCACGCGCTCGGCGCCGCGCCGGCCGTTCTCGTCCGGCACCGGGTGGCCGGCCTCGATCACGTCCAGGCTGGGCGGCAGGGCCGCGCCGGCGGTGTGCCCGTACTTTGTCACCACCACGCCGCCAGTGAGGTAGTGGCCCAGTTGAGCGCTGGCGGCGCGCGCCATCGGCACGGCCGCTTTGCCCACCGCCACCAGCAGCACACGGTCCAGATCACTCAGGTCCCAGACGGCGGCCTCGCCGCAGCAGAGGGCCGCCCCGGCCTCCGAGAAGTGGGCGACGCGCAGTCCCGCGCGCACGGCGGCCTCCGGATCCACTGCCCGCATGGCCGCCGCTTGGATTTGCTTCATTGCCGCCGACAACGCCGCCATCACGCTCCTCCTGCCAACCGATTGTCTTCATTATGGGCCAGGCCGCGCGAACACGGCGGCTTGATTTTGGTGCTTGACAAGCCTCGGCCGCCCGGCGTAAGCTGTTTTGCGGGAACGTTCCCGCATCCCGTCTCATGTCCAATCGACCGACTATCATCGACGTCGCCGAGCGCGCCGGTGTCTCTAAATCGACGGTGTCGCGCGTGCTGCAGGGCGCCGGCGAGCGGGTCAGCGCCGAGACCCAGGCCCTGGTCTGGCAGGCCATCCGTGAGCTGGGCTACGAGCGCAACGCCGTGGCCAGCAGCCTGCGCACGGAGCGGACCTTCATGGTGATGCTCGTGACGCCGGACATCACCAACCCGTTCTGGCCGGAGGTGGCGCGCGGCCTGCAGGACACGGTTGAGCCCGCCCACTATTCGGTGGTGCTGGCCAACAGTGATTGGGATGTGGAGCGCGAGAAGCACTTCCTACAGACCCTGCGGCGCAACCGCTTCGACGCCCTGGTCATCAACCCGACGGCCGTCAGCAACGCCGACCTGCTGGCCCTGCATATCCCGACCGTGGTCCTGGGCGTCGGCAACAGTTTTCCAGACTTCGACGTGGTCGGGTCAGACAGCCGCCGTGGTGCGCTGGAGGCCTTCAATTACCTGTATGTTTTGGGGCATCGGCGCATCGGCTGCATCTGGGGCCAGCACCGCGCCGGCTGGGCCCAAAGCCGCCTGGACGGCTACCTGGATTTCCAGCGCCAGCACAGCCTGCCGCACGACGAGCGGCTGCTGGTGGAGGCGCCCTTCGACCGGGCCGGCGGCCACTGGGCCATGCGCCAGCTCCTGGCCCTGCCGGAACGGCCGACGGCCGTCTTCGCGGCCAACGACATCCTGGCGATTGGGGCGCTGGAGGCGGCCCGCGAGGCCGGGCTCAACTTACCCGGCGACCTGTCCATCATCGGCATGGACGACATCTACGCCGCGGCCATGACGACGCCGCCGCTGACCACGATGGCCAAGTCTAAATATGAGACCGGACGCTGGGCCGCGCAGTACGTGCTGGAGCGCCTGGCCGGCCAAGCGCCGGAGTCTGGTCGGCGGCGCGCCCTGCCCTGCCAACTGGTGGTGCGCGGGACGACAGCGCCGCCGGCGGCTTGAACGCAGCGGCGCGAACGCTAACGCCAATCTTGGCGTCGATTTTTTTGAGATCTTGCGGGAACGTTCCCGCACCAATCGACAGAGGCCGCTCAACGGAGAAACCTCGGCATGATCACGCGACAGGAGCTCATCCACGACCCCGTGCGGCGGCGGGCTAAGGCCACCGGCGCGCTCCTAGGCCTGGCAGTCGGCGACGCGCTCGGCGACCTGGGCCGCAACGACGCCTACCGCCTGCGCTACGGTCTGGCGCTGGACCTGAACGGCGACGCGCGCAGCACCGACGACACCGAGTTCGCGCTGCTCACGGCGCGCACCCTGCTGGACTGCCGTGGCCAACTGACAAGCGAGGCCGTGCTGCAGGCCTGGCGGCGCTACATCCTGGATCAGGGCGGGATGTTCGAGCGCGGCGGCAAGCCGCTCTATGGCGCGGTCGCCAACCTGCAGCGCGGTTTGCTGCCGCCTCTTTCCGGCCGCGACAATGTGATGAACGACGACGACGGCGCCGCTATGCGCATCGCCCCCATCGGCGTGTTATGCGCGGGCGAACCCGAGCGCGCCGCGGCGTTGGCGGCCCTGGACGCCGAGATCAGCCACGACCGGGACGGCCTGTGGGCGGCCCAGGCCGTCGCCGCCGCTGTCGCTGTTGCCATGGTAGACGGCACCCCGGAAGAAATTTTGGCCGCCGCGCGCGGCCCGGTGCCGGCCGACAGCTGGCTGGGCCGCGCCCTGGCCCGCACCGACGCCATCTGTGCCGAGTCCGGCAGTGTGGAGGCCGCCTGGATCCGCCTGCACGACGAGCTGTGGACGCCCGTGCACTCGGTGAGCCCGGAGGCCGTGCCGCAGGCGTTGGCGCTCTTCCGGCTGACGGGCGGTGACTTCCGGCGCGGGATGTTCTGGGCCTGTAATTTCGGCCGCGACGCCGACACGATCGGCGCCATCGTCGGCGCGCTGACCGGCGCCCGCCACGGTGTGGCCGTGATCCCGGAAAACTGGATCAGCCGCGTGCGCCGGCCGGCCGGCGTCTGCCTGCGCTTCGCCGCCAACGAGGACGTGGCGGCGCTGGCCGAACAGCTGGCCGAGCTCATCGGCTGACTGGCCCGATTCCGAGGAGGTGACTGGCGCCCACAATCCTGCCTGGCTCGCACTGATTGGCATCCCGACCTATCCCGCATACGCTTGAGGAGGAAAG
>ERZ761602.4358-NODE-4358-length-18410-cov-4.742032_pt1 | contig 18410 bp, 11 predicted proteins | sample MGYA00512165_ERZ761602 | MGnify/ENA primary metagenome ERZ761602 (study PRJEB28899, sample SAMN02445085) | bioreactor sludge metagenome | biome: EBPR sludge; isolation source: Thorneside wastewater treatment plant | place: Australia: Brisbane, Thorneside... | reverse complement strand
CCGTACTCGTAGCTCTTGGCGAGCTGCTCGTACTCCATGCCGAAGCGCCAGTGCGGGTAGCGGGTCGGGAAGCCGCCATACGCCGCGATCTCGTTGATGCGGTCGTAGGGCAAGACCTCGAAGACCACGGGGAAGAAGTCGAGCCCGTAGTCGCGCGCGTGCCCCTCGATGATCTCCTGCCAATCGCGCAGGTAGGGCGGCAGGTGCGTCTTCATCACGAAGGAGGCCATGTCACTCGCCCTTCACTTGCCCTTGCCGAGGAAGTCTCGAATCGAGCCCACGATCGCGTCGCGGTCTCGGATCTCGCTCGTGATGAGCCGCTCGTCCTTGCCGAAGTGCTCCTTCAGATCCTTGATGAACTGCCCGCTGCCGTAGGGGCTCTCGACCTGCCCGTAGCAGAACACGTTCGAGGCGGGCAGGATCTTGGTCTTGAGGATCTCGACGCAGAGCAGCGTGTCGTCGACGGACCAATTGTCGCCGTCGCTGAAGTGGAAGGGGTAGATGTTCCACTCCGACGGCGGGTACTCCTCTTCGATGATCTTCGCCGCCATCTTGTAGGCGCTCGAGATCATGGTGCCGCCCGACTCGCGGGTGCGGAAGAAGGTGTCGCGATCGACCTCGCGCGCCACCGCGTCGTGGATGATGAAGCGCGTCTCGATGCCCTGGTATTGGCGTTTGAGCCAGGCGTCGAGCCAGAAGGACTCGATGCGCACGATCTCCTTCTGTTCGTCGCCCATCGAGCCGGAGACGTCCATCATGTAGAGGATCACCGCGTTGGCGACCGGCTCCTCTTCCGTCTTCCACGACTTGAAGCGCAGGTCGTCGCGGGTCGGGATCACGATGGGGCGCTTGGGGTCGTAGAGTCCGAGCGAGATCTGCCGCCGCAGCGCGCTCTTGAAGGTGCGCTTGAAGTGCCTCAGCGAGTTCGGGCCGACGTTGCGGATGCCGACGTAGCGGTCCTTCTGGTCGACGATCGCGCTCTTTCCCTTGTTCTCGATGTTCGGCAGGGCGAGCTCTTCGCCGAGGATGTCCGCGAGCTCTTCGAGCGTGACCTCGACCTCCAGCGCGTGGTCGCCCGCGTCGCCGCCCGCCTTGCCCTTGCCGTCGCCCGGCTGCGGCTGCCCGCCCCCGAGCGGATCGCCCGGCTCACCGTCCCCCTGCCCCACCCCGCCCTGCTGCTTGTCCGCGAAGCGGAAGCGCGGGATGTCGATCTGGGGGATGGGGATCGAGACCTGATCCTTCCCCTGCTTGCCCATCAGCTCGCCCTTGGAGATGTAGCGGCGGAGGTTCTGACGGATCTTGCCCCGCACGATCGCGCGGAAGCGGTTGTGATCCTGGTCGATCTTCAGCGACACGCTGGCAGTCTATCAGAGCAGGTCGCGAGGGGTTGCGGAGTCCTCTGCCGGCCCCCGGCGGCAGGCGGGCCGGCGACGCGCTCGAGGCGACTCACCCGCCCGTGATCAACGCGTGCACCCTCACCGCGTCGACGCCGGCGATCTCCACCACCTTGTCGCGGCTTCGTTCGCCTTGGACCAGCCTCACCGCCCCTTTCGGCACGCCAAGCGCCTTCGCGAGGAGCCGCACGAGCGCGTCGTTGGCCGCGCCTTCCACCGGCGGCGCGGTGAGCGCGACCTTCAGCGCGCCGTCGTGCACACCCACGATCGCGTCGCGGCTCGCGCGTGGCGCGACGCGGATCGGGACCCGAACACCGTCCGTGGTGAGGCGCAGGTCGAGCGTGCTCACCGAACACCTCGCGGCGCATGGCGCAGGGCGCTCGCCTTGGAGCTCGTCGCGAACGCCACGTCCGCCACGGTCCGTTCATCGTCCGGACACTTCGCGACCACCACCTCGTCACCAACTCGCGACGTCCCGAACACACCGCAAACGTTCGCCAACTCCTGCTCGCGCGCACGATCGGAATCGGTCATAACGAACGTCGACATGGGCGCATTCGTACCGGGGGACATCCTGGTCGATCGGTATCGCGTGGAGCGACACCTGGGGAAAGGTACGACCAGCGACGTCTACCTGGCCCTGGATTTCGTCACCGAGGAGCAGGTCGCGCTCAAGCACCTGCGCATCACGGGAGAGCGCGCGACCGCTCGCTTCGTCCGTGAAGCGACGACCCTCGCGAAGCTCCAACATCGATCGATCGTTCGCGTCCATGCGCACCACGACGATCCGCCACTGCTCGCGATGGAGCTCCTCGTCGGACGCACCCTCGCCGCGCAGCTCGCGGCCGGCGATCCCCCAGGCCGCTACGAGACACGCGCGATCGGTCGCTCCATCGCGAGCGCGCTGGTGCAGGTCCACGCGGCCGGCCTCGTGCATCGCGACGTGAAGCCCTCGAACGTGCTGCTCGCGCGCGATCGCATCGTGCTCTTCGACTTCGGCCTCGTGACGGGCGGCGCGGTGCTCACCTCGCCCGGCCAGCTCCTCGGCACCCTCTCGTACCTCGCGCCCGAGGTCTTCCTCGGCAAACACGCCACGAGCGCGACCGACATCTACGCGCTCGGCTGCATCCTCCACGAGCTCTTGCTCGGCACACCTCCCGAGACTTTTTCGCTCCGTGCGCCGCTGCGCGAGAAGGCGGAGCGCGCGGTGCAGCAGGGTCGCCCCGAGCTGCCCCCCACCCGTGATCCCGAGCTCGCGACGCTGGTCGCGGAGTGCCTCGATCCGGATCCCGATCAGCGTCCGACCGCCAAACGCATCTTCACCAAGCTCTCCGAGTCGACGCTGATCCGCGCGCACGGGTGATCGCGACGCCGCCGAGCGCGAGGACGCGTGTACACGCCGCCCTCCGTCAGCCAGCCCCATCATCACCAGACTCGCCGTCCTGACGGTGACGGTGGCTGAGCCCCATCAGAACTTGAGCGCGAGGCTCTCCGCCGCGCCGGGGCCGATTGCGGTCACGAAGCGCGCGTCGTCGCTTTCGAGGGTCGCGCTGCCTTCGCGCGCGGGGATCACGCGCAGCAACGTCGACTCGTCGGAGTAGAGCGCGAAGGCGCGCGTGTCGCTCGCGGCGCGGATCGTCGTGCCTTCGCGCGTCGGCGTCGTGGGACGGGCGGCTCCCGGCGTCGGCGGCGGCAGCGCGGGGGGCCCGTAGGTCTCCGTGCGCAACATCGTGGTGAGGCCGAGGCGATCTTCGGTCAGCGCGCGCGCGCGGAAGTAGATGTTGCCCGCCATGCCCGGCGCCTCGCGCGTCAGGCGGATCTGCGTGGCCATCTCGTCGAGCGTCCACGCCTCCGTGCTGCCGAGGCGCGTCGCGTCGTTGGCCGCGAAGAGCACACGTCCGTCGGTGCCGTCCGCGAAAGCGCCCCACCACTGCACGAGCGCGCCGTAGGCCTGCGCGGTCTGCGTGGAAGGCCAGTAGAGCTGCGGCGCGAGCCAATCGACGCTGCCCGCGTCCCACCACGCGTGGGCGTCGGCGTAGATCGCGGCGTAGGCGTCGAGGCCGCGGATGCCTTCCGGCATGCCGGGGCGGTGGATGCCGAAGGGGCTGATGCCGAAGCGCGCGCTCGGGCGCACCTCGTCGACGAGCGCACCGACGCGCGCGACCAAGCGGTTCACGTTGTCGCGCCGCCAGTCAGCGCGCTCGAGCGTGCCGCCCGACGATTGGTACGCCGCGTAGGTCGCGTCGTCGGGGTACGGCGTGGTGCCGTCGGGGTACGGGTAGAAGTAGTCGTCGAAGACGAGGCCGTCGACGTCGTAGTCCTCGAGCAGCTCGCGCAACACCGCGACCACGTGGTCCTGCACCTCGGGCGCGCCGGGATCCATCCAGAGGCTCGCGCCGTAGGCATGCGCGTGCTCGGGGAAACGACGCGAGGCGTGGCCTTCGGCCGCGGTGGTCATCCGGCTCGCGAGCGCGCGGTAGGGGTTGACCCACGCGTGCAGCTCGAGCCCACGTTCGCGCGCGGCGTCGATCGCGTAGGCGAGCGGATCGTAGCCGGGGTCGCGGCCCATGGTGCCCACAAGGAAGCGGCTCCACGGCTCGAGCGACGAACGGTAGAGCGCGTCGCCCTCGGGGCGCACCTGGAGGAAGACCGCGTTGAAGCCGGCGCCACGAAGGAGATCGAAGAGCGCGTCGAGCTCGGCGCGCTGCGCGTCCGCGGAGAGCCCGCTGCGGCTCGGCCAGTCGAGGTTGTAGACGGTCGTGAGCCAGACCGCGCGAAGCTCGCGCTCGTGCCCGACCTCGACGCCCGGGGGCCCGGCGTCTTCCGCAGGTACGAACGCGTCTGCGGGCGGCTCCGTCGCGTCGAGCGTGGCGTCGGGCGGGACGCGGTGTGCGTCGAGCGGGGTCGCGGCGTCCGGGGTCGCGGCAGGCGACGAGCACGCACCGAGCGACGAACCAACGAAGAGGAACGAAAGGAAGAGGACGGCGAACGAACGCATCGTGGGCCTCCGGAGCACCCGACGTGCCGCCGCGAGAAGGTCGAAAACTACGGCAATTTCGGGGAGTGCGCACTGGAGTCCGCGGGCGCGGGGGCACGGTGCCGCGCGGCCACGCGCGAAAGCTTCCGCTCGCCGCCGAAAGCAGAGCTCGCGTGGACGCGTCTCGCCGCCGCGTCGCCCGCTCGCCACGCCGGGCTCTCACCGTGATCCTCACCGCGTCGAGCTCACCGTGTCGCGCTCACCGCTTCGAGCTCACCGTGTCGCGCTCACCGCTTCGAGCTCACCGTCGCGCACCACACCGCGTCGAGCTCACCGCGTCGAGCTCACCGTGTCGTGCTCCGTCGTCGCGCTCACCGCGTCGGGGCCGCGCTCGAGAGCGTCGGCTCGGGCGGCCGCGGAGGCACGAGCGACAGCTCGGTGCCCGTCATGAAGCGGTGCAGCGCCTCGCGCAGCGGCTGGTTCGAGAGGCTCTGGAGGTGCGTCATGCCTTCGAGCGTCATCAGCTCGCAGTGATCACCACACGCGCGCGCGAGCGCGGTCGCGTGGCCGTACGCGACCACCTCGTCGGCGCGGCTGTGCACCAGCAGGAAGCGCCCCTCCGCGCGACCGATGGTGTCGAGCGGAGACGCCGCGAACGCGTCGAAGCCCCCCGCTTCGCCGGTCGCGCGGATCATCACGCGACGCCACTCGTGCGGCACCAGAAACGAGAAGCGATCGAGCCCCTCCGCGAAGCGGTGCGAGAGGATGCGCTCGGCCTCCGCGAAGCACGCGACCGTCACGATGCGCGTGAAGCGTGGGTCGACGCTGGCAGCTTGGATCGCGATCGCGCCGCTGTAGCTCGGACCGTAGATGCCGACCTCGCCGAGGTCGTATCCAGCCGCCTCCATCGCGTCGAGGACGGCGGAGAGATCGTGGCGCTCCTTCACGCCGTAGGTCAGCGGCACCTCGCTGGAGCGGCCGTGGCCGCGCAGATCGGCGAGGATCGCGCCGGTGCCGCGCATGGCGAAGCGCCGACCGAGGCCGCCCATCGAGGCTTTGTGATCGCTGATGCCGTGCAGCACGAGCACCCAGTCGACCGAGCCCTCCGGCGTCGCGATCTCGGGCTCCATCACCCACACGTCGATGACGGCGTCGTCGCTCGGTACGCGGAGGTGCGCGTCGACGTCGTCGGGGATCTCTTGCACGTCGACGATTCGCGGCGCGACGAGCTCACGCGCGAGCGGCACGCTGAGCACGAAGAACGTCACGCCGCCGACGAGGACCGTCGTCGCGAAGAGAGCGGCGAGGACTTGGAACACCCGGAGCACGTACCCCCCGCGTCATGGCGGGTACGCGGAGCCCTCGCAAGCGGCCGATCGCAAGCATCCCTCGTCCCAGGAGGTTCGCCCGACGACCAGCGTTCGACCGGCGTTCGATCGACGTCGACCTGCGATCACTCGAGCTCGATGTCGTCGAAGCTCTCGAGCTCCATCGTGTTGCGCGCGGGCGGCATCTCGCTGCGCAGCTCGGTGAAGCTCGCGCGCTTGGGCGTGCCGAGCGCCTCCGCGCACACCTCGCCGAGCGCGACCGCGCGCATCGCGATCACGTCGATCGCGGAAGGATCGTTGGAGTCGGGGAACACGCCTCGATCGACGAACGCAGCCGCCGCGCCCGCTTCGAGGAACGCGGGGGCGTTCTCGACGTCGATGCCTCCCGCGACCACGAGCGGCACGTCGGGGAAGCTGCGCAGGAGCCGCCGGAAGTGCTCGACGCCGCGATCGAAGGTGCCGATCGGATGGATCGCGACGAGGTCGGCGCCGGCGCGGAGCGCGCGGTGGACCTCGGTCGGCGTGAACGCGCCCGCGACCGTGACGAGCCCGCGGTTCTTCGCGGTCGCGATGATCTCGTCGTCGACGATCGGCGACACGAGGAAAGCCGCGCCTGCCGCCACCGCGATCGAGACTTGCTCGGGCTGGACGACACCCGTGATGCCGACGGTGAGGTTCGCGTCGTCGAGGTCGGAGACGATCTCGGTGACGTTGCCGAGCGTGACCGGGATGCCGAGCAGCTCGATGCCGCCCTTCGAGATGGCCATCGCCCAATCGAACACGCGCTCCTCGATGGGCGCATCGAGGACGGCCACGAGGCCGTGCTCGCGGAGGAGGGCGAGGGTCGACGACATGCGCGGCGAGGATCGCGCGACGCCGAGGCGCGGTCAACGAATGGCAGCGGTGGTGCGAGCGAACGTCTCCGAGGAAGGGTGCCCATTCGTGGGTCGGCTCGATCGCGGTCCGACGGAAACGAAGCGGGCGCTCGCCGCCGAAGCAGGAGCGCCCGCGTGGGGTCGACCAGTGGTCGATCGTCTCGCGACGTTCAGCGGCGGCGACGACGCGCGACCACGAGCGCGAAGCCGAGGGCCGAGAGGGCGAGCGGAAGGACCGGAGTGTCGGAGCCCGCGCCCGCCGCGACGCAGCCGCAGCCGTCGTCACCGCGGCGCGGCGGGATGCGACCCGCGTCGACCGGACCCGCGTCCGGCTCCTCGGGCTCACCCGCGTCCGTCTCTTCCTCCATGCCCGCGTCCGAATCCGGCACGATCGACATGTTCGGAACACACTCGCCCGTCATGCAGGTCTCGCCGGTCGGGCAGACCGCGCCTTCGCACGCATCGACGCAGCCGCGGCCCGCGACGCAGGTGGAGCCCGCCTCGCAGGTCACGCCGGAGCACTCGGTCGGAACGCAAAGGCCCTCGGCGTTGCAGAGCTGACCGGCGTCGCAGGAGTTGCCGGGCAGGTTGCAGCGCGGCACGCACTCGCCCGCGCTGCACACGCTGCACTCGGGATCGCACGAGAGATCCGCGCAGAGGTCGAGGCAACGACCCGCGCGGCAGTCCTGACCCGCCGGGCAGGTCACGCCGTCGCACGCGTCGACGCACTCGCCGCCGCGGCAGCGCTGGCCGGGCGGGCACTCCACGTCGTCGCAGCCGGGCTCGATGCAGCGGCCTTCCTCGGAGCAGACGAGGCCTTCGGGGCAGCCGCCCTCGAAGCAGACGTCGACGCAGGTCCCGCGATCGCAGACCGCGGTCGCGCTGCCGCAGATGCCTTCGCCCTCGTCGGTGTTGCCGTCGCAGTCGTTGTCGAGCGCGTCGCAGCGCTCGTCGCTCGCGGGCACGATCGGCTCGCAGGAGGTGCCCATGCCGACGCACTGGGTGACGCCTTCCGCGCATACGCCCTGCTGCTCGGTGTCGCATGCCTCGCCCGCCTCGGGGCAGAGGACGGTGCCGCTGCGGATCTGGAAGCGCCACACGCCGGGCTCACCGACGTTGGAGGTGGTGCAGAGCAGGTTCGCGATGCCGGCGCGGCGCGAGCCCATGATGGCGACGTAGTCGCGGGTGTTGCCGGCGTCGAAGCCGGCCTGAGCCTCGATGCCGCCGAAGCCGTTCACAGGTTGCGTCGGCGATCCGTCACCGGAGTCACCCCGCGAGACGTCGCCGGCCTCCCACTCGCAGCGGTTGTAGCGGAACTCGACGTCGAAGTCGGTCGCGCCACCACCGCAGCTCGGAACCGCGGTCAGAATGAGCTGCAAGTTGACGCGAAGATCCGTGTTGCAGCTGAAGTACCCGCCGTTGTGCCAGGTCACGATCAAACGCTGATTCTCGCGGTCGAGATCCCACCATACCGAGTTGTCGCCACCGGAGCAGGTTCCAGAGGACTCGAAGGGGTAACACCCGCCCGGATTCGACGGGTTTCCGCGGGTGTCGATGTCCGCCCAAAAAGGCGCAATCATTGGCTGATTCGCGACAGGAAATGCGTTGGGCGTGTAGGTACTGAGCGCGCCACCGAACGTGATGTTGCCATTGGTATTCACGAAGACGCGCGTATGTGTTCTGTCGAAGAATCGCAGCCCCGCTGGAAAGACCGGCGTGAGATCGATGGCGGACGAAGATCCGTCGTCGTTCCGATGCAGACAGGTCTCACCGTACCCGCGTTCGCCGCCGAGGCCGGTGAGCAGGGGAGCCTGCGCGCTCGCGACCGCAGACCAGAGGAACAAAGTTGAAAGAAGAACACTCGCGCGCACGGGAACCTCCAAGCGGATCACACGTCGATCACGAATCGATGACGACGAGCGCGAGGTCGGTACACCTCGAGGCCGTCACTTCGAGAAGCGTCGGCCCTCTTCGCTCGTTCGGCGACGTGGTCATCGCCTCCTCCACACACGAGCTCATCCCGAAGGAGCTCGTGCCCAGAGGACGCGACCCGGTCAGGTAGCACCCCGACCGGGAAGCGCCACCGAATCAGGGCATCAGGATGACGTCGTCGACGCCGAAGCCCTCACGCTGCGTGGTCGCGCTCGAGACGAACGACACACGCACGCGCACCGCGCCCGAGCCCGCCGCGCCCGTGAGCGGGTGCGAGGCACGGAGCCACACGCCCGCCGCACCGCTGCGGCCATCCCAGAAGTCACCGGCCAGATCGTTGTACCAGTTGGAACCGGTCCCGAAGAGGCCGAGCTTCTCCCACGTCTCGCCGCCGTCGGTCGTGATCTCGACGAAGGCGTAGTCGTTGGTCGGCTCGGTGTCGTGGATGTACGAGAAGCTCAGGGTCGGGTCGGTCCCGAAGCCGCTGAAGTCGAAGCAGGGCGACACGAGGTAGCTCTGCTCGCTCGCGCGGTAGTCGGTGGTGAGGTTGGTGACCCACGCCCGGCTGCCCGAATTCGCGTTCGTGATGAACGTGTCGTTCGGGGTGCCCCACGCCCAGCTCGAGTTGGTGCCGGTGGTGACCCAGTCGCCCGCGCCCATCTCGAAGGTCTCGACGTAGCGCGCACCGATGGTGCGTGGTGCAGTGGCGAACATCGCCGTGTCGTTGCTCGGATCGGCATCACCGACCGCGCGCACGCTCGCCTCGAGGTTCATCGCCGCGCGAAGCTCGACCGTGTAGGCGTCGCCCGGCTCGAGGAGCCGAGTGACGCGCGTGGTGGACATCGTCCCGTCGACGTTCGTGAGGAGGTCGAAGAACGAAACCGGGAGCGAGCCCTCGTTGCGGACCGTGACGAGCACGCCGTCGCAGAGGTTCGCGCTCGGTGCGAGCGTGACCGCGAGGTCCGGCGCGGAAGGCACGATCTCCACGTCGTCGAACGCCAGCCCCGAGTAGGGCGGGGTGCCGATCGAGTTGCCGCCGTCGGAGTCGAAGCGGAAACGAATGCGGACATCATCCTCACCCGCTGCGCCCACGAGCGTGTTGCTCGCCTCGACCCAGCCGGTGTTCGTGATTCCGCCCCAACCCGGGGTCGTGGTCGACGTGCGGTTGTACCAGTTGGTGCCGGTGCCGTTGGCGCCGACACGCGTCCACGTGGTGCCACCGTCGATCGACATCTCCAGCCAGCCGTAGTCCCAGATCGTGCTGGTCGGACTCGACTGCTCGGTGCGGTAGGTGATCGCGACGCGGATGGTCGGATCGTTCGTGTAGGCCGAAAGGTCCACGGAGGGCGACGCGACCCACGAGTCCTCGTTGGCGTTGTAGTCCCCGTCCGCGTTCGTCACCCACACCGAGGTTCCGGTGTAGGCGGTCGTGATGTGGCCGGACGTCGGCGGCGCGTACTCCCAGGAGGACGCCGTACCGCCCGTGACCCAGCCTTCGTCGCTGGCGTCGAAGGTCCAACGTGCCCCCGTGCTCGCCGGCGGCTCACAGACCCCCGCGGTGCAAGCGCCGCTGAAGCACTGCTCGTTCGCGGTGCACTCCGCGCCGCCGAGGCAGAGGCCACATCCACCGCCACCGCAGTCGATGAAGGTCTCGCCGCCGTTCTGGATGCCGTCGAAGCAGCTCGTGCAGACGCCCGCTTCGCAACGACCCGACAGACAGTCGGTGTCCGCCGCGCACCCCTGCGTGTCGTTGCAGGGACCGCAGTCTTCGCCGCCGCAGTCGAGATCCGTCTCGCCGCCGTTCTCGATCTCGTCGTCGCAGCTCACGCAGGTTCCGAGATCGCAGACCCCCGACGCGCAGTCGTCGTCCTCGATGCAATCGAGGCCTTCGTCGCACGGCGCGCAGAGCTCACCGCCGCAGTCGATGTCGGTCTCTGCCGGATCGGCGATGCCGTTGTTGCACACGTCGTCGCGGATCTCGACGTCGTCGAAGGCGAACCCTTCGTAGACGCTGGAGCCGTCGGACGTGAACCGGAAACGGAGCCGGATCGTGTGACCCGCGGTGCCGGTGAGCGGGTGCTCGACGATCCGCCAGGGAACTCCCGTCGAGGACGCAAAGCGGTTCAGCGGCGCGCCGGAGCTGTTCACCGCGTCGTACCAGTTCGGTGCGTTGGTGCCGACCCTCGTGAAGGTGCCACCGTCGATCGAGACCTCGACGGTCGTGCCGTCGAAGCCACGCTCGGCCTCGTAGGTCGCGGCGAAGCGGAGGAGCGGATCGACCGTGGCCATCGTGAGGTCGATCTCGGGCGAGACGAGGCTCGCATTTGCGTTGTTGGGGTAGTCGCCCGTCGGGTTCGTCACCCAAACGCTGGTGCCCGTGTAGGCCGCGTCGATGAAGGTCGCTGCGGGCGCCGCGTACTGCCAGAGGTCACCCGGCGGAGTGTAGGGACCGCAGTCGAGGCAGTCGCTTCCGAGCGGGCACGAGGTCGAGCCGGCGCTGTGATCGCAGACACCGTCGTCGGTCCAGTCGGAGCCGCCCGCGCTCGTGCAGGTGTTCTCACACACGGGCGTCGGAATGACGCCAGTCGCCGCAGGATCCGCCCATCCACCATCACCGGCGGTGAAGTCCTCGCGGTAGTAGGTCGCCGCACCTTCACAGATACCCGCCGTACACACGCGTGACGCGCAGTCGTCGTTCGTGGTGCAGACCTCGCCGCCCGGACAGCCGCGGCAGACGCCGCCACCGCAGTCGACGCCGGTCTCGGCGCCGCTCTGCGCGCCGTCGCTGCAGCTCGTGCAGATGCCACCTTCGCAGCGACCCGAGAGGCAGTCGACGCCCATCGTGCACGCGGTGCCGTCGTCGCAGCCAGGGCACTCGCCGCCACAGTCGACGTCGACCTCGCCCGCGTCGGGCACGCCGTTGCTGCACTCGGGGGTCAGACAGAAGCCGCCCTCGCACGTCGACATGTTGCAGTCGCGGTTGGTGCGGCATTGCTCGCCCGCGTTGCAGGGCGCGCAGTCCGCGCCGCCGCAGTCGACGTCGGTCTCGTTGACGTTGCGGGTCATGTCGAAGCAGTGATCCGCCACGCAAAAGCCACCGTTGCAGGTGCCGGTCGCGCAGTCGTCCTCGCTCGCGCAGCCTTGACCGAGCCCGCATCCACCACAGGTCGGACCGCCGCAGTCGGCGCCGGTCTCGTCACCGTTGCGCACGCCGTCGGTGCACGCCGGTGCGATGCAGGTGCCGCCGATGCAGACTCGGCTCGCGCAGTCGCTGGAGATCGAGCAGCGCCCGAGGTCCGGACAGCGTGCGGTGCACGTCGGACCGCCGCAGTCGACGCCCGTCTCGTCGCCGTTCCGACGCCCGTCGGAGCAGCTCGCCATCTCCATGCCGGCGTCGGCACCGGCGTCCTCACCGGCGTCGACGTCCTCGCCACCGTCCAGCTCTTCGCCCGCATCGAGCCGCGTGTCCGCGTCGAGCTCGGGCATGTCTGCGTCGAGCTCGGGCATGTCCGCATCCGTCCCGTCGGAGGCGTCTCGCCCAGCGTCCAGCTCACCTGCGTCGATTTCCGGGCGATCGTCGTCGCCACATCCCGTCAGCGCCAGGCTCGTTCCCGCGAGCCCGACGACTACCCAAATCCGCAATGTTTTCAAGAGTCTCTCTCGTCTCTCTCCACTCCCACGCGGGTGTAGGCTAGCACCCCATGCAGATTCGTCACGTGGAGTGCACGGATGTCGACGAGCGGACACCATTCCGAAACGAAGGACGGAGCGGACCGCGACGTTCGATCGCGACGAGCGAACGAACGTGATAGCGGCATCGAAGCCCCAGGCAAACCGGAGATCCTCGTCGGCCCGAAAAACCGGGCGAGGGGAGCCGAGCCCGTCCCGAACGCGCCGTTCGAGGGGTCGAGCTGCCGGTACCGCACTGGGAGGTGACGAGCTGCCAGAGCCTGCCTGCGAAGCGGAAGCCTGGGCCTCGCGTCCGGGGGTCAGGCCTTCGGGGCGTTGGTGCGGACGAGCTCGCGGTAGGCGTCGAGGCTCGGGAGGTTCGCCGAGAACGCGGGTCGTGGAGGTCGGGAGGAACGCCGGGTCGGGCGGGCTTCCGCTTCGTGGCTGGCGAGGATCAGGCGCGCGCCGACGTCGTCGGGGGAGGCCCGCAGAACGGCGGCTGCGCAGCGGCGGGCCCCTTCCGCGAACCCGTGCTGGGCGTAGAGCGCCGCGAGCTCGAGGAAGACGGCGTTCTCTTGGGGGTCGGCTGGGCCGTCGACCACGAAGCGCGTGAGGAAGCGGTCCACCTCGAAGTCGAAGCGGCCCACCTCGCGCGCGAGCTCGATCACGTCGAAGCAGGCGCGGCGGTAGCGCGTGTCGCCGAGCGAGAGCCGCAGGATCACGGTGAGCGCTTCTTCGGCGCGGCCGAGCGCGCGCAGGCACATCCCCGCGTGGTGGAAGAGCTCGAGCTCGTCGAACCAGGCGAGAGCTCGTTCGTGTTGGCCCGCTTCCAGCGCGACGCGCGCCGCGGCGCCGGTCTTGCCCTGGGCGAGGAGCGCGTCGATGGTCTTCTCCATCTCCGCGCTGCCCATGTCGCGCCACCCGGCCGCGCGCGCGAAGTCGCCCTTTTCGGGGGCTCCGACGGGACCTCGCGTGGGTGCGATCTTGGCGGGTGGCGTCGAGAGTCGAGGCGCGGCGCTGGTGCCCGGGGTCGAGGGCGCACGGCTCGGCGCGGCGGTGCTGGTGGCGGCGGGACGAGTGCCGGGGCTCGAGGGTGCACGAGCCGGGGCGCTCGACGCAGGTTCCGTCGCCCCATGCGCCGTCGAAGGCGTCGGCACAGGATCCACCACGCGCGGCGCGCTCGACTCCACGCTCGCGCTCGAAGCCGGATCCACCACCCTCGGCGCGGGGACGGCATCCACCCTCGGCTCGCTCACGCTCGAGGGGAGCGGACGTGGCGTCGCGCCCGCGTGCATCGGGGGCGGGCTCGCGGAAACCTCCGGCTCCGCGCGAGGATCGACCCGCGGAGGAGCTCCCGAGGGGCGGCCGAGCGGGCGCGCGACCGTGAACGACGACGGCCGCTTCGGCTCCGGACCGACCCGTTCCTCCGCCGGTGCGCCGCGATGGAGCCCGACGGACTCTTCGAGCGGAGGCCGCGTCGACCGGTGCACACCAGGGCTCGCCATCACGCTCGGTCGCCGAGGAGCGCCCGCGATGTCGAGCGGGTCGACGGGTGGCGCGGGGGGCCGCGTCGCGCCGATCGAGGCGGGACGCGAGGCGGACGGAGTCGAGGGCGCGGGCGTCGGAGTCGGCGCGGGCGACGCTGCGCTAGGCGCGGGAGTCGGCGCACTTGCGGGCGTCGGTGCGCTCGGCGCGGGCGTCGGAGTCGGCGCGCTCGGCGCGGGAGTCGGCGTCGGCGTGCTCGCGGTGGCCCGTGGCGCGGGCGCAGACGAAGGCCGACGCGCGCGATCCGAGGCCGGTCGCGCTCCCCCACCCGAGCTCGGGCGCTCTTCCTCGTCCTCCAGCGACGCGACGGGGATCGGCGCCCCGCGACCGCCCAGCGCCGCTTCGAGCGCGCTCGCGTCCGCGTCGCGCCGCACGCCGCGGTACAGCTCGCACGCACGCTCGACGACCGCGCGCGCCTCGGGCGGCAACGCGGGCGAGACCTCGCGCGCGACGAGCCCCACCGAGGCCACCCACGCCTCCGCCGCCTGGACCGGCTGCCCGAGCGCCTCGAGCAACCGCGCCGCTTCGTCGGGTCGCGCGGCGCGCAGATAGGCCTTGGCCGCGTGCTCGAGGTGACCGCGCTGCTCGAGGTCACGCGCCATCTCGAAGCGCCGTGCGAGCTTCTTGCTCATGCCGCCTCCGACCCGAGCGCCGCGCGAAGCGCCTCGGGCTCGTTCGAATGCGACATCGCCTCGACCGCGGTGATGCGGCGCTCGCGCACGAGCCGCAGCAGCGACTCCTCGAGCCCACACATGCCGCGCGCGGCTTGCTCGCCGCTGCGAAGGTACGCGTCGATCTGGTGGACCTTCGACTCGCGGATGAGGTTCGAGACGGCGACGTTCTGAAGGAGGATCTCGCAGGCGGCGACGCGACCTCCGACGACTCCGCGGCAGAGCCGCTGCGAGAGCACGCCGCGCAAGAGCGCCGCGAGGATCTCGCGCACCTGATCTTGTTGATCGGCTGGGCACGCGCCGAGCAGACGATCGACGGCCTTCGCGGCCGAGCCCGTGTGCAGCGTCGCGAAGACGAGCACGCCCGCCTCGGCCGCCGCGAGCGCGAGGCTCACCGTCTCGAAGTCGCGCATCTCGCCGACGACGAGCACGTCGGGCGCCTCGCGCAGCGCGGAACGCAGGCCCGCCGCGAAGCTCTCCACGTGCACGCCGACCTCGCGCTGCGTCACGAGGCCCTTCTTGCGTGGGTGCACGAACTCGATCGGATCTTCGATCGTGATCACGTGCCGCCCCGAGGTTTCGTTCACGAGATCGACGAGCGCGGCGAGCGTGGTGGTCTTGCCGGAGCCGGTCGGTCCGGTGACGAGCACGAGCCCGTTGGCGTGTCGCGCGAAGCTGCCGACGACCGCGGGCACGTCGAGCTCCACGAGTGTGCGGATCGTGGTCGGGATCACGCGGAAGACCGCGCTGTAACCGTCGGTCTGCGCGGTGATGCTGCCGCGGAAGCGACCGACGTCTTCGAGGGAGTACGCGAAGTCGAGGTGGCGTTTCTCGCGCAGCTCCACGCGCTGCTCGGGGTCGAGCACCTCGTCGAGCATCACGCGGAGCTGGTGCTGACCGAGCTCGCGAAACGGGAGCGGCACGAGGTGTCCGTCGTGCCGCACCTGCGGGACCTTGCCCGCGTGCAGGTGCAGATCGCTTGCCCGCTGATCGGACGCGATGCGCAGCAAGGTGTCGATGCGCGCGCTCATGTCTTCTCTCCCGTGCGCGTCGGGACGAAGCTCGGACGCGCACGCGCGACCGACTCGCTCGGCGCACGCGGCGGCAGTGAGCCGCGCCCGTCGGTGGACGGAGGCGGCGCGACGGAGGCGTGCGAGCGCTCGCCCTTTCGCGCGGCCTCGAGCACCCGCGAGAAGGACGACTTGTCGACCGCCTTGAGCAACGCGTCCTCCGGATCGACCGCGCCCGTGCGCACGAGATCCTCCAGCACGCCGTCCATGAGCTGCATGCCGTGCTCGCGGTGCGTGAGGATCACGGAGGGAATCTGGAACGCCTTGTCCTGCCGCACGAGGTTCGCGATCGCGTCGTTGTTGATCATCACCTCGCACGCGAGCACTCGTTTGCCCGGCTCGTCGATGCGCCGCAGGAGCTGCTGGCAGAGCACCGCCCGCAGCGACTCCGCGAGCATCCCGCGCACCAGCGGCTGACGACCGGCGGGCAAGCTGTGCACGAGGCGATCGATCGTCGCCGCCGCGCTCGTGGTGTGCACGGTCGCGAACACGAGGTGGCCCGTCTCGGCCGCGTTCACCGCGATCTCGATCGTCGCTTGATCCCGCAGCTCGCCGATCAGGATCACGTCCGGATCTTGGCGCAGCATCCCGCGCAGCGCGGCGGGGAAGGAGTCGGCGTGGGTGCCGACCTCGGCTTGGTTCACGAGGCTTCGCTTGGAGCGGTGCACGACCTCGACCGGATCTTCGATCGTGACGATGTGCCGGCCGTGGAAGTCGTTGATGTAGTCGATGAGCGCGGCGAGCGTGGTCGACTTGCCGGACCCCGTCGGACCGCCGACGAGCACGAGGCCGTTCGGGTAGTCCGCGAAGGACTTGATGACCGGCGGCAGCCCGAGCGACTCGATCTTCGGGATCGTCTGCGAGATGCGGCGAAACACCGCGGAGAGGCCGTTGCGCTCGCGGAAGACGTTGATGCGGAAGCGCAGATCGAAGCCCGGCACGTCGTACGAGAGATCGACGTCCTGAAGTCGATCGAGCGCGTCGCGGTGCGCGGGCCGCAAGAGCGGCAGGATCATCGCCTCGACCTCTTTGTCGCCGAGCGAGGCTCGCGCGATGGGCTCGACGGAGCCGAGCTTCTTCACGTAGGGCGGGCGACCGGGCGAGAGCAGCACGTCGTCCGCGCCGTGTCGCTCCGCTGCGACGAGCAAGCGATCGAGGAGCCCGAGCGACGCGCTGGTGTCGGTGCTCTCGAGCTTCCACGTCGCGAGCAGCTCGCGCGCGCGTTTGGCCACGTGGGGCTCCGTCGAGCCGACCGCGGCTTGCACGTAGAAGCCGGCCTCGCGGCCCTTCGGATGCCGCGCGAGCACCTCGAGCATCGCGAGCGCGACCCCGGGATCTTCGTCGGTCGTCAGATCCGCGAGCGTGAGCAACAGATCGTGGGCGCGGAGCTGCTCGAGCGCGTCGAGCGCGACCACCCGCAGATCGTGCCGCTCGCGCACGAGGACCTCGAGGTAAGGCACGGCTTGCCGATCGCCGAGCTCGCCGATCGCCTGCGTCGCTTGCTCGCGCACCCACCAATCGTCGTCGGTCGCCGCGGTGTGCAGCAGCGCGGAGAGCGTCGCTGGATCGCGCAGGCGCAAGAGACCGTAGACCGCGAAGCGACGGATCATCGGCGAGTCGGAGTCGAGGTGACGCACGAGCCGCTGCGCGAGGCGCGGCACCCCGAGCTCCACCAGCGCGTCGAGCACCCGCTCGCGCGACCACCAGTCTTCCTCCGTGGTCGCGTCGAGCACCGCGTCGCCGAGCCGATCGTCCGTGCGCACCCGCGCCGCGAAGGTCGCCGCCATCGAACGCACGTGCTCGTGCGGGCTGCGGAGCACGCCGATGAGCAACCGCGCCGCGTCCACGCGACCGCTCGACGCGAGCCTCCCGATGCCTTCGGCGGCCGCGCGACGTACCAGCGGGTCTTCGAGCACCAGCGCGTCCATGAAGGCCGGGATCACGGCCTCGCCGCCGATCTCTTCGAGCGCCTGCAAGGCCGCGAGCTGCACCGCGCTCGGACCACGCCGCGAACGCGCACGCAGGAGCGCGACCGTGCGCGGGCTGTTCACCGCACCGAGCGCGGACACGAGCCCCGGCTGCACGTCGTCGCGCTGGAAACGGGGCTCCACGACCTCGAAGAAGCGCGCCTCGTCGACCGCCTGCGCGAACGCGCGACACGCGATGGCCGCCACGCGTGGATCGTCGACGTCGAGCGCGTCCTGCACGATGCCGAGCGCGCGATCGGCGGCCGCGCTCATCACCTCCGGATCGGCGAGCCAACGCAGCGCCTCGAGCTGCTCGACCGCGGTGCCGGTCTTCACGACGCCTTCGAGCAGATCGAGCGCGCGGTGTCGCGCCTTGGGCACCATCACGTCCATCGCCTCGCGGCGACCGAGGAAGGTGCGCTCGCGGACGAGCTGGGTGAGCGCGCGCAGCGCGGACGGACCACCGACCGCTTCGAGCACGACCTTCGCGGTCTCGCGGACCTCCGCGTTCGGGCTGCCGAGCGCCTTGCAGAGCGGCGCATGCGCTTCGACGTCGTTCACGCGCGGCAGCACCGCGGCGGCGGCCTTGAGCGCGATGGAGTCGAGGGCCGGCAGCGCGTCGGCGATGGGCGCGAAGAAGCTCGGATCGGGCGCGTTCAGGCAGAGCGTCTTGAACGCGGCGCAGCGGTTGCGGTGGTGTGGTCCGTCCTTCGCGAGCCCCGGCTCGCGCAGGATCGCGAGGAGCTGCTCGACGTCGCGTCGTTGCAACGCGGGCACCGACTCGAGGTACCCGCGGAGCTCGTCGACGGAGCCCCACGAAGCGTCGTGGAAGATCCGGATCGCGTTGCGGTCCACGAGGCGAAGCTACCGGACCGCGTGCGCCCACGAAACCGTGAGTTGCCGGACGCGACGCGTTTCGGCTTCCTCGAGGGTCTGTCGCCAGACCCTCCCCCACGGGGCATGAAGCCCCGATGGGGCCCCC